>Ga0193693_1000087_pt1 | contig 12798 bp, 17 predicted proteins | sample L3a2metaG_FD_144916 | JGI IMG/M metagenome (GOLD analysis project Ga0193693, IMG submission 144916) | Soil microbial communities from a riparian zone of the East river system, Colorado, United States - L3a2 | ecosystem: Environmental > Terrestrial > Soil > Riparian zone | place: USA: East River...
CCTCCATTCTCCAAGGCTCCCGACTCCGAGCGACTCCACGCATACGCGGACCACAGGAGTAGTGCCCTTATGGGAGCCCCTGTACCAGATAGCCCCTAGCCCGGATGCTAGCTTACATAGTAGGCATACAGAGTACGTATATATTGTACTATAGTAAAGGCAAATATCATTATTCTACTTATATATATTATCAACCACATCAGACACTCATCTGGCACCCATCACATATCCCATTATATATCGCGACACCATAGCACATCAATCTTATCAGGCTGCGAACCGTAACTGTACAATGTGGCCATATGGCCCGTAGTATTGTATGGTCAGCCTGAGATCAACGGCCGTTCGGTTTCATATAACCAAAACCACAATTTGTGAAAATTAAGTTGTGAGATATTATTGTAGAAATGGCACTTGGATGGTATGGCCTGGAGGGCCTAGGGTGACTAGGAAATATTATTTGCGCCTAGAATAGTCCTAAAGAAAGGTTGTGTCTCTAGCTTTACTGGATTATCTAGCATGATTCTAGCAATTGCCTAGCGTGACTACTGTGACTATAGCTTGTCACACCAGTAATCCTCGACGCGAAAGGCACTCTAGCCACTTGTCATCTTGCTGATGTGGCTGTGTTAGTCATGATGTCCAGTGACTGACAAATCCTTACAGGTCTTATATGGCCACAGCCTGCTTGGACAGAAAGATGGCCTTTATGGTGCAGTTTCTTTTGCCTAGTATCAGGGATAGGTGAGTTCAAAGATTGGGGTAGAGGACTTGGAGTCCCAGACAGCACGGTGAGATCCCAAAGGAGACTGGATCTGGGTCAAACTCAGGCATTAATATTGTTGTGGTACTCTTTTGTCATGGCCCAATTCCACTGCTCACATTCCTATTGGCCTCCACCAAGGATTTCCAGCACTCATCTCCCTGCATGGCCCCTACGTGGATCCCTCTGCATTGACCCATCACCCACCCGCTGGTGGTGTTGACATACCACCCACAACTCAGACCGCCCTTGCTAAGAATTATGTGCTGCAAACTGGCACCGACACCTAGTGCCAAAAGCAGCACTGTTGTAAGCTCGATAACACACAGCATGGTCGTAATCTGGGAAATAAGGGCACCCCCTGTCAAATCGAGACCAAATGGCGGTGCACACGCCTGCCCTTGTAATGTGAGACATGTCCATTACACATCTACCACAACAAAGGAGAGCCACAATGAGTTGTTTGGTTCTGTTCTCAAATTTGTCCCAGATCCATCCAGTCTCCTTTGGGACTTCCCTTCGCACTTTCCTCTACCCCAATCTCATTCCCCATAGGCAAAAGAAACTGCATCACAAAGGCTCCTTTCAGTCCCACTATGTGCATTAGCCATTGCCGCATGGTTGGTCGCAGTGACGTGCCAGTGGGAAATGATGAATCGTATCCAAAAGGTATACTTGGCCGCTCAAAACTCTAAGAATATACAGAGAATGTACAGAGGCAATAGAATCTGTAGAGGTTTCTAAAATGGATCGGATACTGTATTAGTGAACCTCGAGGAGGGGTGTAATGAAGCAGCCTGCCATACACCACATGCATGATCCGTGCTGTTCCCAGATGTTGCCCCAAAATGTGACTTTTGGAAGCAGTAATGCTATGGCGCAAATCGACAACAAACCCTATGATAGGTGACAATTAGGTTTGAGAGCCGGAATGAGTGGAAGATTGCTTGGAACCGGCAGCCCTCCAAGTTGGGGCTCAGCAAAGCTTGGATCAGTTGGCATTGCCAGTGGTGGGGCCTTAAGGCGACTCAGGCGGGAACTATCCGTGAACTCTGAAGGAAGGGGAAGTACATAGGTGGGGGATTCATTTTCAGTGGCAGGTCCAACTCCTCCTTTGAACTTGACATCTGTGTCATCTCCACCATTTCGCATCCGAGTCATATCCGAGCCAGAATCTGTTTCTCAACTGGGAGATGGTGACGGTCGCCTGACGCAATGCATAAACCCTTTTATGAAACTGGTGATGGGTGAGGGACATGAGCCGGCTGATGAATTTGCCCAATGAATAGTACTGGAGGGGTGGGCAGTGGGGGTAGTAGGGGGAGGGGGTGGTGGTAGTAGTAGTGAGGAATTGTCAGACGTATGTGTGCAAGAGACCAAGGGGCTGGGTCCGGGATCCAAAGATTTTTTTGCCAACTTGGGACGCGCCGACTTGGGAATGGGAGAGTTATAGGCGGGTGGACGGGCGGGAGATGGATGAGAAGGAAGGGACAGCAGGTGAGCCTGGTGAGGAAGACGGACGGCTTTGCTTCCATCTCAAATCGATGTGATATTATCTCTGATAGTCCCTCTAGCCAATCTCGGCTTTGCAGCCAGCTCCATCTCATGACTGATGAAACTAGGACTCCTTCATGGAATTATCCCACCAAAGCAAATATTGTAAGTCACCCTGCGAGATGCCGCTCCTATGCCCTTAATTTTGTTCAGCTGGGAGCGATGAGTGGGTTAGTTCGTGATGCTCAACCTCAAGACTCTTTCTTTGTTTATTGTGCGTGTTTAGGCTTAGACGATTCATTTTCGACGTACATGTGTTGATGGTGTTCCGAATTAACTCATTTTGTAGTTTCTGGGCATGGTGTCCAGATCGATGACCTCGGGTGGAGACAAGCCTGATGGAAAAAATGAGTGTTCGTTGCCGTGCATTCTTAGTGAGACATCTGTTACTAAGAGAATATTGCTAGGCATTTGTGCCGTGGATTACCTCGGCAATCCATACCTGTGTGCCAATACACCTGTGTTAATTGTCGACGATGTAAGCCGCCTTGAACAACAGCGCGTTCCTGCTGATCCATTCCCTCCTCTCCCTCAGATCATGCATAAAATCATGGTGAAATCCCTTCCACCGCACTGTCACTTGACTGCTATTTTCGACGTGAGAACAAACAACAATGTGATATAACATATGAGTATACTGACAATGTGTCTGCACTTGCAGTCGTGCCATTCTGGGACTATTATAGGTTCGTTATTTTTTTCAATACTTGCGGTCTCCTGACTATGAGTCAGCTTGCCACACTTGACATCAAAAAGCCGCGCTTGGCTCGCGCTGTCACCGAAACAAGGAGTTGCTCGGCTTGACCCGCTAGATTTGATGGCAGCGTCCCCCATCACCGACTTCATCACCATCACTGTTGTGATAATCATCGCTTGCGTAGGCGCCAGATGTTGCAGTCCCTTGTGTCGGTGCGTATTATCCAAAATGGGCGCCCCAAGCCTGCAACCGTAAAATTCAACGGCTTCACCGTAATGAACGAGAATGATGGATGGGAGGCACCACACAGGTCCAATCCCGCCCCGGCGGATGTTGATTGCCTCAGTGCCGTTACAGTAGTGGAGCACAAGGAACCGGCGCAGCCAGCGGCGTCTCAGGCTGTCCCGGGGACATTACACCCATCACACACAATCACCCCGCCTACTCTACCCTCCCTGGTCTTCAAGTTCTGTTAGCTCGTCTTGTCGTTCAGCAGACCAGAGGGGATAGCGAGCTGTTAGAGGAATCTACACGAGGTGGGAAATTTTGTGTCACCCAACTGAAGCTACTGCTGGAAATGCGTACAGCTCGATGAGTGAGAGTCAAGGGACGACCTGACCAATAACGAGAATGATTACTTTCAGGACTTCCTTTTTACCAGCTCCCCGACCATTCCTTGTTGTCAAGCCTGTCGCATTACGCGAGGACCGAAAATGTCTCGTCGGAAACGCCACCCGTACTGCAGGGTGTACTAGTACTGTATCGGTCAATCAGGCCGGCACTGGCATATTACCGGTATACCGTAATGGGGGTCCATATCAGGGTCCTGACATTTACTGGCGGTCTCTGTGGCAGCGATGACTCGAACTGCATAACGTATAAGTAATAGTTGGTCCATCATGATGCATCGCTCGCCTTTTTGTCCCTTGAGTCCTTGACCCACCGTGACTCTACCAAGTGGCGTCCCGCACGTGTACTATGCGAGACCCATATCGTTACCATGTCCCTGGGCAATTCGAGCAAGTCACGTTTATCTTCATGTACAATGACGCCCATTAACTTGACCATATTTCGTAGACCCCCGCCGAGATTTCCAGAGTCGTCGTATGTAGGATGCCAAATTACATTTAGGCGCCCATCCGTGCTGAGCGTGTCTTTGCCTAGGAATGAGCCCGGCCCTCAGGAGTACGGATATTTCAGAACACCCTATCCTCCCCCTGGTGGAACTCCCCATCAAACGTATGAGAGTACATATCCACAATCTCCCGAGTCGCCTTGGGTTCAACCAGGGATATCAGTGGGGTATGACACGTCTCAGCAACCTTCCGTGGATCCAAGTCGCTGTTCCGAATACATCCCATTGTACTCGGTCCAATCAACCAACGAGCCATACCCTCTTGGCTTCAAACCTCAGCGGACACCGGGACCTATGACTGGGGTCCGGCCTCCCTCTCAAGGTCCCGCGGACGTGCAGAACGCATCTGAATCGAGAGGGTCGTATTTGAAAGTGTTTCCCAATGTACTTTTCTGTGCTAGCTTCTAATTGAAGACAACAGGTCCGGTCGTACTCCGATCGCATCAACCTCAGGCCTGTTTAAGCGTACTACTTTCTCTCATTTGTCACCTTGTCGCAATTTTGACTGATCATTTACCCCAGCTAAATGGCCAGCCGCACCGCAAGAGTTTGACTTGAGTGGTCAACGCAACTGGCATCCGCAGATGCCAGACCCACAACCCTTCTTCGGGGGCACAGGGAAGCGGAGGGCGCTTGTTGTACGTGACCGCCAAACAATGTATCACAAACTGAACCTCACTGGCGTTCAAGATTGGGATCAATTATTCTCTGCATCCAGTACCCCGCTTCAAGTTAGAGAAGTGCATCGAGGACGCATATGGCATGGCCAATTTTCTTCGCGGTATCGCTTTGCTTCTTCAATCAACGTGAGAACTCCTCTGATAGTCCCTTTAGCCAATCTCGGTTTTGAACATGACGATGTCCGTGTCATAACCGATGAGAACCCTTGGGATCTTCCAACTACGGAAAATATTGTGCGTCGCTCGTGTGAGATGTCATTCGTACTCTTAAATTTGGTTTAGTTGAGAGCGATGGCGGCATTAGTCTATGATGCTCAACCTAACGATTCCCTCGTTCTCTACTGTACGTGATTTGACTTTAGCAGTGTTATGTACATCAAGAATGTCCCATATTGACTCACCGTTTAGATTCGGGCCACGCTCTCCAAGTCGAGGACATGAGTGCACAGGAATCCAATGGATTAGCAGAGTGTTCGTTGCTGTGCCCTGTCGATTGAATGCTTGCGACTAATATAATATCACTAGGCATTTGCGCTATGGATTACCACGGCGATTCACTCTTGAATTCCAACACGCCTGGGCTGATCTCCGACGACGTAAGCCGCCGTAAAGTGTTGTTTATTTGCTTGCCAATTCGCTCGTTTGATTTCTCAGACTATGCATCGACTCATGGTGAAACCTCTTCCTCGGAAATGTCGATTGACGGCTATCTTTGACGTGAGCTAGACCAATGATATGATTCGGCATATGGGCACATTGATAACGTTCTGTAGTCTTGCCATAGTGGCGGTCTTCTTGGTTCGTCGTCCAACGTTTTGTGGTTCTGATCATGACTTATTGTATTCAAGGTCTTCCTCACCTTGTATGCAATACTTCTTTTCCGGGCCACTTTATGTCACCCTAACACATTTCACACAGTACGACTCGAATGGATTGGTTAAACCATTAAGACACCCAGAATGTTTAAGGATCTTGCGCCAGAAATCAAGCTATGCGGATGTTGTAAGTACAGTCCTCCCTGGTGAAAGTTCCTCCGCTGCAATGCCCCTTTAGGTCTCTTTGAGTGCTAGCAAGGATGATCAAGAGGCTCTTGAGACTGACCGGGGTGGTGCCCTGCGATGGGTAAGGCTCCTTAAGTTGGTTCTCCTCGTATATGATCTGAGCTGTGCCATCAATTTGACAGGCGTTTATTGAAAGCGTGAGGACTTTAGGTGACAATTTAACGTACAAGCAGCTGCTTTGGAGCGTTCGGTACGTGGGTTCATCCCCTGAACGGCTGAAACTAAATGCGGTGCTATCAGTGACTACATGAGAAGACACGGGTTCCCGCAGCGACCGCAGGTAAGATGTCTTTTAATGATCTCGCCGCTTCTTTGCTTACTGAGTTTAACAGCTATCGAGCTCCTATGAGATAGTTCGTCCTTGAACCTCTAGCTCACCAACCGAGTGACTGACATTCGTTTCCTGCTCCAGGATACCCGGATCCGGTTCACCACGTAAAAAGGTGATGAATGAGCTCACAAACACACGATTGGTATCACGGGAAGCTGGTTATCAAGATATACTGGATGGAAATGGGTCAGGTGGGGAACCCCTCGTCCCATCCCTGCCCTTGATCGACGCGGAGTTAAGCATACGACTTCCACCTTTGTACATGTGGATGCACACGTCGCTCAGACGTGTTGATGACTGGGCCAGTTGTCCTGACACGTGCTGGTACGCGCGGGACAGATGAGCCTGATGGACCATGGCAACCTGAGGCGAGATAATAATCAAATTACTCGATTGACTTTCATACGTTGAGTGGACAATTTTGATGCAACCATGTTTGTGTTTCACGTACCTTCAAGTTCTACGTACTTTTCTACGTTGTACAGTCATACTCGTGCGAGCAGATAGCAGATATCACCTCTCGAATAGTCTAGTCAGAGGTAGTCTACGATCGAAGCACTCTGATGCAATGGTACAATTTCTGTCAAGAACGGGAGGCTGGGCCGCCGCCTCTACCAGGAAAGTGCAACAGATTATCAAAATAAAGCTGTTATGTCTCTCTTCTGTTTGCATGTGAGGTACTTGACACAAGTGCTTTGTCTGGCCTTGTCACCGAAAGGAAAAGTCCCTGCTTGACACTGGCACCCCTTCCTGTACACGGGATAATCAAGTTGAAGATTAGACAAAGGCCCGGATAGGTGCTTTCGCTTGGAGCCCCAATTGTTCCCGTACTGTAGCCCGTACTGTATAAACCTAGTGTACCTAGAAAAAGAGGTGGTCGTCCTCTCCCTCTTCGAGTTCGCCTCGCTCAAGGCTTCGCTTCCGATAAAATCACGTGGGCCTATCTGGTCATGCATGTTCCATTGTCACCTGATTGATTAAGTAATCATATGTGGGAATAAATGTTCGCGCGGTCGCACGTCGGAACCGACCAAAAGCGGTGAGAAATCTCCCAGGGCGTGAAGTACAGTAGTTTTACCCATTGACTACTATACTATAATCCCTGGCTTTGCATGATTTGCAGTAGTACATACAGGTCTTGTTTCTCTTTTATCAACGTTACCACTCCGGTAAACAATGCTGATTATCTGGGTTTCACACCCTTAGCCCAGCCCTCAATAAAATACAAAAAAGAGAGCACTACTGTAAACGTTACAACACGGAGAAATTTAGAATAGTGGTATACTGTACATATTCATATGACAGAGGGTAACAAAGTTCTCGAAGAGAACGGCATGCCTTACCAAGAACAGATGCGAAACAGACAAACGGGATAACGCTTCTACACTTTGTGCTTGTGGCACTTGACATTGATAATCCTTGCATGACCGCTGTCACCGAAAGGAACGGTCCGGTGGCTTGACTTGTCGTCGCCGTCGTTGTAGTCGTCATCGTAGTCGCCATCATGAGCGCCAATGGGAACGTCTTCCTGGTGTGAATGCGCATTATCCAAAATGAGTGCCGTAAGCCTCCGACCGTACACCTGGGACAAGAGTTCGTAAGGAACGGGATAAGGAAATAAGGGGGTGCAACATACGCATCCGGTATCTAGGCCCACGGTCCACCGGTGGACGTCCAGTCCACGGGAGGCCGTGTGACCATAGACTACCGTAGACGGATAGCAAGGGAGGGGGCTTTCTTCGCCCGGCCCACCTCGTTCAGAGCCGGCACAACGAGAGATAACTTCATTCCACACGTCTGCCCATGCTTGACCCTTCTTGGTCTTCCTGTTTAGCCCACTTCCTGTTCAGCGGACCGGGATGTCTAGAATCGAATGATTTGCACACTAACCTTGATATCGTATTATCCTTCCGTAGGTTTCTCATATTCAAAATCACCCAAGGGTTAGTGTTCTGTTTAATGTCTTTCAAAATGGCGAGTTCTTGTGCATTCCGGAGAGCTGGGATAGAGCCCTTGAGAGTTTGTGGAGGTATTCTTGGCCAGTGGGAAAGTGGCTGCTGCTTTGAGGTAATGGGAAGCGTTGGGTCATAGGGAAGTAGGCCGGCGTGTACGAGAAACGTGTGCTCGGATGGTAAGTGAAGCACGAGCGGCAGGGACAAGAGATATTCGTAGTCTGACTTTGACATCGCTCTTTTCCGCTCGTTAGAACCATTTCCCAATTATTAAACAAGAAGGAGGGTACAAACCTGGCAATTCGGTAGTGGTCAGAGAATAAGTTCCATCGTTTGGGGATCCTCAACCACCACTTGCGGTCCTTTCTCCCCTTGCGCCTTTCCAACTCTACCCACGCTCGCGTGTCCGAGTCGTCCTCGAACGCTCCGCTCCGACGGTCCTCTTCCCACTTCTCTTCGAGCTCTAGGAGCCACCGCGAACCGGCGCGATCCTCCAAACCATGAATCCAGTCTATCCAAGCTCGCCACTCGATAACCTTCTGGTCGTGGTTTCCACGTACACCAGAGATGTTGCGTCTGCTCATAAAAGACAGTACTGAGAGAGACCCCGCATTGGAGCCCTTTGCGATAATGTCACCAAGATGAATGAGTGTATCTTTCTTTTCGTTGTACAATACTTGATCCAGTAAGTCACTAGAAAGTAAGTGAGGATTTAGATAACGTATGAGGCCAAGGAGATGGATAACATACTCTAAAGCCAACTTCATTCCATGAATATCCCCGACTATGATAGCGCGTCTATCTGGGCTGTCTGTGGTGTAACGGCTGTTAGCTATCTCGTTATGGAGAAGGGAGTCTCAATAACCCAGTGAGAGCTGTTCGGCAGACAGGGTGCCTATGTGTCTGTAGTTTCCGAAGTCTGGAAAACCTGTGTAGCATGAACATATCAGGATTGGGCGTAGAATGATGAGGGTAGCGACTAACCGGAACCCTTGACAAGGGTTCTTGGGCTGTCACTGGACAACTCATAGCGCAAGCCGGACGAGAAGAAGTACAAAAAGAAGAGGGATACGACGAAGAACGGGACTGCATATCTCAGGCTCGATGACTGTGCCATGGCGAAAGGAAAGGTGGTTGTGCGAAGCATCGCCTGCCTGTCTGGCAGGCTGCGCTCTTTCGGAGACCGGAAGGTCCGAGTACCGAACTGACATGTGGCAGCTAATCCAATCTTATCTCCTCGCGGCCATTGTATCCACATTGTTCGTACGATACCTCGACAAGATGTCCATGCCCACCAAGCCCCCGCCGCCATTTGGCCATCTGCTGCGACAATACTTCGGCTTTGAGGCAGATTATATAAATATGAACAGTGGTTAGCCCAAACTCTCTAGGTTCCATTTGCACTGATGTTTTTTTGTTCAGGTGCTTACGGCATCGTGCCGAACCCAGTTCTTGCTGCCACCGAGGCTACTTTCAGGTCCATAGAGGGGAATATCGACAGATTTATTAAGTTACGTCTCTCTGAATACCTCGACCCTGCCAGACATCGCATGGCCAAGTTTCTCGGCGCTGGGCCCGAGGAAATTGTTTTCGTCCCGAGCTGCTCCCACGGACTCAACACCGTTCTCAGAAATCTGTTGTGGAATGAGGGGGATATCATCATCGGGGGTAAGTACAGCCCTCCCGGGCCTATCTGCCAGTTTTCACCTCAACTTTTCACTTGGCCCACAGCAACGACGACCTACAGTTCCGTAGAACGGACGTTGCAATACATCGCCGATTTTCCACCTCACCCTTCTGTCTCTGTATTTGAACTGAAGTTCCCAACAACACGTGCATCCGCCTTGCAGGCCTTCCGTGCACATCTCGATGCATCGAATGCCGAATTGCAGATAGCGCAGCGCAAAATCGGCAATAGAACGAAGTTGAAGATCGTCGCTGTCATCAATAGTATCGCCTCCATCCCGGGCGTTTATCTTCCTTGGAAAGAAATGGTCGCTCTTTGTCGTGAGAGGGGCATTTTGACCGTTGTAGACGCTGCACATAGTATTGGCCAGGAACTCAATATCAACCTGAGCGAAGCTGATCCGGACTTTTGGGCATCTGTAGGATCATGTTCTTCCAAACGCTCCACGAACGACCTCCATTGAGCCCTTCCCAGAACTGTTACAAGTGGTTTTATGCCTGTCGTCCATGTGGTATCCTTTATGTGCCGAAACGGTATGCTTTGCACGCTGGAAAACTAATTGCAGCTCGGCTTAAGTTGGTCCAGAAATCTGCACCTCATCCAATCCTCTTTCCCGACTTCTGACGCTTATGTGTCTCCGAAGGAGCAAAAAAATCTCGGGGAATCTCACTTTGTAACGATGTTCGACTGTGAGTGCTCTCACACACCAATCAGACTGATCTTAACGGCTGTTGCAGGGACATCACTCACTGACTATTCAAAGTGTCTAAGTATTCAGCCTGGTATGGTTTCCAGTCCCACGTCGTGCTGTAGTGTATACACTCTTGACATTGACAGCCCTGGACTTCCGTCATTGGCTCGGCGGCGAGCAGAAGATCCATGATTATTGCCACTCGCTTGCTCTTGCTGGTGGTAAACGACTCTCTCGGCTGCTCGGGACATCACTGCTGGATACGACGGGGGAGTTTACACTCAATATGACCAATGTTGAACTCCCATTGGCGCCGAGTATCCCTAACAACGGCACCACAACGCTCGAAATAGTGCGTAACCTACTCGAGGGGTGGCGGGTGTCCGCAACAATCTTTCAACACAACGAGAAGTGGTGGGTGAGGGTGTGTGCGCAGGTTTGGAACGAGGTAAATGCCAGGACACGCGTCGTGATCCGACTTGCACTTATCGAGCTTTAGATCTCTGACTTCGAGTACCTCGCAAGGGCATTAAAAGATTCTTGTGAGAAAGTCGACCGGAAGTATCACCAGAAGGTCGCGGGGAAGTTATAGATCAGGTCAAGGCACTTTACTAAACTACGTTTTCTTGATGAAACCCTATTTGGGCGGTCCCTGGACTCTGTGACGAACCTATGCCACAATGCACCTCTGACAGATCTCAGAAACCCATTGCTCCCATGAGCGCAAAGAAGATCGGGGTGGGATGAAAGGGTCTGACGTCTCAGTGAGCAAAACCGAGGCTGAGGAAGCAATGAGGTGCTGGGCAGACCGCTTCGACCACTCTCCGACCCCTGAAGGACTTATTGAAATTCGGGTAAGTACCTCGGTGCGGTGTTGGTCACTTGGGAGACAAGGGGCGTCTTGGACGGCAGCAAAAGAGAAGTCTGTCGAGGAGCATCACGATGGACAGTCTGGGCGTGCCCAGATTGTGACAATCACTACAGTATCCTTTGTTGTCACTGGCACTTGCGATCAGAGTTGCTAGTGTCAACGACGCTTGGCGTGCCAGTGCTTGACAGCTCGGCATTTTTCTTGTAGACTTTAGGCGCCCTATGGTCATGGTACTATATGCATGATGGCTTGAGGTGCCCGAGTCATCCAGCGCTCAGTTTCCCTCCTTGAGTCCCAGCGTATGATAACTATAAGCCTGAATCGGTTCATATGGGAGCGTGTGGGGGCCAGCGCGGGGACCGCGTGGGGAATCATATAAGTGACTCATCCACGTATCAACACTTTCAGCTTCACATGCCCAGGATACTCCAAATCAACATTTATTCAGGGGTATACAGATCCAAAACTAACAACGGGTCCTATTGATATTACCACGATCACATCGCGGACCGCAAATGTTTATTGGCCTTTTTCTATCCTCTCACAGGATGTCCTCAATGACCTGAGGGAAGTGGATGCTGAACGTGGGTGTCGGTAACTGTGATGGTGCCGATTCCGAGTTGCTTGCCGTTAGGATGCTCTCAAGAGGGGCAATGAAGCTGGCAGTGGGTGTCGGTGATGACGATGACAACAACTGGCGTGCCTTAAGGATGCCCCCAAGGGGACCAATGAAGCTGGCAGTGGGTGGCGATGGCGACAACTGGCGCGCCTTGAGGATATCCACAAAGACCTGAGGGCCATTGATCACGGCTGCCTGAGCTTGGAACGTCGTAGAAGCGACTGGGCAACCCTGCCCCGGACCATTGAAGTTCTGTAGCGTGACGGTCGCCGCGTTGATGCGGGCGAGTTGGGATGCTACAGAGTTATCTTCGGGGAAGGAGATAGAGACAGACGGGTTATTGAGGACGTGGCCTGCTGCGACATTTGCGTTCAGACTCTGAATGTGGTAGTGATACGGTGAGAATTATGTCCAGACAGACGCAAAGAATGCTTGTGTTTGTCCTTACCTGTATGAAGGCCGCACGATCCGGAGGGCAGGAGCAAGGGACCTTAACAGGTTGACCGTCTGTCCCGTTCACGGCGCCATCACATTCACCGGCGCCTGTGTAGACGCACATCAGCCACTCAGAATGATCTGCAGGGGTGCAGGGACGTACCGGTTGGGTTAACACCAGCTGAGAAGCCGAATTGAGGAACCAGTGCCTCATTTACATCCCTCTGAGTGATGGGAAGAGATGATACAATCGTAGCGGAGAGGATAGCAAAAGAGACAAAGCCAGACAGGAGCTTCATTCGTGAGTGTTGGAAATAGCACG
>Ga0193693_1000088_pt1 | contig 12771 bp, 13 predicted proteins | sample L3a2metaG_FD_144916 | JGI IMG/M metagenome (GOLD analysis project Ga0193693, IMG submission 144916) | Soil microbial communities from a riparian zone of the East river system, Colorado, United States - L3a2 | ecosystem: Environmental > Terrestrial > Soil > Riparian zone | place: USA: East River...
GACATGGCGGAAGGAGCTTGGGTACACAAGGCCAAGGGATATATTTGTGCCACTGCTCAGTGCCAGAGGACTATCGACTTCTGGCAGAAATTATCAGCAATTCTTACACGGAGTGACTGATAATGCCGGATAATGGAAATGCTGCTCAATAGTGGATAATAGGAGATCACCTGTCATTGCATCTTATAATTGCTGTCCGAGTCATTGCTCTGAAATACAAGTTCTATTCCACTCCATTATCATACTGTACAGGACATTGTCATATAGCACACTTTCCTGTTTCCCTCGCCGTTCCCATTCCCGTTCCCTTCTGCATTCCCATTCTCCTCCTCGTACCCAGAAAGGAGTTCCACAGGTAACCCTCAGGTAAGGTCGATTGATAGTCATCCCATGGTGTGCACTTAATACTCCAATCACCACACAGGATGTTCGTTTCCTCACCCTCTGCAAGCACACTGAACCAGCCCCGACACAGGGAATGTGGACACACAAAGAGTTCGAGGTGTTGCAGGCTAATGTAGAAGTTCTCTATTAGGTGTACATTTCGGGCGTCGGGTTAGACCACCTTTCCAGAAAATCACATCCGTGTCCGCAAAGAGGGGGGACGTGTGTAGAAGGTGCACCTGACAGCAAAGTGATACTATGATAGAAGTGTACCAGCGTTTCAGTTAGGGTAGACAATGGTTTGGTTGGAGATTGCAGCATCATCAGCAGTGCGGCAGTGCAAAGATGGCTGACGAGGCGAGGATCCCACGCTAAATCTCGAGAGAGGAGACTGGAAAGCACCCAGATCAGGAATGCTCTCCACGGGTGGCATGAATGTGGTAGATGCGAGCCAGGACTGTGCACTATATCAGCTGCGCGAGGAAGAGGAGGAAGAGGAAGAGAGTGTGGTCGGTTTACAGATAACTACAATGAAAGACAATAAACATAGGTGCACACAATTCCTCCCAAGAAGTTGAATGTCCACTGGAGCTCAGCGGTGGCGATAATCTGAGAAAGCTGCGTTCTCTCATGCCTCTTAGTGCTCTTGATGTTGGACTTGGCTGCAAGAATCCCTTCTCACCGGCAAGATATCCATTACATTAGCTCCGTGCCCGTGCTGCGACCCAAGCCGGTACGGCGCAGTTCCTAGGTGTTCATCCGTCCACGCGTTCGAAATAGGATGATAGACCAGCATACATTTACGTCCCGCGATGGGAGTGCCCATTGAAATATCGAAACCGGGTGCTCAGTTCACTTGATCCGACCATGAATGGACTGCCGCCGATGTCTAGAACACCGCTATTCAACCCGACGTGTGATAGCTTTTCCGATATTTTCTCAGCGGATTATTCACTTTAATAATGGGGCGATTTAGATGACCGCAATTGGCTCTTGTGTATGGAAACTCGTCGTAGTGTTACTAGTATCGGTTACTGCAAGCAGTGCGTGAAGGTTGCTGTGCGGGCCGCGTCAACTGTCGGCACTGCACCGTTGCACCGTGACTTCGCGATTGGATTCAGAATATATGCTGTCGTCACGGCGGGATTTGCGCGTCGTGGTACTCGAGGATATGCTCATTTACTGTACATGAGGTGGAAATCCTTGTGAAACGAACAGCCGTGTCTGGACGTCTCGATAGGTCCCTCATCACATTAGGAACAAGTTATAGTCCGGTTGGTTCATGACAGTCCTGTCAGGGGTGCGAGTATGTTGGCCATTCCCCTCTGCGCCTGAGCTGCACGCTGGCAGTGGGTTGAGTCACGGTTCCCGCGCGGGTGGAAGTTTTCGACGGACTTAGTTTTAGCTCCAACGCTACGAGCACGAGCGCTTGACACCACCTACAGACCCATCGGGGACTCTGCGTGGATGCACCTGCGTCCCATACATTCAAGGCAATACGGTTTCCTGCTTTTTCAGGTCCTCTCGAGTAACTCGGTGATTCCAAGTTATGTAAGTTCATCGTTTCCCTTCGCTGCTCTTACCAAGACGGCTGTCTGAACGTGCCCTGTTCTTACCCATCCCTGCCACCACTTCTTCATTTTTTAAAGTCTTGTTGAAGTAAATTTCCTCGAACAACTCCGCTCTCGAACCGGCTTCCGGTTGGCACTGACGCTTCATCAGCGTTGTACCTCACCAACAACAGTTCCTCCTTCTACTGACCCCTTACCGTCATCGTCGTTTCACAACAGCCGCGTTCAAGCCAAGCCATGAAGCCAGTTGACAACTCTGGCCCTCGCCGTGGGTCTCCCAGTGGAGATGAGGATGAGTCGACTATGCCGTTGTTAGTTTCGCGTGTGCCAGACCGGTTCGTCATGAACGAACAGACTTCCAAGCACTATACGGGTCATTATTCTTACTATGATCACCGAGGAGGTTGGCGTTCTCCCAACTCTAGCTACGATCCACGAGGAGAGTCATCTTTGCAACATCGCCCAGTAAACGACAGTTGGCATCACCCCGAACCCCCGCATTCAGCTTACGACCATCATCACATCCCCCCCGATGATTCCTATCGCCGCAGCATACGGGATGACTTCATTCGCGCCGAAGACTCCCATACTAGTTGGCAGGAGGTCAATTCGCCGGAAGAGTCACGATATCCTCCCCCGGCTAGAGAGTGGGGTGAACGCTACGTTCCGTCTGCCCACTCTACAGTCAACTCTTGGTCCACCCATAAAGAAAGGTCCCCTGTCCAGTTACAGCGTCAAGGAAGAACAGATTGGCGGCAGGAAGGGAAGAGCTGGCACAGGGACGATGGGCGCAGCGACGGTTGGCGAACAAACGACTCATGGGAGCCAAAGCACAGTGGTCGCACTGGTCGCCAACCTAATGATTGGAAGCGTAAGGATTCTCAAAACGACCGTTCTCAACGCAATACAGAAGACCGGTTATGGCAGCCTTCTGCGTCGTGGCAGTCACAGTCACGAGGTGGAGGGGGTGGCCAAGGCCATCGCAATCAGAACAACAGACGGTACCAGAATCGGGACCGGGGCGGTAGGGGCGGGAAAAAAAGTCGGCATAATTACCAACAAAGACGAGACTTCAGACCTGATGATAGTCACCTGAACAAGTAAGTGTTGCTCAGTAATATTCTTGTCTAAATTAACAGGAGAGGTAGTTGGACGAAGCGTGAGGGCTCGGGAAGGTCACTGAAAAAGGACTCAGGCAAGGAACGGCAGCAACGACCCTCACCTTCACCTTCACGTTCTCCCGTAGATTCTTATCGTTCTTACCCGTCCGATCGAAGCCGCTCTCCATCGCAGTCATTATCGCCCCAACGGCGGCAGAGAGATTCTAGCAGTACAAACATTAGGGATCATACTCCTTCCCCTCGCAGGGATGATCGCGACAAACGTCGAAATTCTCCATCCCGTTCTCTTTCTCCAGAACAGCCCTCGTCCCCTATTCGACCGATGTCGCCAAATGCATCACCCTCGCGGAAGGCTGCGTCCCCTTCACAGGTTGAAGTCCCACGACATGGTCGTAGCCACAAGCGAAATTACTCCCCAGGTTCTCGGTCAAGCTCCACCAGAAGTAGAAGTCGTAGCCGCAGCTTAAGCCTCAGTCCCAGCGAACGACCACGGGCAGTCCATCGGCTTCCCATCACATCTTCGATTCAGGACATCAAGGTGCCTTCCCCCTCTCGAGCATCCCAACGCAACCAAAGTCAATCAAAACTCCTTCCAAGAGATAACGGTTGGCCGAAACGAGAACGGGGTCGACCCAATGGACATGCGCGAGGGCAGGCGCGTCAGGCCAAAGAATACGTTGCCGAGACCATGCCACCTCCTTCCCTCCCTTCCCAGGTCCCCTACCAGAATCATAACGACATTGCACACACTGCGGACTATCCACCCACTGAAGAAGCTCCTCCTGTATCCCATCCCACCCGAGGCGCACTTTTAGAACCGGCTCCTCATGTCTCTCGTCATGGACACACGTCGCCTTCAACTCACCCCTTCACCGATGAAATTCAAACCAACCGCCCCCTGCATCAATCACCTGAATCTTTGCGTCACACGCCATCAAATATGACAACCTTCAAAGTTGGGGGTTTCAAGCCCATTGGGCAAGCTAGTTCAGCCGTTAGACGGTTTTTCCCCGGTGACGACGATGATCGCGAAGATGCTGAGAAGCGTCACACTTCTCCACTGCTTGTTCCCAGCCCACATTACCGCCCTCCAGTTCCTGCCCCACTTATTCAGAACGGACAGGCATCTTTCAACTCAGGTGAAGCCTTCCCTCGATCCCACTACGATCCAGCACCTCGTTCTCCATACTCGGCGTCAGGTCGGCCTCTAGGCAACAGCCCTGTTCCACCTGCCTCTTACCCTGGACATGATGAAAAGTTCCACGAAAGGCCCCCCATCCACGACTATGCTCATCATTATGACCACGAACAGGGTCGACATCATAGTCAGCACGAATCTGCCTACTATCATAATGAGCGGCATTTCTCGAGGCATAATGGACACGAATATCCGCCTCCACATGACCACGACGATGCGAGGTCACGCGATCGCGACTTCTCCCATGTGCGTGAGCCAGAGATGACGAGACCGAATACTCCTAGCAAGTCCTCCGATGAGTTATATGTCATCGTCAGTCAGGTCGGCGAGGGTACCTTTGGCAAGGTTTACAAAGCCCGTAATACCGTCAGCGGATTGTTCGTCGCACTCAAGCGCATTCGCATGGAATCGGAACGTGATGGGTTCCCGGTGACTGCTATGCGAGAAATCAAGCTGTTACAGTCTCTACGTCACGACAACATAGTGCGATTGTACGAGATGATGGTCTCTAATGGTACATTCTACGCCTTAATTTTTACGTTCGATCTCATGGACCAACCTCTCTCCTTCATACAGGTTCCGTGTACATGGTATTCGAGTACATGGATCACGATCTCACCGGGATCCTTTCCCAGTCTCAATTCACCTTCACCGATGCCCATTTGAAGTCCTTGTGTGAACAAATGCTCGCGGGGTTGGCATATCTACACCATAAAGGCATCATACACCGAGACATCAAGGGCTCAAATATCTTGGTCAACAACCGTGGCGAGCTGAAACTCGGTGATTTCGGCCTCGCACGATTCTATCATAAGCGCCGGCGAAGTGACTATACCAACCGTGTAATTACGTTGTGGTATCGGCCCCCCGAGCTACTTTTCGGCACAACTGTATATGGGCCAGAGGTCGACATGTGGAGCGCAGGGTATGTCGGTTTCATTTGTTTCGCTAGGCATAAATGGCTCACGCTTCCTTCTAGGTGTATAATGCTTGAACTGTTCACGAAGAAACCGATATTTCAAGGTAACGACGAGATACATCAACTTGAGTTCATTTTCAAGATCCTCGGTACCCCAACAACTGAGCGATGGCCTGGTGTGACTAACCTTCCTTGGTATGAACTTGTGAGGCCGAAGGAATTTATACCAAATCACTTCCGTGACCTATTTCGCAAGTGAGCTGCTGGTTTTGATGACACAGTTCATAATGCTCATTAGCTTTACAAGGTGGTTATCCCCGGCTGGCTTAGATTTGGCGGAGAAATTGCTGGCATTTGATCCCCTGCACCGAGTTACAGCTGTTCAAGCTCTCGAGGCCGCTTACTTCAAAGCCGAAGAACCGCCACCAATGATGCCAACCGGATTATCGTCGTTGGAGGGCGAGTGGCACGAGTTGGAGACGAAGCGTGAGCGTGCGAAGAAACGGAGAAAGATCGAGGGAGGCGCAGCGCAGTGAGGTAGTGGGGGTTTCTTTCATTCATGCATTGTATAGTATATACAGGCATCCTTACTTACATTCTCTACCAATTACATGCTGATTACAGTCCGGTAAGGTTACACGTGAACGGCCGTCGAGCGTACAAGCCCATTCTCGGATAAGTGTTGTACAAGTGTTTCGACCTCGATTCGGGGTCAATAAACAGAAATAGTTATTTGTATGGCATTACTCACATGCGCAGCGGTCATTCTGATCTGTTGGTCCCATCGTTTGGTGAACAATGAACCAGTGTCTTCCGTGTCCTGGTTTACATCGCCTAGTCCACCGGCCTTCCCTTGTGCGTCGTCCTCTTCTCGTGCCGCTTCAAACCAGATTAATTTGTCGACTTGATCGATGTGTCCCTTGAGGCGGCCTTGTTCGATCATCTTGCGTGCCATTGTCTCCGCGGCCCCAGGTGTGAGATCTAATAACGCACCAAGACCGCTAAAGGAGATGTTGTTGTATATCCGCGAGCTTGCAAGAACATTGTGCTCCATTACCGCTCGATCGAGAACGGTCGTTGGCCCTGTACGCGTGCTGGCGCCTTCGACGAGATCACCATCTTCGAGCGTTGACGATAGTCTGTCGTTCATGGAGAGCGCAATCTGGGCCAATTGATGTGGCTTGAGCGTTTTTTCAAACTCTTTGATTTCGATAGGGCGCAATATATGGTCGAGAAACATTTTTGTAAGGACGCTGTAGGTGGGCAGCTCGGCGGTACGCTCATCGCGACAGAGGGAAGATAAGATCCTGGAGCGGTTTGGACCAGCTGGTGCAAGTACAGCACAGGTGACAGCCGCAGACCTACGGCGCTTGGTTTCGATGGTGTTCAAGACAAGATAGGAGTGGGTGTATACGTACAGCATTTTTGTTCTTTCATTCTCGTCGATATCGCCTACAAAACTCAATTCATGATATCGACTTGCAGCCTCCAGAAACTTTCTCCCGTAGTCACTGATACGAGCTTGACATAGCTTATAAGATAAAAGGGTTTTACGGTCGCTTGTGGAGTGGATGAGGGAGGTGGCACGGTTATGATAGGTTTCTGCCTGTACGGAATCCTCCTCTTCAAGGAGCAGGCGGACGATGCGAATATATACCCCAAGTTTCTCTTCGTCTGAACTAGGAGCAGATCAACTAGGAGGCCTGCGTGGCTGAGGCAGAGTAGCGCACCGTTGAGTGGCTTCGAAATTGACGCCCCTGAGAACACGGGCTGCACCAGACCAGTCCTCGTCATGCTCTAAGATATCCGCGAGTTCAAACTTGAGAAGGTTTACCTATACAGGGGTTAGTATCGGGATGGGGCTTGGGACTATATGCACGTACTTGTTCTTCATAGCTGGTGGCACGCAGTTGCACGACAGAGAGTACATCTTCCACAACCGCCTTGCGTAGTTCTTTATTCGGGATATTCGTTGAAGTGAGGCTTTTGATAAGTTCGGATAAAACCTGTCTGCTGGCGATAATGCCAGCATCTTGATTTATGAGATGGTCGACGAGAGCATGGACGTCATTTGCGATATTTGGATTTCCCTGTGATGAAAAGATACCTGACAGTAGCGACAGATATGTTGCGCCCTTGTCTTTCTGATTGAGAACAGAGAGTTGAGCTAGTTTTTGGTCCATCGTTGCGAAACAGCCGTTGCAATTGAATAAGCGCTATAAACGCGTAAAAAGCATAAATCGTTACCTCGCAACGATGCTCATCAATCATCTCACCTCGTCTTTGCCTTCCATTAGCGATTCCCTCTTTATTTTAGAGCTCATTTGGTGCCGGACACTAACAGATAACTTATCTTTTCAAGTGTCATCAGCCAACGTCTGTACTATCCCATCCCCTCTGCGTGCTACGACCCGTATCCAATGAATTTTAGTCGCCCTAACCAATTGCCAACTCCTCCTGAGACTGACGCCGACGTCTTATTCGGCGCTCGCCTCCCCATCGACCTTATGAATGCACCTGCTTCACATATCTCGGATCAGGATACGAATCCTCAGCCATCCGTCGGCGTGCCACTCCGACGCGTATCGACACTTGCCTACCACAGCTCACCTCTCCGTGACCCCCGCGATAGGTCCAGTGGACGACAATCTCGTTGGCTCATTACCGTTATTCCTCCCGCGTCGCTCGTTCAAGACCATGGGCCACTTGGCCACACGTTGACTTCGGGTCCGACGCAACGCCTCTCCCAGGGTATTTTGATGCCCCTCCAACCAACTGTAAGGGTACATGTGTCTTTCACCAATGGTTTGCTTAATGTCGTCCGTTTAGATGTATGGCCAACTCACCGCTATTGCCCGTGAATTCAACTTTCCCAGCCCCGTCGGCCTCTGTCTCTACTTGCATGTCCCCGAGCAGGGTATCTCTATGGCGCCTCGCATCTCGGATGATATTTGGCCAGCACTTTGGGCCCACTTGTTCGAATCGCGATCTCCGGGGTCTTCTTTTCAGATGCCGATTTGCGGACGCGTCGAGTTCGACATTGATAGGCGGAGGGCGCTTTGGCTCAATTCATGGTTAACCTCCGACCGTAGACACGCTGTGGATGTCCAGGTACCAATGCCACCATCTCTGTTCCACCATCGCGGAAATAGCAAAACTTCCTTTTTTGACGACCGCGGTGATGAACACTCGGAAGATCTGTCAACGATGCAAACTACTTCGCGGAGTCGCCACATCCCAAAGAAACTCTCGCTTGTCGACAGACACGAGGCACTCTCCTTCTCATCGAGCCTGGCAAATGCGGTCGCAGGGAGTGATACCGCTAATGCCCCGTCGAACTCTTTAGCTACAGTTCCTGATGGAGAAACAAAACCAGTAAAAATCGCCCTTGAAAAGCGTGTCGAGTCATGGAGAGCAAGCTCATCTGTTGCTCCCACCCCAATGGCAAAAACAAGTCAGATCCCACACGACCCCGAAAACATCCCGAACAATCTTCAGCTTAGCGACTTCGATATTTTGGCTGGCGCCGAGGAGGAAATCAACCTTGACGACTTCGCGTGGTCTGCAACTTCCCTGGGTCCCCTTGACTACGACTCACCCCCGTCGGCCGTTTCAGGGTCGCATGTCCTATCTGTACATCTCGAACGCCGCCTCGAAGGTTCTGTCCTCCTCACTCCGTCGACAGCAACCTCCTGGGGTCCAGAGTCTCTCGACAGCCGTCCGATGTCAGCCCAATCTCGCTTTCCGTCGCCTGACATTGCCCAACGCGTAATCGAGGATTGCCCACCTACACCATCGACGGCTACGTCGTGGGGACCAGAAGAGCTATTGTACTCCCCCGCGTCTGTGAAGTTCCGCCTTTCCTCGCCGGACCTTGGCCAGCGCATGCTAGAAGATTGCCCACCCACGCCAATCACGGGTACATCGTGGAGACCGGAACACCCTCGCTCTGCCATCTCCACGGTTTCGCGCTATCCCGGGAACCTTGACATGAGTATGCTGAGTATCTGGCCGTATACACCGTCAATTACGACATGCTCTTTACCTACTGCAAAAGCCGGTATGAGTGGGGCATCGCGCACTGTTGAACCAGATCCGAGCGGTCATGTCTACCCTTATATCTCGACTACAAGTCGCCCGACCTGGACGTTCGTTTGGCCACTATATATTGTGGAAAACGTATTCAACCCACTGCTGTTACAATTTCCCGATCGCCGGACGTGGGCGTTCATTTGGCCATTATATGTGGGAAATGCATCCAGCCCACTGCCGTCACAATTCCCCGATCAGGACCTTGCGGATGAGGCATGTAAGTAAAGACTCCTTGATGTCTCAAAGATCATTTTCAAAGCATGTTATAGATGATGCCACACGCCTTCATTTCCGTATTTTCCCGGAACAAACCTCTACGACAGAAGAATCACTCGCCCGTATTTGGTTTGGCCCACTGGCGTCTGCTCGGTGTACACTTTCCTCCCTGAGTAGGAATTCTTCTCCTTACTTTTTGTGAACTCTCTTCTGAGTATTTATAGACGTTTACCCGTCGCTTGATGAGCAAAATGGTCAAACTTGTGGCGCTTGTTCCGACCTCGGAGCCAGTTTTGCTTCTTTAGAGGGCAGCTATCCAACCTCGGTGGCCTGTAAGCTCCTTATATTTCTCTCTATTTGTGCCTCTAATCTAGTTGCAGACTCTCTGGTATTTCCTTACTTTTGCATTCATCCCTCGCCCCCTGCGGCTCCGGACATAAAAGGGGAGGTCGAGCCTTCTAACATGTATAATCCAAAAAGCAATCCAGAACTGGGCACTCAATTTTTTTCTTTGGGTTCGAGACTTTTGTTATGCTATGCCACGGCGGGTCTCCTAACATAGGCAACTCTCGCAGACCTCACGGAGTATCCCATTCGCCTCATGTATATCTATCCACCTACTGTGCAGTCAAGACCAGCTACTGTCCGCCTACCGCCTATATATCCTTCCATAGAACTATGTGCGTTCTTGTGGCCTTGAGATGTCAATAACTGATCTCGCACATAGATCCACCCCAATATCCCTTTATCACGCCTTACAGACATAGTGCAGTCCCTTCCATCGATGAGATGGGTCCAACTCCGGGTAGTGGCGAGTTGGCTCGCGGGTATTTGTCGACTCCGAAGTCGGAACCAATGGGTCTCGTGATCCCAGCAGCCATGGCTTCCACCAGTCGTCAAGCTCAATTAGATCACTTGAGTGGGCGTAAGTGCACTTCTTATCCCCCAACCGTGTTTTAGTTGATTGTTAGCTTCAGGCGCTCCTTTGTATCCCGCGTTCGACATTTATCCTGCAGTCGCGGGGGATTCCGAAGCGGGCATTGGTCTCCATCTTCCTCAGGTTTACCCGAGAATTATACTCTGTCAGAACCCAACGCCAACTAATTTATGTTGACGGACTGACCTAAGTTTACTGATAGATCCCGCGGTTTATCCTGAATTGGATCTCTACCCTCCTGCCTCCGCGGAGACAGGTGGCTTCCCGAAGACATGTACATGTGTATCCCGCTGAGGCTTTTGGAGCATTACTAATTTGCGCACAGGTCCCTTCGTCTATCCGTGGTCCCAGGTTTATCCTGGCCACGTCTCTGCCGGACAGAACGATATCGCAACCTCCCGTATTGCTTCTTTGCTACAACCAGTCTATCCACAGTTGGACATATGTAGGCTTTACTATTTTATTCTTGTAAACCTCTTTCTCATACCTCAAAGATCCCGCAGTGTATCCGTGCTTTGATATCTACCGCGCAGACTTACTGAAGATGGAATATCAACGGGTCTCTCTCTCGGTCACGTTGCCCGCGCAATACCCTGCGCTTAATCTGTGTGAGTTCTGACATCTTTTCTTCTAATAATGCAATATAATGTTCGACCTTTGCAGATCTCGCAACCTATCCTCATTTTGAAATTTACTCCCCCGTGATGCAAGCGCATGGTATTTTAGCGTCAAAACATCCAATGCTCAACGCGCGCATACCTAATCCGATGCACGGGTCTGTCGGTGAAGCGGGTACCTCGAGTCTCATTCCTCTTTTCAGGAGGGCAAGAAAATCCCATAGGGAGCTGCATGAGGAGGTATTCGCTCTAGTGAAGGTATCCGTTCAGCCTTCGAGTAAACAACCAGGGGAAAGCAAAGCCCGACGTACGATCAGCTCAAGAACGACTAACGCGCGCCTCGCCTTACCGCAAGCTGCCTCGGCAGTCCCCCCGGTTCCACCGCTCCCTATTTCGAAGAGATCGTCTCTTCATATACCTTTCCCCAACGCGGAGGCACGATACAGCGGCTCATCATCGCCCCCTCTTCAGCTGACAGATCAGCCGACGTTTTCTCATGGTATAAAAAACACACATCTGCTTTCCACACGTTCTGACGAGTCGATAGCCCACTCGAATTCTCTTACGTCCCTTAATTCTAGTTCGCGCAGGGATTATGGTCATTCCAAACAAGGTCTCCGTCCACGAGACAGTTTGGTATTGGAGAAGGAACGACATTTCGACCACCTCCACACTCTGCGTAAGGTTTTTACCTTGTGGTAATACTGTACTCCTGACTTTTTATGCCCAGCGCACAACGGACGTCCGTCATCTGTCGTCGATCCCGCCCACTTTTCGGTACCCCCTGTACCACAACTTATTAACATTTCGCATCTTCAGAAAGTCAAGCATACAAGACATCCTTCAACATGATTTAGGTTCAATTTCTGTACATCGTTGCGCGGGGTCATTCTTCTTCACTGTAGTCACCGAGTAGGAATTAAATATATAGACGGGTATTTAGCTCGATAACTGGGCGCTTCGAGACTAAGTGTATTGTGCAGCATAATCTCACCTATTATTCTATGTATTGCTCCCCTACCACCAAGCTTAATAAGTAGTTTAGATGCGGTGTAGATGTAGGGCGGAACATTGGGCAATTGGTACTAAGGGCGACATCTCGAGGTAATGTTTGGCATGGCTATCACAACACCGTAACTACATGTCCTCACAAGAGGTAGTCAACGCTCCATCAAAAGGGCCACATACATTAAACTCTGTATTGCAGTATGTGCAGCATGCCAGCGTGCCAATGCCGAGCGGTGATTTATCAGGACAGTCGGCCGGACGATGCGGTATGCGTTCAAGGCAGAGACGCGGCAGGAAGGATGAGTTCAGTCGGAAACAGTCCCTATTTGTGACCGTTGAGGGAGATTAATTTCAAAAACAAGTGTGCGTTCACTGGCACTGTGCTGGAGGATAAGTGCGAGAATACATACAGCATTGGTAGCTGATGCAAAGACCATGACGAGTTGGATGTCTAAGTAATGTCTGGCATGGATGCACGTACATAAGACATTATGGAGGATTTTGACGTAAGGCTTCATTAGCGTCATCCCACAAATCCCGCTGTCCCCAGATGCTCGTCACGGCACAGAATACGAACCACATAGAGCATTCGCTCGGGGTTTTGTGGTCACCGCCAGAGCCTGGAGGAGTCATGAGTGTTTCTGCCCCACTGATATCCATTTCCTTGGTCCTATCCACTTGTTCGTCATGTGTAGAGGGTTGTGGGCG
>Ga0193693_1000089_pt1 | contig 12741 bp, 9 predicted proteins | sample L3a2metaG_FD_144916 | JGI IMG/M metagenome (GOLD analysis project Ga0193693, IMG submission 144916) | Soil microbial communities from a riparian zone of the East river system, Colorado, United States - L3a2 | ecosystem: Environmental > Terrestrial > Soil > Riparian zone | place: USA: East River...
CAGAATGCAGGCTCTTCGGTCCTGGCCAGGTTCCGGTCCTTGTACCAGGCCGCGATCGCGGGTCCGAGTTCATCAGCCAGTGCCGTCAGCGGCATTAAGGGCTGTGCCTTGAGAATTTTCGCTGCCAGCGGCAAGCCGATGGGATCGCTCGAAAAACCGGCGTCTGCGTCCGAGGAAATAATTTGCCGGTCCGGGCCGGCGAGCTCGCGGGCGAACGCGCCACTGCCACGGAAGAACAACAGCCACCTGGAAGGATGGACTTCCGCGGCCAACGTCCGAAAATCGGATGGCGTGAGTCGTGGCCCGCGAACATGAAAGACTGCGGTGGCTCCCTGCCGGCCACCATGGCCCCAGGCAATGACGGTGAGCAGATTGGTTTGTCCTTTGAGTGATGTGGCAAGCGATAGAAAATTGCTTCGAGACGCCGACCGGACGTCTATCGTGGGAGGCAACGGTCCGGCATTGTCGGCCAACACATGAATCGAGCCAGGAGCCTCCAGAAGATCGAGCCACGATTGAAGTTGGTCGCGGTAGGCGGTTTCGCTTTCCAAATCGCCCGGCAGGCCCGAGAGCAAAACGACGGTGGCCCCAGGCTGCAAAAATGGTTCGCTCGCTACCGCCTCAACGACGCTGAAAAGGCTCGCGCAAAGCGCCAACAGATTATAAAAACGGGAACGTTGAGATTTGGTGAAAGCGCCTTTCATGTTTAACCCGCTGAGCGTCCCGGAAAGGGTGCGGCACATCGTGTGTTTTTGCAAACGTCAATACGGGATAGGAGCGCGGACAGCCCTGTGCGCGATTTCGGAGCGTGGCCGGCCTCGGCCACAGCAACGCGAAAAGCCCCAGTGTGATCGATCTAGCCGATCTGCATCCGCCGACATCCCTCAGCACGGCTGGGCCATTCTCCTACCTTGGGGCATTCGACCGTTGTTGTGGCCGAGGTCGGCCACGCTCCGCTGCGCGGGCAGGGCTGCTCGCGCTCCGTCGCCCGGGCGCATACCCCATGGGGCAGGCTCGGTTCGTGCCGGATAATGCTGTATGAAAATTGTTGGAACCTTGATCGCCGCCGCCAGCGTGGCCATTTGTCTCGCGGGCAACCTGGCAAGTCCAGCGACGGTTCCCGACCTCCGCGAGCATTTGGCCACACGGCTTATCGGCAAGACCCTTGAGAACCAGGACGCCCTCCAACTCGGAAAACTGAAGGATTTCATTATCGAGGCGGACACCGGCAAACCGCTCTACGCGGTCGTATCCTCAGGAGGACTCGCCGGCTTCAAGCCGCGCCGCAGCCTCGTCCCGGCGCCCGCGTTGTCCCTGGCCACGGCCAAATGGAGCGTGCTTTATGTGGAAGTCCCTTCGAAGAAATGGCAGGAGGCGCCCGTCTTCAAAAAGAGCGAGCTGGTCAAACTCGGTAAGCACGACGTCATCCACCAAATTTATAGCTTTTATGGCCTCGGTGCCTCGCCGGCAGCGGATGCATCCGCAAAACCTGGCGCTTCGCGCCTAACCCGCACAGGTCCAGAGCGAAGCGCTGACACCACGTCAGACATAACCGTGCAACGCGTGAGTGAAATCATTGGTGAACCGGTTTTCGACAGTGACCGCGAGAAGCTGGGAACCATTAGCGACCTGCTGCTCGATTTGTCCGGGGCCAATCCCACGATGGCCATCATATCCGCGAAAAGCCTGTTCAAGGCCAGCGAATGTTTTGCAGTCCCGCTCCGCTCCATTGTTCTCTCAAAAGAGAACAAATTGATTGTGAGTAATACCCGCGCGAACCTGGAAAAAGCCCTGCTGCTGAATGAGCGCACTTGGGGGCAGGCCGCCTCTCGCGATGCATTTTATCGCTGTCCCGCAAGGTAGGTAGGCACCCGTATTGAAAAGGGGCAAGGGGATGTGGAAGGTTATTCGTGGAGGATTTAAACGAAAGGTTAAAAGGTTATATGGAACAACTCAACTCATTGCAAAACCTGTTGCTTCACGAGCTGCAGGACATGTATCACGCCGAACAACAATTGGTCAAAGCGCTGCCCAAAGTCGCCAAGAAGGCCAGCTCCCCGATGCTGAAAAACGCGGTCGAGGAGCATCTGCGCCAAACCGAGGGCCACGTGAACCGGCTCGAGCAGGCTTTTCAAATGCTTGGTCAGCCGGCCAAAACTCGCAAATGCAAGGCCATGGTTGGCATTCTGGATGAGGCGGAAGAGACGATGAAGGAAAAGGGAACGCCTGAAACGCTCGACGCGGCGATCATCATGTCAGCGCAGAAGGTCGAGCATTATGAAATCGCCGGCTACGGAAGCCTGGCCAAGTGGGCCGAAAGGATCGGACGCCGGGATCTTCAGAACCTGCTGGGGCAGACCCTGCAGGAAGAGAAAGCAGCCGACCAGAAGCTGACGGAACTGGCGGAGACCGGAATCAACCAGCAATCGGCAAACAAACCGGAACAGCACCGAGAGTTTGCGACTTAGTTCTCTCGCACTCCGTGCGGCCGCGTGAATTCCAAACTCACGCGGCCTTTTTGTCCTTGTAGGAGCCGACGTGAGGAGGATCCGAGCTCCGTGACGGAATGGCATAATGCCGATGAACTCGTCCGGATCATTTTGGACTGCGGTGGCAAGCGTAGCGCGACACCGCTTTTCGAACGCGTCCGCATTGCCAAGCCCCAGAACCATGCCCTCGACGACAACACCGCTCTGATGTTCGACTCCGCCCCTCCGCTTCGAAAGCGCCGTCGCCGCTCCGCTTGCCGCCGCAGTCCAAAATGACTGGGACGAGTTCGTTGGCAATACGGCTGCCTCACGGATTCGCCTCCTCACATTGGCTCCTACAAGGATTTGTTTCTCGGTTTCCCGGCGCGGAGGACACGCAAGGTGAAGCCGCGGTTGTTCTCGAACGGCTCGACCGTCGCGGTGATTTCGAGCACACGATACCGAACGGTATTAAGGCCGTAGGAACGGTAGGTGCGCGCAAACAGTTCCGTTTCAATCACGCCGGTCCAATCGGCAATAGTAATAAATTTCATCGGTTCGCCGGTGACCTGGTGAAACAGTCGCTGCTCGATTACCAGGCCGCAGGTGACAATTCGACGGCCAATGTGTTCGCCCAGCCGATGGATCGGACAGTAAGTGTCCCAGGCGATATTCGGATACAATTCGAGCGGATGCCCGCTGACGGGATAGCCGAAAAGCTCTTCTTCCCAGCGCAAGCATTGGAGCCGCTCAGGTTCTTCAAGCGGGACCGAAGGGAGACGCTCAAGGCTGGCAGGCTGCAGAAGCCAGGGTTGGAAATGTTTGATTTCGGATTTCCATTCTGTCCCTCCGCCGGACCGCGAGCCGGGGACGGCTCGCGGTCCGCACTCCGCACTCTGCACTCTGCACTCTGCACTGCTCCAATATTGGGTGGTGCGAGGTTTGCCGAATTCGTCGAACGCGCCGGAGCGGATGAGCGCTTCCATTTCCTCGTTGAGCGGGTGGACGCGGAGAAAAAAATCGTGCAGGGACGAAAAGGGAGCGCGTTCGCGTTCCTGGATAATGCGTTCTTTGGTGCGCAGGGTGAGGCCTTTGATATTGAGGAGGGGGACGCGGATGGCGGAATGATGCGTGATGCGTGATCCGCCTCCGCTCTGAGCTTCGGCGCGACAAGTTGCGTGACCCGCCTTTGCTGAAAGCTCCGGCGCGGCAAGTTGCGTGAAAAAAGAAACTCCAACATTGAACTTTGAACTGTTGAACCTTGAACCTTGAGCTACCGAATCAGTCCATTCTGCACTCTGCACGCTACACTCTGCATTTCTTTGTACGGTGAAGGCAGGGCCGGGCTGATTGACCGAGGGGGGAAGCAAGGGAATGCCGAGGCGATGGCATTCGAGGATATAAACGATGGGATTGTAAAAGCCTTTGCCGTTGGTGAGGACGGCGGCCATGAATTCCGCGGGGTAATAGCGCTTGAGCCATGCGGATTGGTAAGCCTCGACTCCATAGGCAGTGCTGTGGGCTTTGCAAAAGGCGTAACCACGAAAACCAACGACGAGGTCCCAGACTTCGGCGATTTTGGCTTCGGTGAGTCCGCGTTTGCGGGCGCACTCGACGAATTCAATTTTAATTTCGTCAATGATGTCGGTCCGATCTTTGCCGAGGGCGCGGCGGAGGACATCGGCCCGTCCGGGCGGCAGGCCGGCGAAAGCCTCGCAGATTTGGAGGATGTGTTCTTCATAGACGACCAGGCCGTAAGTACTGCGCAGGCACGGTTCCAGCGAGGGGTGGGGATAATAAACCGGGCTGAGTCCCTGGTAACGGCGGGCGAACTCCATTTTCTTGCTCTCGTTGGCCGCGCCGGGCCGGATGACCGAGACGATGGCGATCAGGGTGTCAATGTCCCGGACATTGCACATTTTGCAGAGGGAAATCATAGCCGGGCTTTCGATGTGATGAACCGCGCGCCCCTGGCCGGAGGCGATGAGCTTCCAGACTTCGGGATCCTGCCATGGTTCGAGAGAAGCGAAATTAATGCCTGATGCGTCCCCCGTGCTCCGTGTTCCGTGCCCCGTGTTCCGTAGCCCGCACTCCGCATTCTGCACTCCGCCGGACCGCGAGCCGTCCTCGGCTCGCAGCGTGTGCGAGGGCATTGAGCGCGTCGAAACGATTTGTTCGCGTCCCTCGGTTAGTGGCTGCTGCGAGCCGGGGACGGCTCGCGGTCCGCTTTTGGTCTGCAGCATTTCCTGCACATCGCGCATCACCGCCAACCCGCCCTGGGCGAGAATATCCATTTTGACCAGGCCTACAGACTCGACGGAGTCCATGTCGAAATGGGTCGTGGGATAGCCTTTGGCGGAGATGAAACAGGGAGTGATCTCTTCCATGGGCTGGCGGGAGAGGACGAGGCCGCAGGGATGCATCTTGGGATAACGCGGGAAGCCGTCGAGGAAATGGGCCATTTGAAGCGCGCTGCGGTACGGCTCTTCCTGGAATGGGAGGTCGCGGCATTCGAGGCTGCCGGCGATGGCTTCGGCGAGTTCGCCGGCGCGGGAGAAACTCGGAAGCCGTTCAGTAAGCCGGCGGACCTGAAATTCGGAAACGCCCAGGACCTTGGCGACTTCTGCAAAGGCGCTGCGGGATTGAAAAGTGGAAAAACCGCCGACCACCGCGGTGCGAGCTTCGCCGAATTTTTCAAAGATCAAATCAACGACATCGTCTTTGCGGTCGTGGGGAAAGTCCACGTCAATGTCGGGAAGCTTGTTGAGCGCCATCCGGTCCTTGTTGAGAAAGCGGCGGAAGTAGAGGTCGAAACGGATGGGGCAAACGCTGCTGATTTCGAGACAATAACAAGCCAGGGAATCTGCCGCGCTGCCGCGAGTGATCCATTCGATGCCGCGCCGCCGGCATTCCTGGAGGATGTCCCACATGACCAGGAAATATTCCTCATAACCAACGTCGGTGATGATCGAGAGTTCGAGCTCGAGTTGCGGTTTAAGACGCGCATGGTCTTTCGGGTAGCGCCGCCGAAGGCCTTGCATGACGAGCCGGCGCAGAAATTCGGCCGGCGTCAGGCCATCGGGCGGAGTGTAGCCGGGAAACTGCGGTTTGCCCAGGGAGAATTGAAACGAGCAGCGGTCGGCGATTTCGCGGCTGTGCGCAAGCAACTCGGGATGCGCGGCGAAAAGCTTCTGCATCTCGGCGGGAGGACGGAAATGATATTCGCCGTCGAGCCGCTTTTCAGGATGCTGCTGGCGAAGGAGCGTGAGAGTGCGGATGCTTTGGACGATGTCGTATTTCCAGCGATCGGAGGGCAGGGCGTAGTGGATCGGAAGGGAAGCGGTGCAGGGGAGCGGGCGCGTGTCTCGTGTTCCGTGTTCCGTGATGCGTGATGCGTGATGCGTGAGAAGAAATTGCTCTTTTTCCAATGCTTCGAGGCTGTTGATTTCGAGATAGAAGCGGTCGGGGAAAGGGGGGGCAAATTCGGGGGAGGGGCTGAGGGCGAGGAGGCCATCGGTATCGGAGGAGGAAAACGAGGAATCCTGAGCATCGAATAACGAACTTTGAACTGTTGAACCTTGAACCTTGAACTTTGAATTTTGAGCCTCGTCGGCGAGACGACGGCGCTCCCAGGTGTTCAAAATACGGCAAAGATTGCGGTAGCCGATTTGATTTTGGACGTAGAGGCAGAGGCGATGGCCATGAACTTCGATTTCGGCACCGATGATGGGTTTGATGCCGGCCTGGGCGGCCGCCTGGGCGAATTCGACCGCGCCATGGAGATTGCTTTTGTCGGTCAAGGCAATGGCGGGGAGTTCGTGGCGTTTGGCCAGCTCTATAATGGCCTTGATCGAGAGCGTGGAATCGAGAAAGGAGTAGTAGCTGTGAACATTGAGAGGAATGGGTAGCGCAGACTTTCCAGTCTGCCGTATCGCAGGTTTTGCACCTGCGTGGCTGGCGAAAGTTCCAGGCGCGCGGGCATTCGAGCGTTCGTCGGCGTTTTCCGTGTTCTGCCGACTAAAAGTCGGCGATACAGCAGGTTGGAAAACCTGCGCTACTTCTTTTTGAAAACGAAGTTCGGGGCCGATGCTGATGCGCCGGGCTTTGCCTTCGGGTGGCTGGCGGGAGGCGTAATGGCCAAGGCGCTGGCGCTGGACAACGGCGAGATTGTAAGGTGATGCGTGAATTTTGGAGTGCGGCGGCAAGCGGAGCGCGACACCGCTTTCACCTCGAACAACAGCGGCGTCGCGCTCCGCTTGCCGCCGCACTCCAAAATCTCTCAATATAAAATCGTGGCCGCGCAGCAGCGCGGAGCGGCCAAATTTCTCGCGGAGACGGTCTACGACCACAGCCAGCTTCTCTTCCGCATCATGCCGGCGGTCGGAGACCTCCAGCGCGAGCAGGCCACAGAAACGGCTATCATAAAGATTGGAAAGGCGCAGCGATACCAACCGGAGGCTGACGCGGCGGGACCAGGCTTTGCTCAGGAGTTTGGCGACCAGGAAATAAATGTCCGTCTCGAGGTCGGTCGGTTCTTCGAGGCTTTCGGCGGCCTGCTCCTCGTCCATGTCATTGTAGCGGACTTTGACAGTGATGGTGCGGGCGGTTTTGCCGTCTTCGCGGACTTTGGCCATGAGTTTGTCGGCCATCCGGCGGAGAGTGGCTTTGATGAATTCCTCGTCGGTCGTATCGGCGGCGAACGTTTCCTGTTCGCCGTAGGATTTGGCGGGGGCGCGAGCGGGAACGACAGGCCGTTCGTCAATGCCGAGAGCAAAGCTGCGCAATTGAGCCGCCATGCTGCCGACCAGGAGACTAAGAAGGTCGGCGGGCGTTTGGGCAATCTGGCCGATCCGAGCCAAACCGGCGGCATTCAATTGCGTCGCGGTCTTTGGCCCGATGCCGGGGAGCCATTTATTGGCGAGCGGAGAGAGAAAGGCGGCCTCATTTCCGGCCGGAACAAATTCGAACGCGGCGGGCTTTCTGAGCTTCGATGCGATCTGGCTGATAAGTTTGTTGGTGCCGATGCCTTCGCTGACCGAAAGCCTGAGCGATTGGCGGATCGCCTGCCGAATCCTGTCAGCGATGCCCACGGCCGGCTTGCGAACACCCGTCAGGTCGAAATAACCCTCGTCAATCGAGCCGATTTCGACATCCGGCGTGAAATCGTACGCGTACGAGAACATCAACCGGGAGAACAGTTCGTATTTTTCGAAATCACCCGGAACCAGAATTAATTTGGGACAAAGCCGCCGCGCGACGACGGTGGGCATCGGAGTATAGATGCCGAACTTGCGCGCTTCGTAAGAGGCGGAGGCAATGATACCGCGCTTTTCGCCGCCGACAGCCATCGGCTTGCCGCGCAAACGGACATCGGACGCCTGCTCGACCGAGGCGAAGAAGGCATCAGCATCGAGATGGATGATTGAACGCACGAAATTGAATGACGAATTCCAACTCCCTGTAGGAGACGACGTAAGGAGTCTCTGATCGTTATGGAAGCTGATCAGAGACTCCTTACGTCGTCTTCTACAATAAAGGTTTCATTTTCGTCTGCGAATAAGCGCCACCATCACCCCTTGTATTTGTAATTCTTCACGCGGGATAAGATTCGGGAAACGCGGGTTTTCAGCGCGAAGATAAGCTTTTCCGCGTTGCATGATGAAACTTTTAAGGGTGACGTCGCCGTCAATCAGAGCGGCGACAACATCGCCGGAGCGAGGTTGAACGCCGTGTTCGATGATGGCGATATCGCCGTCCATAATGCATTTGCCGAGCATGGATTCGCCTTTGACCTTGAGGCCGAAGGTGCGGGAGGTCGGCTTGAAGCCGAGTGTTTCGACGTCAATCAGAACGCAGCCTTCTTCTTCCTGGGCGGCGTCCTGGGGCGTGCCGGCGGGAATGGCGCCATAAATGGGAATGGACACCACCCGCGGCCGGGACCGGTTTTTGGGCGCGGCGGGGTCGGAGATCTGGAGCGACCGCGCACGGCCCGGGAGATTTTTCAAAAAGCCCTTGCTTATGAGGGCCTGGACATGCGCCAGCGCCGCATTGGCACCGCTAAAACGAAAACGCGACGCAATTTCACGAAATGTGGGGGTTATGCCCTCGGAATCCTGCTGTTCCCGGATAAAGCGCAGGATTTGGGCTTGCCGTTTCGTCAGTTCCTTCATACTGGACAAATGTCCACTATATACTGGACAGATGTCAAGTAGATTGGTTTGTAGTTAGTCCCCGCCCGCCCCCCGAACTCCACTTTCCCTGTATTCGTCGGATGCACTAAGGCGCTTGAATTCCCGCCCATTTCTGTTCCAATTACGCGCATGAGAAGGCTTGCCTTCCAATTCGCAGTCTGTCTGACCCTTTACCTGGCGGCGTTTGTAGTGATCCACCGCTCAAGCAAACTGCGCAGGCCGGCGTACAACATGGCGTATTGGTACTATAGCGATAATGATGCACTGGAACTGGTGGAGTTCTACGGATTTTGGCCTTTGCGTCAAATTGGCTATAAAGTCGGCTTCATCTCTGAACACATCAGCGAAAGGAAATGGAGCCAACCGGTATATCCGCCCGACTTCAAGGGGTAGCTAATGTGAGCGATGAATCCAATCCGGGCTTACCCATCACAGCTTGATTGGAGCCGATGATGCGCGAGGAAGATCTGAAAGACGACTAATATGCTGACGCCCAAGCTCCGTCAGGAGCTTGGGCTACAAGCGTCTTTGGTAAATGAACCACTCCCAGCGACTATGAGAATCCTGTTAGCATTTATTCTTAATCTCTGATCTTAATCTCTTTCTGATTTTTCGGTGAGGAGGAGATTAAGACATCGGATTAAGATCAGAGATTAAGAGCTGAAGTTTCCGACAAAGTTTCCGACAAAGTGTTGTTGTATCGCTGCTTGCCTTGCCCCCTTCGCTCCCTTAGCTTTTCGCCAATAAAACGGGCATGATAATTTACCTGGACGGCAAATTTTGCAGCGAGCGCGACGCGAAGGTCTCTGTGTTCGACCACGGCCTCCTGTACGGCGATGGCATCTTTGAAGGCATCCGTGCTTACAACGGACGTGTGTTCAAACTCAAAGAGCATATTGACCGCCTCTTTTACTCAGCCAAGGCGATCCTTCTCGATGTCCCTTTGAGTCACAGCGAAATGATGAAGGCGGTCGTGGAAACCTGCCGCCGGAATAAAATCCGCGACGGATATATCCGCCTGGTCGTCACCCGCGGCATCGGAACACTTGGCCTCAATCCCAATCGCTGCAAGAATCCCTCTGTGATCGTCATCGCCGGCAAGATCCAGCTTTACCCGCCCGAACTTTACCGAAAGGGAATGGAGATCGTCACCGTCCCGACCGTTCGCAATTTGCACAGCGCGCTCAACCCGGCAATCAAGTCGTTGAATTACTTGAACAACATTCTCGCGAAGATCGAGGCGAACCAGGCCGGGTGCGAGGAAGCCATCATGCTCAACGTCGAAGGCTTCGTCGCCGAATGCACTGGCGATAACGTGTTCATTATCAAGGAAGGGCACCTCTCGACACCGCCGCTTTCGGCTGGGGCGCTGTATGGAATTACGCGTCGGGTCGTTCTGGAAATGGCCACGGAGATGGGCATGACCTGCGACGAACCGAACCTCACCCGGTACGACCTTTTTAATGCGGATGAATGTTTTTTAACTGGGACTGGCGCGGAGATCGTTCCTGTCGTAAAGATTGATGGACGCGTGATCGGCAATGGAAAACCTGGGCCGGCCACGCAAAAATTAGTAGCCCAATACCGGGCCTTGACTAAAGTGTCTGGTGAGCCGATATACGAGTAGAGAATTTTATGTTGTGCTGCATTTGCAAGGAAAAGGAAGCCACTGTGCATTTGACCCAGATCGCGGGGGACAAAATGCAGAAAGTGGACCTCTGCGAAGAATGCGCAAAGACCAAAGGTGTCAATGATCCGACCGGCTTCTCGCTGGCGGACTTGCTGCTTGGCCTGGGCGCTTCTCAAGAGATCGAGCAGGCAGCCGGCGGAGCGGAGTTGAAGTGTGGTCGTTGCGGCTTCACGCAAGCCGACTTCAAGAAAGCCGGACGGCTCGGCTGCCCGGAATGCTACAAAACTTTCTTTGAACCGCTCGAAGGCCTGCTGAAAACCATGCACAAAGGCACCAGCCACGTCGGCAAGGTTCCGGAATCGCTCCGACAAAGCCGCGACCTCTCCGATCGGCTTAAGAATCTCCAAAAGAAGCTTTCCAAGGCCATCGAAGAAGAGGATTTTGAAGAAGCTGCCATCTTGCGCGACGAAATCAAACAAACCACCGCGCGGCTGCCCAATACTGCCGCGACCTGACTGCCATGGATATCCATACCTTCCTCGTTCCACCCGCTGACCTGGCGCGCCGGAAGGGTCCCCACGACCGGATCGTTATGTCCAGCCGCGTCCGGCTCGCGCGGAACGTCAAAGAAGCCGCTTTCCCGGGCTGGGCCAAGAAACCAGAACGCGTTAAGGTGCTCGATTTGATTCGCCCCGCGGTGGAAGGCCTGCCGGACATGAAGGATTCCTTCTCCGATAGTATGGACAGCCTATCCACCCTCGATAAGCAAATCCTCGTCGAGCGCCATCTCATCAGTCGGGAGCACGCTGCCAAGAGCGCCGGCAGTGGATTGGTGCTGAACCGGGACGAGACCCTCTGCGTCATGATTAATGAGGAGGACCACCTCCGAATGCAGGCCCTCCGCCCTGGTCTCCAGCTCCGCCAGGCGTGGACCGCCATTGACCAGGCCGATTCTCAGCTCGAGAAGAAGCTCGAGTTCGCTTTCAACCCCGATTGGGGTTACCTGACCGCCTGCCCCACCAATATAGGTACCGGCATCCGGGTCAGCGCCATGCTCCACTTGCCGGGTCTTGTCCTCGGTGAGCAAATAAATCCCATTATCCAGTCAGTCAACAAGCTCGGTCTGGCGGTTCGGGGCCTTTACGGGGAGGGCACCGAGGCCTTAGGGAATGTCTTCCAGGTGTCCAATCAGATGACTTTGGGCGAATCGGAGGGGGCTATTGTCGAGCGGCTCGAAAAGGTACTGGCCCAAATCATCGAACATGAGGAAAACGCCCGAGCGACACTTTTGGAGAAAAAGCCGAAGATGGTCTATAACCATATAGGCCGTGCTTATGGGATTTTGGCCAATGCCCACAGTATTTCCTCGAAAGAGACGATGAATCTCTTATCATTGATGCGATTGGGCGTGGATGTAGGGCTGTTTCCGGGGGTCGAAAGGTGGTTGGTGGATGAATTATTCATCCTGACCCAGCCCGCACACCTCCAAAAACAGCATACTGAGAAACTTTCGGCTGAGGAACGCGACTTGCTGCGCGCAGATATGGTCCGCGAGCGGTTGAAGCCTGTCAGCCGTCCGATTGCCAAACCTCCGGCGCCACCGGTGTCGGGATTGGACAAACCGGACAAGTAATAGCACTTTGATCTAAGTATATGAGCGACGAAGCAATGAATAATTTTACACCGCGGGCGCAACAGGTGCTGGCTCTCGCGCGCAAGGAAGCCGACCGTTTCAACCACAACTTCGTCGGCACTGAACATCTCCTCCTCGGGCTCATCAAGCTCGGCCAGGGCGTCGCCGTCAACGTGCTCCAGAAGCTCGGGCTCGACCTCGAAACCGTCCGCATGGAAGTCGAGAAGCAGGTCGGCACGGGTCCAGATCAGAAGATGATCGGCAACATCCCGTACACCCCCCGCGTCAAAAAGGTCCTCGCCCTCGCTGCCAAAGAAGCCAAAGCTCTCAACCACACTTACGTCGGGACTGAGCATATCCTTTTGGGCCTCCTTCGCGAAGGTGATGGCGTGGCGGCTCGCGTCCTCAAGAACCTGGATGTGGACATCGAGCAAACCCGCCAGGAAATCCTGAAAGAACTCGATCCCAATTTTGCCGCCCAGGAAGAAGGCGCATCGGAATCTTCCGAAAAGCCCACCCAGGAAAAGAAAGGCGAGATCAAGACGCCGGCGCTCAAGGCCTTTGGCCGTGACCTGACCGAAATTGCCCGTAAAGGCGAAATGGATCCCGTCATCGGCCGCAAGAACGAGATCGAGCGCGTTATCCAGATTCTCTGCCGCCGGACCAAGAACAATCCGGTTCTCCTCGGCGAAGCAGGCGTCGGCAAGACCGCCATCGTCGAAGGCCTGGCGCAGCGCATCGTCGACGGCAACGTCCCGCTCTTCATCGCCAACAAGCGCATTCTCTCGCTCGACCTCTCGCTCATCGTCGCCGGCACAA
>Ga0193693_1000090_pt1 | contig 12718 bp, 18 predicted proteins | sample L3a2metaG_FD_144916 | JGI IMG/M metagenome (GOLD analysis project Ga0193693, IMG submission 144916) | Soil microbial communities from a riparian zone of the East river system, Colorado, United States - L3a2 | ecosystem: Environmental > Terrestrial > Soil > Riparian zone | place: USA: East River...
GACAAACATCAACGGCATCCACACACCAATGCTTGTTTTGAGCTTGCCATTGTTCGAGAGACAGGTTTTGCCGTTCACGAGGAATTGTATCACTCGGGCGATTGTGGCAGTCTTACAGGGGATGCTCACAAGATAATGTACAGTCGACGGACTAGTTTACGCCGTGCCTAGAACAGAGACCAGTATGGTACAGGAATCGCTGACTGGACCCAAGGGAAAGCAACCGCGATGGTGAGAGTGAGAGTGAGGACAGGCGTAGAGGACAGCCATTGCCATTGACAGCCATTGACAGTAAGGGCGTAAGGGTGTCGTATCGGCGTATTTCCGAAGTTGGGATGTGTGATCGGCCGGGGCCGTGCCCGACGGCCGAGATGTATCAACCACGTGCGTTCCGTTCTTTCTGAACGCATGGGAAATTGTGGAAGGATCCATCCTACTGTGCTTCGTGTTGCGTGGAAAGCTGACGGTTACACCAACTTGCCATTGTTTGAAACTTCAAGTCGGCCAACCCTCCATCCCAGATTCACCAACCGCGCAAGATCCAATCTCAAGGTCGCACAACTTCTCGGTCGTCTCGATGTGATCATTCACCCCATACTAACCTACGCAGCTCCAGTCTGGTATACAGGTCAGACGACCCTCCTGTGCGAACTGCAACACAGTCCCGCCACCACCAAGAAGTACCGATGAGCGGGACAGAAATGGTTCAGCGCCTGTCCCTGCCCTTGACAACAAAGGCATCGGAAGCTGCTAGCGGTGCCTATCCGCGTTGTTGACACACCAAATGGCGGCGCGGATATTGCTGTCATCGCGTCGTCGACGCCATCACTATCGTCAGGCAAGAGTCGGAAGACCCAATTGTCGGCGGTGATTCAGTTGTCTCCCTATGTTTTTTTTGTTTGGCGACATACTTGCTTGAACACACCAAAGAATACACAATGATCATCCAATTTTGATTTGGTCGTTTCCATGTAGGAGATCATCACAACTGCGCATGCTTGAAGACCCGACTGCGGAATGCACACTTTTCTAACTTGGTTCCAAGTTCCAGCTGGGAGTTCTGGCTCGGAATGCGCACTCCACCGACAAAAAATCTGTCATGTACTGTACATGATTTTAAAGCACATTGGGATGACGATTGTTTGTATACATTGTAGGAGTCCGGTGAGAGAGAGAGAAAGGTCTAGTCAGTTACAGGAGGACGTTCGGAACTCACACTGCATGATGGGCAGTTCGGTGCTGAATAGGTGTCCTACCGTAGCGCAAGTGTAATATTGAGGTTGAAGATGAAATGTGCGAGGGACCCAAGGGCCAAAGTTCACTTTCACCAAAAAGATATATTGAAACATAGGATAATAAGGAGCTGAAAGATGCCGGAAGAAGTTTTTCCCGATGTCCCAAAATACCAAAATAAACACCATCCAGCCATATATACGTTTACTGCGTACAATTTGCTGATGTCCGATGAGTCGAGCACTTGGGGATGTATACCACATTGTTACCCACTTGTCATCACTTGCTTTGTGAACTGCAACTTTCTCAGGGCCACTCAATTTTTTGCGTCGTGGCCCTCTACATTGCCATCCGAGCCGAGCTCGTGTGGCTTGTCGTTCGATTGTGCATCTGAGCTGGGGTAGTACGCGCCATAGTGGTTTGTCTGTGACATCGGATACTCTTCATGATAGGCCTTCTGCACCGTTACCTCCAATCGGTTGGAAGGTATGTGTACGACAGAGGAGTTTTTGGTATGCAATACCAGGCGATTAGTGTTTTGGAGGTTGAGTGAGTCTGGTTCGCCAAAATGACTTTGGAGAAAAGTGAGTGTGGAGAAGATCAGGCTAGGAATGGGAGAATATCTTACATGTCTGGGGGAGATGCAGAATGTATCAATGAACGATACGTCCGAGTCGCAGCGATTATTATTGCAACCATCGATGGCACCAAAAATAACTGTGTTTAAGAGACAAAGAAACCAGTCACTTTCCGCCATCAGTAGCAAAAAAGGGGGCGTACCAAGTTTAAAGAGTCTGATATTTAGAGCCAAGCCAAGTTCGATCAATATGCCATAATGCGAGACAGGAGAGGTAAAGAAGACTACCGTTTTTATTCAAGAAAAGGAACAACTACGGTGTGAAATGGTGATAAGTAAAGAAAGACCAATAATAAGTAAGGCTAGCCGCTAGCCGGGCTTACCACTTGCGGAACTTCCGCGGCGGTGGCAATAGCCAGCCAAATGACACCCTGAAGGACGTCGAATGAAGTGAGAAAAAAACATCGCGACCAGCAAAAACCGGCAATGCCCCACCTGTTTCCAAAGGAGGTGCGAAAGATAAAAAGAACCCCCAGTACCCCGGCGAATGCGCAACAAGCCGGCGAGCATGATGAATAGTAGAACGATGTCGGTGACAAGCAGATTGATGTAAAAGTCCCTGCAGATCTGAACGTTCGTGATTGCGCAAGATCTTGCCACGGGCACCCATTCGGCACGAATCTGCTGGTCAATAAGGCAAGAAGGCCAAAGGATTGAAAACGATCATTTACTTTAACAATACCTGGTATCAAATCAGATCCATTGAGATTCACGGACGTTAGAAGAAGTTTACTTGCCTGTTAACTGGAATCCAAGGTTGACCACCCATATGGCGGCGGAGATGGCCATAATGACTTTACTCTTATCCCAAATGGCAAAGCTGGAAGTATCCATAAGCACATACTTAGTCAAGAGAGTGGTTGTGTGGAACCCATATAAGTACTTACATGCGAAGCATGATCAATATCGAACTCAGGCCATAGCCACCCAGGGCGGAGAATGCCTATAGACAATATATCAGGAACAAATGCTCTATCATAAGGGTGCAAGGCCCAGGATGCCCACCCAACCGGAAGTGACCCATGCCTAGGGATTGTGGCCAATCAAATCAATGCGCGTTGAAAAAAAATAGATTTAGAATGCTGCACCTACCTGGCAATTGATTGGGGATGTACCATAGAAATTAACCAGGATAAGAATTATGACCGCGAGGCCGGACAAGCGCGAAGCGGAGTAAATCTATCAAGAGGATGGATTGAGACTAGGGAAGTTCGAAGAAAGGCTTTATCGTCACGTACCCATATCGTCCATCGATAGCGTTGATGTCGTCGGATGACACTCCACTCAAAGCCAAGAGTGGTGACATACTCCCAGCTGTGATTCGGGAAATGACATGAATACGTGATAATCATTAGTACTAGCAGACTCACATGTAAATGCCGGACATGATGAGCCAGAACTTCATGACCATCACTGTCAGACGACGCTTAGTGGATCTTCTACGCTCTAGGACTAGGCAGTAGTGGTGTACACACAGGGATCGCCCGTGGACTCAGCAGAGAAGCGGGAAGCAAGCATCCTGACTAACTAGATAGGGGACTCGGAGTTGGTGTGGGTGAACCGTGTTATTCACAGTTCCTTTGTCTGGTACACATATATACAGCCTGAGTATGCTCCGTCGGGCTTGAGCGGATTATGCCCTTATAGTAACGATAATCTTGACCTGGATGGGGACCGTAAAACCCGAACGTGACATTGGTGAGAGCCCTTTGCCAGTGAGCGCTAGTTAGATGCTGTACCGCTTGCATGCGACATCGGTGAAAAAAAGGGTCTGCAGGTACTACTTCCAACCTTTTTTTGGCTGATGTCGCAGCACCATTCGCAGAAAGGCTGGTTTCAGATTCGGCCCCAAGACGCTTCAACCAAGGGCTTGTTTCTCCAAGGACTTGTTTCACGCCTCGTTTCATGCCGTAGATGCTTTGGATAAGGCACAGAGACGTCCCCATCAGATGGACACCATGGAGTGCTTTCCATTTTTAGACAGGAACGTACGTGACATATTATCTAATACTATCTCGAGCCTCGTCGATCCTCACTGGCCTCACTCCTCGCTGCCAGTGGCATTCGTACAAGACCAATAATACCTTAGTGAGGGCTTTCCGCATCCTCATTGGGGGTCATTATTCCTTCCTACCCTCGACTTTCACACAAACAAGCAGGTTATACTGTAGCTTCCTCGAAATGGCTGCCCAAGAACTTGAAGTCATCGGGAACCTCTTGACATAGTGCATTCAGCGTGGCCTGGTTTGGCGCTCTCAGGCTCATAACAAGTTAACAACCATATCAGAAGTCTCTGCCCTTAACACGATTGTATTGGGCAGTCTTGTTCTCGACCCTGATGCAAAAGCTCAATGAAATAACTAAATTCTGTACCGATTCCTGTCACTGAGGGTGATGGTGGGAATGGTGATGGTGGGAATGGTGATGGTGGGAATGGTGATAGTGGCGGCGACGGTGATGGTGGTGGTGGTGATTATGATAACGGTGTGTTGTTGGTACTCCCATTACGGCAATGCAGTGGCAGCGGTGGTGGTAGCCGCGCAGTGGCACGGCTAAAACGACGATAAGCGCCGTAGACTTGCTCGGTCTCAGCTCATGTTAGTACGTAGGATGGTCCAAGAAAGAAAAAACCTGCTGGAAGCGCGATGGCGGCGACTGGCGAGCAGTCGATGGCGCAACTGCGCACTGGCGCCCCGGGCCCGGAAACGGTCATTGTGTGTAGCCACCGGGTTCATGTGTACGGCGCACCAGGTTGTGCAGATATTTAAAATGCAACCTATGAAACGGTAGTCAGTTGCCTGAGGTATCAACTTGGCGGAGGAGGCACGAGTGGGGCGCGTCACTCGGCATTGAGGCGTGCTTATCCGCATTCCTCATCTCGGCACCAAAGAAAACGCTCAGAAACGGTTCAATTCGTCATCCCACCAATTGAACACAAAAGTGTGTATTGAGTGATAATTTTGGCCTCCGTCGGTGTCGTTATATATACTTGGGTCTCCGCGGAGCATGGGATACCAATGCACTGTGCACTAAGTGCAGGTCTCCGCGAATCCTCACACCAAAGCCAGTGGTCCCTGCGCCACCAACTATCGACACGTCTCTTTTAGCGCGTTGGTCGCTAAAATATGTTCAGAGCGTGGAAAATCTCCGTGGGCTTGGCAACAGCAGGCGCTTAGCTGGCGTCACTGGCACGCGTGCGCTCGAAGCCCCTCTCCAAGCCCACAAACGACTGCTCACTGTCCCTTGCCATTGTGTCGGCGCCCACCACAGCAGGCTTAGCAGCACATATACGCATGTCAATCTCACAGGCTCCGAGACTCTCGCCGATAAGCGTCCCTCTCACCGACGCCACCCGCAAGCGTGGCTATCCCTCCGGTCCATCACTACTCGCTTGGGACGGTATCCGACCAACCTGGGTCACTGTCGCCCACCAGCGCGCTTGAAATTTCCTGTGCCACTGCTATCCTGCATCACAACTTGTACCTGCATCTGCATGCACCTCTGATGTCCGCATCCTACCGCCACCAACCCCGGCGGGTAACATGGCGCGTGGCACGAAGATTGCTGCTAGTGTCGCATCGTCGATATCATCACTATCGTTAGGCAAGTCTCGAAGACCTAATCTTGGCGGTATGTTCGTTCCATATAATTGTTTGGCGGCTCAGCGGGCATCGCTGCAATTAAAGGCAATCTGCTGAGCTAGATTAGCGTTACGACGATGCCCTTTGCTCTGGTTATCAATACTTCCCGACTTCAAGGCTCAAGCGGTCGCATGTTTTTAAACATTGTGGCTCATCCATATTCTTTTGTTCATCTCGCCTCAATGGACTCTGCGGGCCGGCTGAGCTCACGGTTAATTTTCTTTTTCTTTTAGTTCATTAAAATGCACCTTGGGTACAGAACTCTATGTAGCACTTTCCTATATTTGTATAGTAACCATCTCCGTGTCCCTGACTGTAGTCCTTTCGGCACCATTATGAGATAATTACAAGTACGTAGGCTCGGAGACGGATCTAACTGGTGCATACACTTAGTTCCAAGTTCTGGTTAGCATTTTGAGTGCACACCCAGCATCGGTAGAAATGCCCATCACATACCTGAGTGTCATGACTGGTTACTGGGTATAAGTGACATGATAGCACGTCGTGATGACTATTAGTATTATCCACCACCAAACATGATTGATAAAGTACCGGAAAATGTAACCTTCGTACTACCTTTCGCTTTAATATATATATAGATACGTCTCAATCTGGCCATATAGCAATCAATGTTACTGTCTCATGATTTGTCGTGAATCGGACAGTAAATTGATTAGAGGCTCAAGATAGGTCTCGCAGATAGCGGAGAAATAGAACTCGTGCTCCGAATTGTGTGGATAAACGAGATTGTGGGCAATCCCATGAGCCAGCATGAAATACCTAGGGAGAGTGCATCAGCAAAGGGGTTCAACAGAGAAACACTGGGACAACGGACCAGGAGATCAGGGCTTTGTTGAAATCGCCTCGTTGGACATCGCAATCGTCTGACGAGTCTCAACTAAGATCGGGTGTTGGAGAAGTGCAGAAAACCCAAGACTTACGCCAGGCTTCGAAGTATCGTAAATTCATGATCAAACACCCGCTTCTATTGAAAGAGATAAGCTGCCCTTCCCTATCAGCGAAAATCTGCAAGCTCGTCTGCGGAATCTTGTAGAGTTCTACGAGAGGTTTGAGGACGTGAATGAAGCGAGCAAGTACATCGCGTTTGCTTTGGATGAACGACTCGGGCTCTGGTAGATCTACAACAAGGGAATTCAACGCCGGGTTTCTGAATTCAAGTTGGGTAGGAGAATCCCACCTGGAGCCGCGAAAATCTTTATCTCACCCATCCTACCTGTGGATTTCGCGTTGTAAGGGAAAAGAAGTTGCGGGACGAAGTGAACACCTACCGACAAGGTCTAGGTCACTTGTTTTGCGAGTAACATGGCAATATCCCTCATCCAGCGACTCTAACACAATCTGCATCTCCTCCCGGTTCCTGAGTAGATTGCCACTCTCAGGTGCGCATGCCTTGATCGCCATGTCGATATTATTGGCTAGGTACGATGAAACATGAGATTAAATCACAATTTATCAGCCTCGAATGACGTACTGATGTTACTTAGTGATGTTACAGTGGGATCTAGTTGAGACTGGACGGTTTCTCTTGACGACGCCGGTTTTGCCAACACAGCTGCTCCGTCTGGGTCTGTCGGAGAAAAAGTCAGTTGTGATGAGGAAGCCTCTGAACGATTCCGTTGTAAGTGGCGCCCGAGCTCATTAATGGCCGACGTTAGGCGTATGCGTTTCGAGGTTCCAGGAACTGTTATCACTGTACTGGCTGACGGTAACGGAACATTCGTTTGGGTGATCAAAATCTTCGTCTGTGGATCATGCAACGTCATTTCTAGTAGTTTCGAGTTGGATGAAGCACTTGTCTCGGCTCCCACCTTAGCAACCTCTTTGCGCTTAGCGTTCTCCGCCTCATCGCGCTCGGCCTTTTCTGCCGCTTGGCGCTCGGCATCCCGTCGCGGTAGAATCCTGTCAACTATTTGTAGAATAACATAAACATCAGCCACATGAGGAAATTCAAAAAAGGTGGTAGAAGCACTATCATATCCCCATTGTTTAAGGACCTTCACATCGGTCGAGAGGATAGTCATGAATAACAAGGCACCATTGGCCTTGGGTGAGTCGAATATGATACGACATAACGAAGTCGAGATCCTAGAGGTCGTCAATCAACGGCGAGGCTCGTTTACGAACATACTCACTCATACATGTTCACCTGCTTGTTCCCAGCAAGCCAGAGTTCAATCGGCCCATTGCCCTCTCGTTTAGCGACTGCGGATGCTTCATGACTTTTGGAGTCGCAGATATCTCCATGGTGTAATGACTTGGTCACCAGGATTTTTCCGAATACCTTGATAATAAAGTTCTTTTCTTTGTTCAGCCAGTCGAGAGAGACTTCAGTGCGGGACTGGGGATACTCGTGAAGGAAAAGAGGAAGACGCTCCAAAATCAAATGTCTCGTCTCGGCGCTAATCTTCGAATAAGGTACTTCACCCGATGTCCTGTAATGGTCCTTTACTAGGGAACTCAGGCGTGGAGAACCCAGGAAAAGGTACATTTCTAATGACAAATGAATGATGTTTAAAAGGCCGAAAAGCTCGATTGCATACTTTCAAGAATGTCTTCTTTCGGTGCGCAAAAAATACGATGACCGAAAAGTCGGTATGCGTTAGTATCATCCACAATAGCCACTTCATTGGGCTGAAGCAAATCGTCTTGAAAGTCCCAGTCCTCTTGGTTCCCCTCACCCGAGGCTTTACCGCCGTCTTTCTTCACCCGGCGGGATCCAAGAAGCACATTCGACCCTTTCATGCGGGAAGTCATTTCCGGCTTAAGGCGTCGGATATTCACTGCGAGGTTGCGAAGCTCGTGAAGGTAGCTAACAAAATATGGCTTGGGACCAGTCTCTCAAAGGCTAATCTCCACTCACTTTTCTCGGCCATTGGCGAGCTCATAGATTCTCCTTGGATCTGCCAGCAAGAGTTGAGCGAAGTCCTCAAAGGATGGCTCTTGCCTAGCACCACAGGCTCTCAAGAAAACATTGGCACTTGCACCAAAATCCACGAAAGCAAATAGTCTGGAATAGAGCTCCGAGTTTGCTGCCACTAAGAAGCACTGATCTGGTCGTAGACTCTTGATAATACTGTTGTCTCCTGTGGACTTAACGGGTACGAAGGGCGTATCTAGGAGCTCTCGTAGTTCATCTGGAGAAAAATCTGCGAAGTAATGGGAGAAATTCAAAATGGATTCGATTGGAAAGAGGTAAAATATTCTACCTGAAACATGGCCAGATAGAATCTCGAACCACTGGCGTGCTGTTCCCTCATCTCCTGGTGGGGATGTCTTCAGGAGAGTCACGATATCGGATGTTGGGGGCTTATTGTTGAGTTGGAGTTTGCTTGCCACTCCGCCATACAGCATCGGATCCACTACCGCGAAACCCAGTACTGCCCATTCAGGGCCGGCGTACGTCTACCATGGGTCATATCAAATGAAAAATAATAGTGATGGTGATAGAATTCCTACTTCAAGTGGTTTCGCCAGCACTTTACCCGACCCAAGAACTGCAGGAATGAAAGCAAGATCCCGGAAGTGTTCAGAGTCATAGTGGCGATGATATGTGGCGTAAAAATTATCCAAGAAGAACGTGAGAGCCTTTGTCCGCGTGGTGGGATCGTCCGAGGCAGCGATTTGAAGAATATCAGTCAAGGGCGGTGCTCGCCTCAAACCCAATGAGAAGACAAACTCGGCTGTCCATTGGTTACTCGAGTATTTGACCGTGACCCGCCACAAGAGCTTACCTTCATCGGATTCCGGTCCCCATTGATTATTTGTGCCCCAGTCAAGGACAGGTAGGCCAAGCTCACGAAAGAAGTCGATTGGCTCATAAAGATCTTTGGCTCTGTATCTTCGAGCTAATGGACTTGTCCCAGCAGCCGATTGTTCCTTTTCCACACCTTCTTTCGGAAACGCAGCTGTCTCGCTAAAGCGTTCCATTTCCTGGTCAGTCAGAGTTGATCGAACGGACGCCAGGTACTTGACAAGGTCAAACGTCGTCCAGTCTCCGGTTGCTATCATCCTAATCATAGAATTAGCAACTCGAACTTGAAAGAGGCACGAGCCCAGCAGACCTCTCGAAAATGATTTCCAATTGCACATATTTGCGTACACCAAGTGATTGTAAAACCTTCTTCAAGTCGCCCGCGACGAAGGCTCCGGATGGCATTGTAACGATGGGAAGATCTCCGAATAAATTCACGCGGGGAAAGTAAGCCTGGTTTGGTACCTTCAATCCGTTCGATGTTGGGATGCAAGATATCGGACTCAATATGCTGATAACATCCTCTCGGGCGGTTTCACCCAAATCTGACCAAGCTTGGACGAGCACGGTCAAAACCCGTTCGGCCCAGCGACCGGAGTATCTGACATCGAAACCAGCATTGGCGGCAGCCACCCTCGGGTCAGTGACATATCTAAGCCAGCCAGCGATTGATAACTGCTTCCAAGGAAAAACGGATGCAATGACGTCTGGATCAAATGAACTGGTGATACTCGTAGGAACCATAGTACTTGGCAAAGGGCCATCGGTTGGAATGATCGCCTCGGTACTAGAATTTAAAAACGTTTGAGCATTGGATAACTTCATGGTCTTCTTAGGAGGTCCCGAAACCGATACCACCAGCGCATCCAAGAGCTGAGTTCTCTCCAGGAGAAGTTTGAAGGTATACACCTTTCCTTGATTAGTGACACCGATCCACCACTTGAGACATTCAACCGTTTCCGTCTCAGAAAGAGGGCGCAAGCGAAGTTCGTTCAGTACATCCACAAACGAAATGTCTTTTATCATTTCTCGGGAACGGAGAGCAGTGACCATAGCCTTCGCACCATTGACAATATCTTCGGGGATTAGAGGCAGACGTTTCAGGAAACCTGAGAATCCGGGATTGGGAAAGTGGACCTGGCTGAGATTTCGCACACCGTCGGACGAGATAATTGAGAAAGGATGGGTAGTTGCGCAAGCAAAGAAGGCGGTTTCCATCAAGTTGGATACTACGGGAGATGGAGTGGAAGGATGGAAGGAAAAAAACTTGAGCGCGTGAAGAGCACGTCCTCGGAGCGTTGTCTGAATTTCCTCGCCAGGAAGTCTACCCTGGCCGTTCACAGCTGCGGCTCTGTTCCACAGCTCCTTGATGGCATCCAGTTCGTATTCATAGACAGAACGCGCCAGAAATCCTCCGACATAAAGAAGCTCCTTATTCCAAACTGTGCAGAAAAATAAGGATTAGAGTATAAGGAGATGTATGATGCTTACCTGCCACATTGCGATTACTGGCGTGAGGGGGCTATCCGTCAGTTCGGCAGTTCGGACACATGAATTTGGGAGGGCGTACACCAGGTCAATTGATTCACGTTCTACTGTAGAAATGAACCGCGTGGCCATATGTCCGCCAATACCAGTTGTTTGCCCTGTTGAGTGACCCTAAAGGGATAAGTTTTCCCTGAAATAAGCAGAAATTCGACGCTCACAATGAACACTCGGGTCGATCCAGTCCTGTTCAACAGGTCAATTATAATATTTACTCTGAGTGATGCAACGAACCCTTCCATATCAGCCCGAAGCCCTTGAAACACACTCCTGGCAGCATATGCCGCTTCCCCCTCCGCCTCGACAATTGAGTCATATTCTTCCTTCTCCGTCTGAGCAAAACTAAGAATTGATATTGAGAATACATTGTATTACAGTAGTGCTCACATATATTAACTCGTAGCGCAGTCGGCTAGGAGGTTTCTTCAAGGTCGAACGTAGCAGCTCTCTTGTCATTTTGTTGTCAAGCCGTACTTCTACATTTGCGGCGAACATAGTCAAGACAATGTTCGACAAAGTTGCCTCGAAAAGATTGATCGGTTTCTTGGGCAGCATTGGCGGCGTCGAGGACGCTTTGAACCAATCGTATCGTGGCGAGAAATATCTACTGGGTTGATATGTCATTGTCTTGCGAGTATTCGTCCCAGATGTAGTGGAAGGCTTTTCTGCCAGCGAGCCAACATTGAATACCCATCGAACCACTTCCGCCTTGATGCAGAGCGCTGTCAAGGAAGGGGTACATATAAGTTCTTCCTGAAACTGCAACAGAACTTACGCGTGGTTTCGATTGAATTCACATTCATCAAGCCCCGAGGGCTCGTACCTCTGAGCCCGTTCAGCATCGGCACTTCCTTCGACGCGCCGCAATCCCTAGACAGCCTGACCAGCCGCTTATCATCAAAGTATACGCTAACCTCAGAAAGGTGCGTCATGAATGTGATAGAAGAGGCCAAAAAGCGAGTAAGATCGAGAGCAGGGGGTATAGGACCAGGTTCCCTGAGCGTCATCTGAAAAGTGGTCCATGGATTAACCATATTATCTACGGAAGTTGGCATTGTCCCTCGGCGTGCGTATAGCTATGGAAGTATTGTTGGCACGAGGTCTAAGTGAGATGTACAAACACGGCTGACCTTATTCTTCTTGTCCTTCCAGTAAAAGTTCATCCATTGTCCTGGCACCTAAGAGTAGGACCATGGCGAGTTCGCGAGTGTGATATTGGCGTACCTCCTGAAGTGACCCACGGCTCCTCAGTGATTGAGAACAAGCTATAGAAGCCTGTGGGTGCCATGCCATGTGAGAGAAAATCGATGGTGTCAAGATAGTGCTGCAACCTACCTACGCCGAAGGCGCCAATCTTCCCCTCATCGGGGTTACCCTCAGCTTAGGAAACATGAGAAGTCAACAACGATAAATGTGTATGTCAATGCACCAATATTCTTGAGTCGGTTCCAATCTTGGTCTCTGAATTGTATGCCGTTATTTTTGAACGTCCATTGGTGGACCTATGCGAGTAATCACAGATTTCAATACTGTAAGAACAAACATCAGGTGGATGTTACGAAGCTACATGCCATGGCAGTCTTCAGGTCTGAGAGATCTTCTCGCTCGCGGTTGTCGGACTGGATGCCATCACCTTTCTCTCGGTACAGGTACGCCCCAGTTTCAAACCGAATCTCGACCGAACGTGCTTCTGCATCATCCGCGTTCTGTAGAAGTTCTCGAAACACTGTATCGATCGATGCCATGTTCAAAAGCGTTACTCACGGGACTTTCGGTAAACAGGACTGACCCGTAAAATTTCCAGAATAACGCGCTAAAACCTTGTCGATGAGATCTCGCTGATTCACCTCGACCACTTCATCGTGTCCCGCTGCCCACTATCGCAGTTGG
>Ga0193693_1000091_pt1 | contig 12661 bp, 15 predicted proteins | sample L3a2metaG_FD_144916 | JGI IMG/M metagenome (GOLD analysis project Ga0193693, IMG submission 144916) | Soil microbial communities from a riparian zone of the East river system, Colorado, United States - L3a2 | ecosystem: Environmental > Terrestrial > Soil > Riparian zone | place: USA: East River...
TGGCAGTTATTCGGGATGATTCTGTGTTTCATAATAATTCCAACAACCCTCAGATGCCTGTTGCTGAACAGCTAGCTATCACATTATACTGATTTGGGCACTATGGAAATGCTGTGAGCACCATGAAGATTGCGTTGTGGGCTGGTGTTGGCTACGGCACCATCTCACTAGTTACCAACCGTGTTCTGCAAGCAATATGCTCTGATAGATTCTGGAAATCTGCATTGTGGTGGCCCTCTGATAATGCCAAGGCTACTGCAAAGAATTGGGTAGTGGAAGCTTCCTGTCTGGATTGGGAAGACGGATGGCTCATGGTTGATGGAACCCTTGTACCCTTGCATCTTCGACCTGGTTTCTTTGGCAATGCATTCTTTGACCATAAATCAAACTATTCAATGAATGTTCAGGTGCATATTTATTGTACCTTTAAGGGTGTGAGGCTCATCTATATTAGGTTGTCTCTACACCCGACCTATGCATTATTGACTACAGTGTTGGACTACCTGGGAGCCAGCATGATGCCACTGCTTGGCAGGAAACTCGCATTCCAAAGGAGCATGAAGACCTTCTTGGTGAAGATGAATGGGTATGGGCAGATTCAGCATACCTATTGAGAACTTGGCGTCAGGCTCCATACAAAAAGTATGTTGTTATTTTGACACCGAAATCACTATTGGTGTATCTTACATGGTGATAGACCTGAAAAGGATACAGAGGAGAACACACAGTACAATTACTATGTGTCGAAGGTCCGAATTCACTCTGAACACTGTATTGGCTTTCTGAAAGGGCGCTGGTCATCACTTCATGGACTGCGTGCTTGTATCAATGATGAGAAGGGTTTACATTATGCCACATTATGGATCACTGCTTGTATCCTTTTACATTCATTCACTATTGATCATGAAACCTCAGTCTTTACTACATAAGACAGATTCTTTCGCAAGGGCCTGAAGATATTGCAACAAGAGAGGCAGGCAGACAGGGACCATGAAGAAATGGCGATGGATATTGATTATGATGGAGACAATGAAGGAGAGTTGATGAAGGGGAAGCTCAAGCATGAGCAGCTGAAGGAATTTTTTTTTGCACATTTGAACAAGGGTTATGATTAGAAATCAGGATATTGTAGTATACAGAAGGTTACAAGTGAAGCTATAAAAAAACGAATGTAACTGCATTGATTTATGGGAACAGTGTGGGGTCGACCTGTGCCTGTAGGACAGATGCTGTATGCCCTGCACGCATCATCTCCAACCAAGCCTGCTTGTCAAACATCATTGCATCATAAGCCTGTTGCGCTGCAGCCTCCTTATGAGCATGAGCAAGGCAAGCCAACTCTACACATTCCATTTGTTGCTGTTTGAGGGCCTTGCATTTGAATTTACTTTTCCAGGCATCAGTGGAGTGCTGGTTCTTGGCCAAGAGCTGCGCATTGGCCATCTGGATTCGGCTAGCCCTCTCAAGGGCAGATGTTTCTAAAACAGAATCTGCAAAAGATTTATGCTTAACTCCATGGGGAGTTGTAGCTGGTGCAGTGGGTATAGAATCAATAGACTTGTGATCATCCTGAAGTTCTTCTTCTTGCTCATCTTCTGGCTCAGATCCATCAAGGTTTGGTGATCCAAAGTGAGTTGAATGTGGGGAAGAACCAGATGGTAGGGACTTGAATCTATCCTCAATGTCTCATACAGGTGAGGTTGCTCTTGGACTCGGAGTGGCCTGAGCAATACATATTCATTAGTAATAAGGAAGGTAGGTACCATATTAATGTACTGAACCACTTCCAACCTGAGTAAGAACGCCAAGGTCCAGTAGTGTCTTGCTATGGGCAACAGATGCCTTAGAAATGGTAGGGTTGGTTCCTATCAATGTATGCAAATGTTTATACCATGGAAAGACAGTCTTGATCCTATCTAGACATTGATTATATCAGGCTGCAGCAAATATACAGGCAATGAATAATCAATCACCCCAAATGTTTGCGATCTCGCTACCTGGGGTAATCTTGTCCTCCTGGTCAGTGTCAAGAAGACCCTGCCCTGTCTCTGATAACTTGGCTCTATTTCTGCTATAGGCTGTCTTTAAACTAATCAAGGATAAGCAACGAACACAAAACGAAGGGCAGCTAGATTACTACCTGTGGATCCGATTTTTGACAGCATTCCCCAGCTTTACCACATCATCCTCCATGTAAATTGCGTCATCTACATCCACAAATAATCTCCGGGCAATGTCACGGCAATGGTCAATGATCTTGCTGTCATTGTTTGGTGCCGATGTTGTGTTGCCTTTGTAGAAGCCGAAAGCAACTCTTAACATGGCCTTGTCCTTGATTATGGTCAGCAGCTCATCTGTGAGTGGGTGAAAGGTGCTTTGGGCCCATCTATGATATTTTAAAATAGTACAATGGTAGCCCCCAAGACAAAACATACTGGATTGTGATGGTCTGGCCCTTTGAACTGTCACTTGAAGACACGGCCTTGTTCTTCTTTCCCTTGGACAAGGCACCCTTTTTAGCAGCCTTAGCCTTAGTAGATTCCACCTTTAGACTAGTAGACTTCGGAGCTTTTGACCTTTCAGGCGCCATTGCAGGAGATGAAGATAAAAAACTAAATTTTATTTTTTTGAAAGTTTGAATTCCGTATCTTTGCCACCAGATGCCACCAGAGCCGTTTCATTGAACTTGTGAAACAACTTTGAATTGATTTGCAAAGCACGTACACCAAACAAAAGTAAAACAGCCACTGAAACGACATCTCAAAACACCTCAAAATGCCAACTGTGAATGACCCTAGTGGCTGATTGATCCCATGCTGCAGTACTGTACATGTATACCACCCGCTCTCTCAATCACCTCATAGAATACCCCCTTCTTTTTGATAAGCGACTCAACATACAGCCGAATCGTCCATTCCACCCAAGATTTGCCTGCCCCCCTATGAGACATCGCCCTTCTAGCAGTGAGACAATATAGACCATATCAATCGAGTGAGCAATGAGCAATGACACAGGAGTGGGTGGAATGGGCCGGTGGCTGAAGAAGAGAAAGAGAAAAGAGACAAGGATGGCATGCTTGCAAAGGGCATATGTAAGGGCACTCGAAGATGATAGAATGATAATAAAGACAGCAGCATGTGAGCACAAAGCAAATGGTGATCAGACATGATCGCATGGGTGTAGAAAAGAAAAACAAGGCACCCCCATACTACTGTAGAGACTGCCAGGGGCCTGAGATCGGTGAGCATGTGACGGGTGCGCGAGCCACATCACTAAATTTGCAAAAATATTATTTGAGATAATCAGGCCTGATCGAGTGCACCATGGCCGTCATGACCATCTTGTGTCATATTGCATGATAAGGTCTGATATAATTCGGGTTTTTGGTGTCAAAGTTATACATTTTGTGTCCATGCTGAGCATTTACAGTTCAGGATGATGAGAGTCAGTCATTCTGGGGTGTGACTGCCAAGTATGATCAGCGTGAGTGGCTTCAAGCACGAACTGATCAATGCCATCATTCTCATTGTATACCCAAATGTATGATCAAATCTGATATCATTCGGAATTTTTCAGTTGAGGTCAATTCTTTTGTGTAGATGTCAGTCATTTTGGGTTGTCTCTGATCAACATGCAAGGCTTTGAGCAGAGGCTGATTGGGCCCGCATCAGTCAGCCATTTATAATCATCGCAATGCATTATTTAATGGAGACTACCAATTTTATTGCCACCACATCACCACCACAACAATTACAACATACAACATATGGCAGAATGATCTAAAAAATAGAAGTGTCTTTTTTTTACTTTACACCATCTCTGTATGAAGGTATAGCCCATCCCTACTAGGCCTGAGCAGCCTTTCTTTTGGGCCTGGCCTTTGGTCAATCAATCTTTGATGCACACCTTTTTCTCTTAAGGGTAATTTCCTCAGTCCTCTGTGCAGGGGTGTCATCATCTGAGACATTAGATAGCAGGGATCCATGCTGTATAGAGGGTCCGGGTGCCCCAGGTGTCTGAGGAACTGAGGGGGATGGCTGGGTCAGCATTGAGCTGTCCAGCTCTGGGGTGTCAAGAATACTTGGGTCAATTGCAGGACTAGGGTGAGAGGTCGGAGTGAATGGGGAGCCAAGAGTGGTGTCATTCTCATTAGGGCCAGGTAAGCCAGGGTGGGGTGTCAAGGCCTGTGCCATGTCTCCTTGGGATGCATCTGGAGTAGATGCCCTTATACCTAAATTAAAAGCTCAATTTCTGTTTACATTTAGTCAAAGATGACACACTTCCTGAGGCCAGTAGGCTGGCCTCCATGGCAATTCACTTTGCTGCCTTGCGTTCAGCCCACCTATGCTCAAACTGATTACATTCATTGTCTGCTTGGTTGTTGGCATCTTCAATAAAGACTTTGCCACATTCATTTCTGAACATGCACCTGTAATGACTGTCAAGCTGTTCTCCATGAATTTGGAATACTACGTACTCATTCCACCAGGTGAGGGTGTCCTGGACCCATGGATCCTTGTCGTCCCCTAGTCTCCACATGATCGCTTGGTAAAACGTGTGATAGTTGATATTGTTGTCATTGAGGTTCCACATGCATTTGGAGGACAAGCAGAACCTTGCCTGATTATGAGTGTAGAGACTGTTCTGATACTACAAGGGTCTGTTACTCACCACTACCACTGCATATGCAATATTCTCCAGGGAAATGGTTACAAACCCATACATTTCACTGAGGCAGTGGTGCCAGGGCTGCTCATTGCATTTGACATGCTTTGTGTCAACAGCATTTGAGCCGAAGAGTATATCAATGAGTACCTATATATAACACAGGTGTTAATACATGGCAATAATGTAAATAAATTGAACTTACACAAATGAGGAATGCTCCCTGAAAGAGACCTTCTTCTGGATCCTCAAAGTTGAATATATAGTTCTTGTATAAGAAGATGGGCATGTCAAAGCCCAAGATTGGGAAGATCCCAGAGAGGAATGTGGCCCTCATGCTGGACATGACCTATAAGTATGCAATCTCACAGAGTTGATTGACATATACATCTGGATCCCTCTCCCATTCATGGAGATCTGTTGCTGGGATAACCAAGTGGCCAATGTTGTGGTCATTTAACCCCCACAGTGCTTTATGCTCCACATGCATGTCAACTCTGACGGGAGTCCGACCTGCTGCCAGATACCTGACAGTATTGTCCTTTATTCTCCTGATAGCTTCAGAGCAGGCTGAATTGCACCCAACTTGCATCTATGTAGCGAGTTAGTCACTGCATCCCAAGATATATGCATGTTAGTATGTACTGTGTCTAAAACACTGTGGAGGTAGCTTCCACGCCCATCAGTCTGGTCCTCAAGGAAATTCTTGAGCTTGGGAATTAATTTCAGGATCCCATGGTAAGTGGCTAGGAGGAGTTCTCTCTCCTAGGGTGATCTATAGAGCAATATGTAAGCAGATACTCTAAGTTGGCACAGATGACATACATGCTGCGGTACTGGTCATCATCACCATTGTTTGCATCTGGGTTAGATGAGTCCATCCAACTCCTGAATCGAAAAATGTGCTGTATGTCAACACTGAAAGAAATGGTGGCATTTATCCATCACCCCTTCTGGCAGCATGCTGTGGTAAATCTGAACCATTATAAGCATTGCAAGCTGTGAGATCTGTTAATTATGCATGACATCGGCCTTGACGACTCAGGCCTGGCCCTATCACTTCTGCCAAGAGTTGACGCCCTTCATAGCCCATAATGGGGGCCCCTGCATGTGTTACCAGCGTTTCGGTTGAACTGTCATATGTATATTAACTGCCCCAATCACATGAGGTGATTCAGGGAAGGCACGTGGGGGTCAGGTGCGATGCTGGCCTAGCGTTATCTTCTCCTGGCTCATTTGCTCAAGTGCGACCATTTGATGGGGATTTCCCCCTGTTGTTACGGGGATTCCCCCTTGCCTCATGACATGTATGACTGACGGACTGAAGACTAGTAGCATGTAACCTAGTCTGGTAGTCCTTGTACTAAGTAGCATAAAAGGGGGACTCGACAAGCCATTGAAAGGCAAGTTGAGTCTCTTGTTCAATAGGACGACTCCTTGAAGCACTGCTCTTCCTTTCCATACCACAAAAGACCCTGAGAGCGGTCGTACAAGAAAGCTCTTCTCTCACCTAAGAGCGTTAGTCTGCATCTTAGGCACTCTGCAGCAAGAACTATTCGGTTCCAGTCACCGACGACTTAGCCACCAGGGAGTCAGTGTCTACAATGGTGACACTAGACTCAACTTCTTTTCATTACGGCAGCCACAAGCAGAAGCACTCTGCTTGAAAGCGAAGTGACCCTCACCAGGGACGAACTACTACTCACCAGACCCAACTATTGAGTGGTCCACGTCGAAACTTACAACTCCGATAACAAACATGACTACCCGTACTTCGCTTTCTGCCAGAACGACACATTATCTATCTGACAAAGCGTCCCAGTCTGTCTATACCAGAATCAGTGGTATAACGTGAAACTCCACAAAAGGCGAGAACCAACACTAGGAACACCAGCACCAGAAATTGGACTGTTCGACACCAGACACTCAAATCCAGTAAAAGACCTGGAAGACGGCTTACGAGAAGCAACCAATACTTGTGGCAGCTCCTCCCAGAAACCAACTACATCACCTGCCTTATCTTCCACATTGTTGGAATACGAACCAGAAGGGTTTAGAGACCAAAGCATCCCCGCACAATTATGTACTGAACCATTCCTCATAGCCAAAATGGTTACCAGCACACAACTTCAGCCAACAATGACCCTACAATCCTTCCTAAAAGGAGGATCGAGACCCCCTTCTCCCACTACACCTCCTATGAGACCAGGCACACCACCAGGAGGACCACCAGGAGGACCACCAGAAGGACCGCCAGGAGGACAAGGCCCTTCCCCACCAATAATTCCGCTTGGAGTAGTACCTGCACCAGCCATCCGAGATGTAAAGCCAATGGGAAAACTCCCCGCTGTCTTTGATGGTGACTGCTCAAAATCCGAAGGGTTCCTCAATGAACTGAGAAGGTACTTCCTCCTCAATCACCAAGTACCAGCACTATGATCATACCTAACACAAATCGTGCTAGCCCTCACATTAATCCAAGGGCCACTAGTGGAAGAATGGGCCTGAAACCATACAGATTGGTTAGAACGAATGACCCCCCTGGATGATGAATTAGATACATGGAGGCAGTCCGCCCAACAATTCATCTCCACTTTCACCGACACCCAAAAAGACCAGCATGCCCATAACCAACTCAAGGGCCTCAAAATGAAATGGCCTGAGGTGGACCAGTACATGATGGACTTCGAAAAATTAATGAGAGAAGCCGGATACCGATTAGGCACCCCTGAAAGTATCCAGATGTACTTAAAGGGACTCCCCTCAAGCATCATGAAGGATGTCCTGAGAGCCCCAATGGCCACCACCTACCAACAAACCATCAAACAAGCAGCTAATAGCGTAAAATTGCAGCAGCTTATCCAATCGTTGGAACGAATGAGAGGAATCCCCCAGCGATTTACCCTGCGAACAAGCCTCTGGCAGAACTTTGGAGGACAAAGAAATGCACCACGAACCACCCCTTCAAATCAAGCACCACTGTGACCCCCATTCAACACCACGACCGCCCCAAGGGCCTACAATAACCAACCAGTGCCAATGGACCTCAGCCGTATGCAAGGAAACAGAGGTCAGGGGCAACGACAGTACCGGGGAAACACTGCCAGCACGTCCCAACCAACTAAGGGGAACTGCTACAATTGTAGGATAGCAGGGCATTTCTCTTGAGACTGCCGAAAACCCAGGAGAACTCGCACCGCTACCTTACAACAAAATGAAAAAACTCCCACCGAAGGAAGCGACAACGCCACCCTCATCGATTGGGACCCAAAGGATAACGAAACCACAGTGGTACAATCAACTGCGAGGGCTTTCCTAGCAATGTCCCCCGAAGACCGAGGGGAAGTAATCGCGCAGATAGGAGCAGGGGAACCAGAGGATTTTCAGACTGCCTGATCAACTCGGCCTTGATCAGGGCTATTAGCTCGGAACGTGTATACTTGTCAAATCGTCAGTCCATGTCAATAAAAGTTTATCTGCACATGTCAAGCAAAAGGGCCGAAACCTCCGCTCTCCTAGACTCAGGAGCCACCGAAAATTTCGTCAATTACCAATACACGCAACAATTACGCCTACCAGTCAAAAGACTAGCCACCCCCCGAAAAGTCTTCAACGTGGATGGCACCACGAATCAGAAGGGCGACATAACCTTCTATTTGGACTTAGAAGTCCGAACAGGAGAAAAATGCACCAATATGCACTTCTTCCTAACCGAACTAGGACCCCAATGAATGATCCTAGGATACCCCTGGTTTGCCGCTATGCAACCAAAAATTGACTGGGCGAAAGGGTGGATCGATTACACACAGCTACCCATTGTCATCAAAACCCCAAACACCCACAAATCCACCTTTGTGTCACGACTGAAAGCAATGGCACATGGGAGGCAACGAAAACCCGTAATATAGAATGTGGAAATCCCCAAGTCGGAAAAGAATCACCTCCCAAAAGAATACCAATGGCATCAGAAGGTATTCTCCGAACAGAAAGCCCAACGATTTCCCAAGAAACGTTCCTGGGACCACGCGATTGACTTGAAACCCAACGCCCCAAGCTCCTTACCAGGGAAAGTATACTCTCTGATGTAACCAGAACAAGTAGCATTAAGTGAGTTTCTGAAAAAGCAATTTGGAAAAGGGGTATATCCGACCATCTAAGAGTCCATATGCTGCTCCCTTCTTCTTTATCAAAAAGAAGAGCGGGGAACTGCGACCAGTCCAGGACTATCGAAAAGTAAATGAATGGACAGTGAAGAACCAGTACCCCCTCCCCCTCATCCCAGAGCTGATCAATCAGGTAAAAGGAGCAAGCCTCTTCTCAAAGTTCAATATGCGGTGGGGATATAACAATGTCCGGATCAAAGAAGGAGACGAATGGAAGGCAGCCTTCACCACCAACCAGGGATTGTTCGAACCAAAAGTAATGTTCTTCAGACTTACCAATTCCCCCGCAACGTTCCAAGCCATGATGAACGACATCTTCAAAGAAGAAATACGAGAAGGATGGGTATCTATCTATATGGACAACATCCTGATCCATACCGACAATGACATTACGAAACACCGGGAATACGTTCATCGAATCCTCCACAAACTGGAAGAAAACGATTTGTACCTCAAACCAGAAAAATGCGCTTTCGAACAACGTAAAATTGAGTTCTTAGGCGTCGTTCTAGAAGGAGGAACAATCCAAATGGACCCATCGAAGATCAAAGGCGTCGCCGACTGGCCTGCCCCAAAAACTGTCAAAGACATACGAGCATTCTTAGGGTTCACCGGATTTTACCGATACTTCGTTCCCAACTACTCCAATATTGCATGCCCACTCATCAACCTAACAAAGAAAGCCACCCCCTTTCACTGGGAGACCCCCCAATTCAAAGCATTCAAGACCATGAAGACACTCATGTGTCAGAAACCCATCCTGCAACAACCGCAATACAATGCGCCCTTCTTCCTAGCAACCGACGCCTCAGCGTACGGCATGGGAGCCGTACTCTCACAGGAGGGAGAACCCAACCCATGCACCAAAAAACCCATACAACACCCCGTCGCTTACTACTCAGCCACCTTCACCCCAACAGAACAAAATTACGACATCTATGAACAGGAGTTATTGGCCATTCTTAAAAGCCTAGAACATTGGCGACCCCACCTAGCGGCAACAGAAATTCCAGTCACAGTCCTTACGGACCACGCAAACCTTACCTTCTGGAAAAACCCCCGAAAAGTAAATCGAAGGGTAGCCAGGTGGTTTGCCACGCTTCAAGATTACAACCTTACGATCAAACATGTCCCAGGCAAACTCCACGCCGCTCCAGACATGCTGTCACGACCACCGAATGCTGACAAAGGAGAAGATAACCAAAATCTCACACTCCTACTGGAAAAAATGTTTGCACGACTCACCATGACCCCAGAAGCCGAATGGAGGGAAACGCAATAACAGGTGATCCAAATCCAAAAGACGTTCCAGCCACTCATCCAAAAATGGAAGACGAAATACTTCCTAACCAAGAAAAGTAGCACCAATGGCCTGACCTGGATGACTTGGTGATCCGCGCAAGGAAGAATGGTCCTACCCCCGTATTACCAACTAAGAACCAACATAGCATGTCGATACCACAATTCACCTACAGCAGGACACCCAGGGAGAGACGAAACCACACGCCAGATAGCCTGCAACTTTTGGTGGCCAGGGATGAACGCATGGATAGCAAACTTCATGAAGGGATGTGCCACTTGCCAACAAAGCAAAAACCTCATGCATCGAAGAAAAATCCCCACCTTCCACATCCCAGCCACCGACGATGCCCTCCCCTTCAAGGTCATAGCCATGAACCTAATCACTCAGCTCCCCAAAAGTCAAGGACATGACGCCATCCTAACCATAGTGGATCAGGGCTGCTCCAGAGCAGCAATTTTCCTCCCCTGTCATATGACAATAACAGGGGAAGAGATAGCCCAACTATATGCCGAAAATGTCTACCAATGGTTTGGACTCCCTGCCAAGGTCATATCCGATCGAGACCCCCGTTTTATGTCCCACTTTGCAAAAGCACTATGCACCAAATTGCAAATTAAACAAAACATGTCCACCATGTTTCACCCCCAAATGGACGGATTATCAGAACAAAAGAATCAATGGGTAGAACAATACCTCCATTTGGTAACCAGCACCCAGCAAGACGACTGGAAATGTTGGCTTCCCTTGGCTACAATAGTCCATAACAACTGATACAACGGAACCATCAAAATGGCCCCGAATCAGGCGTTATTGGGCTATCTCCCAACCCTCGACCCAGAGGCACCAACAAACACGATGAATAAGCATGTAGAGGATCAAACGGCACTGGCCCACAAGTATCGATCAAAGGCCCAGACAGCCCTCAATGCGAAAGCCAACACCCCAGAAAACCAATTCAAAATCAATGACCATGTATGGCTAGAAGCAAAAAACCTCAACCTCCCTTATCAAACCTGAAAACTAGCCCCAAAACGGCATGGACCATTCACAATCACCCAACAGGTGTCACCAGTCGCCTATCACCTCCAACTACCTCCAGCCTGGACTGTCCATGACGTCTTTCATGCCTCATTGCTAACGCGTTATCATGAAACACAGGAACACGGAGCCAACTATACCCAACCACCACCCCAAATAGTTGACAGGGATCAAGAATTCGAAGTCGAACAAATCATGGGGCATTGACTCTTTGAAAAGGGCGTAAACTCCAATACCTCATCAAGTGGCAAGGCTATCCCAAGGCCGATAACACCTGGGAACCCAAAGAACTCGTGTTTGCCCCAAAATTAATTGCCACTTATCATCGGAAACATCCCCTAGCCCAACCATTTCCGCATAAAAGGACAGCTCGAGCAGCGGTACTCTCCATCCCTCAATGTCTAATCTCTCTCACGCTCCTTCAAACGAATCCCCTGCCTTGTCTACCTCCACCCCACCTCTGGTTGTCCCCAACGATGAAACCCACATCATCGACGTCGACAAAGAGGTTGAATACTTTGTCTCCTCCCCCTTGCCGTCCATCCAACAGGTCTTTGACACCGCTTGAGCCATCTCCCCAAACTCCGGACTCAACCTTCTCGAAGAACATGCCCAAGACCCAAGACTGGACATCCCCGCCCTTGCCAGAGGCCTCCGACAAGGCTTCGAAAACCGACTTGCTGAAGCCCAACTCCGCAACGAAAAGGCCCGACAGGAGAACCTCCACCTCAAAGGGGATAATCAAAAGAAGGCCGCCAACATCTGACACCTTAATGCACTGGCAACACCGACTCCACAATGCCATCAATCCGCACCCAAACCTGAGGGTTTTGAAATCAACAAGAAGTATGCGCAGCTTGTTGTCCCCCACTACGGATACCGTGCCAAGGCTCGCTATGTCTGCGTCTCCCCCATGAACCCCAGCATGGTTGAAGCCACCATGGGCGAGAATGATGACCACTACGCCTTCCCCATCTATGCCAAACCCTGGAGGCTGTCGACTATTTATGACAACGAAAATACCCCCGCAGAGCCCCTCCCCGAGTGGTTCCTCACCATCCTCCAAGGAGACAGCACCCATTACCAAGTCTTCGTGGACAGTGTGAAGGAAATCGATGACTGGGGGGTTGCAGCTGACATTGCCCGCCACTGAGAGCTCACTGAATGCATCGACGAGCTCTGCCGTACCAGAGAGGGAATCAACCTCGCACTCGCCTCCGCATGAGTAAAGTGCGACCTTGTCCAGTATCGACTGGCCTGCACCTGCGCCCCTCAGAGCCTTGACCAGTACGAGCCACTCACTCAAATGTCCCATGCCTACAAATACGGGGACTGGCAGCTCCAGTTCACCACGTGAACCGAGACAGGCTCTGCCTGAGCTTGTGGACAAGCTCCCATCTACATGGAGGGTGATGACATCGGCCTTGACGACTCAGGCCTGGCCCTATCACTTCTGCCAAGAGTTGACGCCCTTCATAGCCCATAATGGGGG
>Ga0193693_1000092_pt1 | contig 12567 bp, 8 predicted proteins | sample L3a2metaG_FD_144916 | JGI IMG/M metagenome (GOLD analysis project Ga0193693, IMG submission 144916) | Soil microbial communities from a riparian zone of the East river system, Colorado, United States - L3a2 | ecosystem: Environmental > Terrestrial > Soil > Riparian zone | place: USA: East River...
AGCGAGTGAAGTGATCACCTTGGTGGACTTTGGAGTATGTGGAGTATCTTGTGCATTGACTGCGTTGGTCCGGGATGGAGAAGGAATGACGAATCGCTCGGGTAGAAAGTAATAGCTCTTGTGCAGAGCGGTGACTCGTTGCCAATGTTTATGTTCCTCACCCAGGCCCCTACACCGTACTACGCTGCCATTTAGAAAGGTTCTCCCGGGCGTATCTGAGTCCAAAGTGGAGTACAGACCGATTGTGTCGCCGTGTAATTCTCTCGAGTTGTGCTTCACTCTGATTTTGCCCTGGGCATTGACCACGGAACCGACTGGGATGAGAAGCGGGTCAGGACGAGCACTTGTACTTGCGAGCGCATTTGTCGGTGCTCGAGCTGAGGAGCGGACGTCACGAAGACGGTCCCTGTCCTCACTCATTCTGCTTTCTCGCTGAGCCTCGCCCTCACTGATGCGAAATGCGCACTCGATGGTGCCGGTTCCATCATCCACTGTGCAACAAGTTTTGGCGTGGTACCGCCGCGCGAGGTAAAGTAATATGGCTCACGTATGTAGACAATACGTCGTTCGTACGCTGTAGCTCCAACTACGACGGCAACCAAGGATATTGATCTGCAGGGTACACGACCGAGAAAGTAATGGGGAAGACCTGTCGCTTGCCGAGTTGGGATAAGCTAGAAAACAAGCCAACAAACGCGTCCTACCCGCTTGTTCACTCTCTGACATAGAGAACACGTCTTTTATAAAGCAAGAGGCGACGGCATCCTTACTCATCAACCAGCTGAGGAGTTGTTCTCTATTGTGGCCGATGCGCGTGTTGTTAGACCCCTGTTCATTACTGACACGCGACGCGACAGTCGAACACGCTCCGCGTCCGACCTTTTCAGACGAGTGTACGCTTGAACGAGTGTCGTTCAGAGAGATAATGTTGAATGCTCGTCTGCTTTGCTGCAGGGTCGTATCAGTTCGGGTGGGGGTCATATTGGACGGCGCGAGGCTGAGGCGCGGAGAGGGAGAAGTGAACATCACGTAATCGTACAAAGTGGCCCAGTAGGCTCAGCCATCCTTTTTCCTCTTCTCCTCAACAATCTCGACGTTATCTACCAGCACTCCCTTGAGCATATCGAGGCCTTTCTTTCCCCCCTTTCCGCCTTCTCCGCTACCGTCGTTCGCCTCAACAATCATATCGTAGATTTCCTGAGAGACGTCCCCTTGCACGACGATTTCATCTATGCCGGCCGCGTTCTTTGTGACTGATCCGCCTGTCGCAAATCGCTGGGCAAACAGCTTGGCGGCTTTCTTCAAATCAACACCTAACTTTTGGGTTAGAGCAGATGCCGTACGCGGAGATGAGCGACCTTGCCGAATGCCTCAAGACCGCGAACCGAAGTTATGTATTTACGCTTGTTACGTTCTATCCGTTTGATGACAATCTAGAATGGAAGAAGAGGAAAGCAAGTGGGGCAAGACGGTGCGAACGAAACCTACTTGAGATGCCTTGAAAATAATCAGCCAGATGGGACTCGATGAGATTTTGGGAACGCACTAATTTCTTCTTCCTCGCTGCGTCAGCTTTGGCTTCTGCTTTTGCTTCCTTCTTAGCTGTGTCCTCCTCTAGTTTGCTCTGTGCCTCTAGACTTATTGTCCCAAGCTTGGCCTTGATGGCCTCTTGAGAAGAGAGGGGGCCCAGGGCCCGGGCATGAGGGTGAAGACGTACCGTCAGAGTAGTGCTTTTCATACAGATCGGGGTGTTGCGCCTGTAACCATTCCCTACATTTTGAAAGGCTATTGCCAAACTCGCAGTATTCTGGCGGAAATGTGCAGACTGAACAGCAAGATGAGTAGTGTGGTCCTACGGTAGAGATCGATCTGACCCCCACAGTAGAACACCTGTACAGGAGGGGTTGCCAGCTTCTCTGGTTGGGTTGGGTTGACATCTGCTGTCGTGGCCGTGGTGGCCATGGTCTGTAACGCGAAATCAGATTGTACACCGCGCATGGTCTACACCGGCGCCACGGCCCGTCTCACCGACTCGGATTGCCTTCAGCGGGACATCTGATGGAGTGATAGTACAAACTTGTAAAAATACAACAGGTCGATGGACTTAGTCCGATGTCCACGATGCTCTGACCTACCTACATGCTACCCCTCGTTCCCCATCAGGCCCTTCCTCACTTCCTGCCCTCTGGCTTTCGTCCTGCAGCGCTAGCCTCATTGGGGCCCTCGTTAGAGCGACTCGTTTCTCTGCCTTTCTCCGACGGCCATTGATTCCTTCCACCGTAGCGCAGTTTTTTGCTCGCATCACCTTGGGAGGGCGGATCATAAGGCGTTTCTTTGTCTACCACGCTATATTCCTCCGACCCCACGCCCGCCCGACTGTATTCTCCCGACGGCGGCGTGTGCGGTCGCTGCACCGCATCAGAAGAGGCGTCCACCTGATAAGTGGAAGAGTCGGCTGGAGGGGAGCTGTCCACTTCCTTGAAGTACGATTCAGCTGAATGATTGGGACCTGAAGTCCTCTGCGGCGCCGGGGGTTCGTAGGTGGGATGTGTGCTTGCAAGGTGGCGAGCAGAGATAAGCGAAGGGTTGTTATAACGCGCACAACGGGTTGCGCGGGCAATGTGTTGACGCAAAAGACGCATTATGGAGCTGTACGGCAGAGCAGGTTGGAAGTTGGCGCTCAAGTGACGGTGACTGACGATGACATCACACATTTCATAACAGCCTCCATGAGCCTCAAAAGGTACTTTTCTCAAATCCCCTCTTCGGCGGACCAAACAGCCCAGAAGAAGGCAAAGCAGTCGCAAACACAGGGTCTGTTCTCTCTTCTCTAGTTCGACCCTCTCATCGACTCACTCTTGACCCCAGACATCCCCGCTATCGACAAAGAACTCCTTCCCCTCCTCGACTTTTCGTCGCCCTCGCTTTCTTCCAATGCCTCCATAGTCGAGCGTTTTGATAGAATATCCGAACATTTATTTCAACGTTCCTACCTCGTCTGCTGCTCTACAAAGCGTGATGGCGGCCCGAAGCGGGTTCTCTACGAGTTACTCGAGTTCGAGTTTTATCTCATCAAGCCGGAATGTCATGCCGATCCGTTCACTCATGATGGTGAAGATCAGCGTTTATCTGGGGCTTGGTCGGTGCTATTTTTTAAAACCTCTTCTGCATTATCGAACCGAACTTTCCGGACTGTAGGTACTTCCATCGCGTTCCGCGGCACAAAGGTTCAGCCACCGGAGGTCCCCCCGCTTACCGTAGCGGCTCTCGGAAAGGACTAGACTTGACAATCGGGACTCTCAACTCCCCGGATTCCTCGAACGCCCAACCCGTTCCAGTTCGAGGTGGCATCCTACTGCGAACCCTCCGAAGGGTCTCAGATTCAACCGTCATATCCGGTCCTTCCCTGCTAGTCGACGAATTATTGCGATCGAGTGGGGCCGATGGAATTCCCGAACTTGTCAATGAAAAGTGGTTGGGCGACATATCAGCATTTCGAGCACCGCCCTCGGCCGAAAACCCCGATTTGAATCCGGCAACTCTCTTCATTGGCGTCAAAGAAATGACGACGACATCAACGCGCGCGCCGCCCCAGATATACAAGTCTCCACGCATCGGCCTCGATCTTTCTCATCCGTCCACCCGTCTTGATCCGTCGGACCGTCGCGTGCGATACGTCTCAAAGCCGTACCGCTACTTCATCCTCCCGCACCTGCTCACCGCGAATGGTCGAGGCCAGACTTTTTTTGGGGTCCATGACCATTGCGTAAACGTGCTTGAGATTTCCAAGAAGTCGTTGCTTGTGGGCAAGATATCCAGTTTGACCGGTCTGCAATCACAAACGGCTGATAAATATCTGAATACGTATCGAGGAGCCCTCGAATCCGGGGAATTGGAACGGTTCATTGGTGCTCGTGGCAAGGGTGCTTCGTCATCACCTGGTACTTTCCTGCAGCTTATGGGAGCTCTCCAACACCGAGAACTCATAGGATAGGCCGTACACAAGGCAGTGTCGACTACTCGTCTTACAGAGGATGACTAGGATACGAGAGTAGCATTTTGAAGTGCCAGTGCGGCAAAATTGGCGAATATCTCCGTCCAGACTGTAGGGGGAATTCGGGAAAATTCTGGAACAATGCTGGTGTCCATGGAGCTACAATTTCTCTCGACCGCTTCATATAGGACTACCGCCACATTTCCGTAGCATACCACAATCCCCGTCACACCGTAAATACTGCTATGCAAACTGACAATAATCAATCGCGTCGTGTTTCCAGACCTGTCGGCGCGTCTTGCCCGCTTTCTGTGTCGTCCAATTTACATCCGACTGGCGGCGAATACGCTGGTGCCTGCCGGTATAGCTGCTTCCGCTTCAGGCCAAATCTGATTTTTTCAACCACTCGTGCGCAGGTGTTACCGTAAGCGTCGGCTGACCTGAAAAAGTTAGTCCCGCGGCCTGAGAATAACCTAGATTACTGTATCGTGCCACGAGTGAGCTAAAGTGGAGTAGTACGCAATGGACGTTGTATCGAGCTTGAATACTTGATGTGCATAGAGGGTAGTCGCGATCAATGTCATTCCGATTCCCACCAATAGATCTGGACACGCCTAACAGAAACTTTCTATTTACATAGTCAAACAGCTCCTGGATTGGAAAAATAGACGAAACAGAAGGTCCCGAATCCCGATATGTTTTGATCTATCCTAATAGGGTTGGGTCAAATTCTCTGAGATAGAGAAAGAAAGTTGCGAGGAAAAGTAACAGGATAGCAGTGGAGACGAACAGTACGCAGACATGAAAAGTAGCATCGATGAACAAAGTACAGCAAAATCGTGGTGTAGACCAGGAGAATTCGGAGTTGTCAAATGTCCTGATCATCGAGTCACAAAGCAAAGGCAATGAGCGCGTCGAGGGTCTGTAGTGGCATTATATCATTCATAAATAAGATAACTGAGCGTTTGCGGCCAATAGTGTCGCATCGTTACAACCTTCATTGAAAAAATAGCTGACGTAAGTCCAAATGGGATGTACAGTGTGTATAAATTACCTAACAAGGTGTTATTCGGTGAACACCTTCAGAGATATTGACACGTACGAATCATGAGGGTCTCCAGGATTGGCAAGAGGTTGAGCAGCAACTACCTCGAGGCGAGGAAGCGCATCAATGCGGAGACGATAGTCCCCGGATGGCTGACTGTTAGATCATGCCCCCCTCCCTCGACGGTAATGAGTTCCGAATGAGGGAGGAGTTTTTGTATGCGTGCTGCATATTTATAGGGTACAGTGTGGTCCGCAGTGCCCTAAAAGGTATGTTAGGTGTGCGCCGACTTTGGGGAAGTGAGGGGTCTCACCCATATGAGCAAAACGTTACGATTTGACACACCCAATCTTTCATAAGACTCGTGTAGGCCACGAATAGGACCATCTCTAAGGGAGGATGCGATTGCTGCATTGTAGCCTGGAAGGTGTGCGGATTGTATTCGCACGATCTACACAAGCGGTGATCAGATCGATCGAGAAGGTAAAGGAAGGAAATAGTACCTCAGACACAGGATCACTTGACGAGGAGTTCGCCAGCCGTTGGAGGTAGAACTAGTCGAGATTTGAGAAGCGGAGGGCTTAACGCACGTGACAAAATGACGTACTCGGAAAGGTGCACTTGAAGTCACAGATTGAACGAAAGGCGAAGACATGAATTTAGTTGTTTTTGACAGGTCTTTGGACTGGAAGCGGGGATGAGGGCGAAAACACGCTGTGTAAATAAAAGAATACGATACCTCAACCAGCCCAGTCGGAGCGATGAGCATTACTTTGCTATCGACCAGGTCCGGGAAGAATGACGTGAAAGCCGCAAGGATACCACCGCCCTGAATGAGCGGATCCAATCAGTCAACAGTAGTTACAATAGCATATGGGCAAAGCGCGGACCATAGAGACGCCGGCGACGTAAGCTTTCGGCCATTTGACATGCTGCATGAGGAGGGCAAGTTGAGTTGCATAAAGTGAGGCGTCATAGGTGATTTCCGGGGCGTCCGAGTAGCCGCGGCCGTAAAGATCTGCCAACGATCAGACGGCGTTAAAAAACTGACAGGTACAATTGCACACATACCATATAAAAGGACACGATAGCCATGCGATGCAAGAACTGGTGCCACGTCCTTCCAGATTAATGAAGGAATGGATAAGCCGTGAATGAAGACAATCTAGTCGTAGTTGTTCAGCAATAGCGAAATAATAGAGAGGCGATTCGGCTACCTTCTTTCCAGATTCAGGGCCAAATAACCAGTAACGGACCTGGGACGTATGACGGGATTATTGGTATTGGAACGGCAGTAGGAAACAATAGGGGATAGACGCACGTTACCGAAGGGAAGAGAAACATATGCGCCGCCGGAATAGTAGTCTTCTGGGTAGACATCTTTGGCCTTGGTTTCTGGTCCGAGGCTTGCTAGAGATGGGTGAACACTGTATCCTTGGGGCGCGTGTGGGAACTGAGCGAAGAAATAGGAAAGGATGATCAAAGAAGAGACGAGAAGTAATGAGGAGGTGAGACAGTGATATGAACTTGCTACGGGCATGCTGGTTGAGACAGGAGAGCACAGCCGTCGCCCGTCGGGCTTCAGGCCTTCGAGTGGGGAAAGTAGTAAGGTAGCGTGACACCCTCGCGGCGGTCCAGAGCGTTGGGGCAGAACACAGCTAATTCCGAACTAGGAAATATATTCAGTCCTCGTGATCAAGCCATTCAGTGACACGTGACAGGGGAGAACGCGTTGGATGGCTTTGGTCATGTTTGCCCGGTCTCCTTCTCGTCATGGTCCTCGATGGCCCTGTGCTCGCTCTATCGGACATCATGCATGGTATTGCAGCGGGTTCTGACACTCCCGTTCCATCAGAAGACGATACAGAGAAGATTATTGCAACTGAGAGCTCTACACCCGACCCATTGGATAATGCTCAGATCGAGCTGATGCGCAAGAGGGTTTTGGAACTCATCGTGTCTGGCGCCTCTAAAATGACTACACACTCCAGAGAGAAGGAGCTGCTAGAAATGGTGCACCTTTTTTCCTGTTGTTTCAGCGTGAATACCTCCGCTAAATTCGGCTCAAAGGTTATTCGGCTTACGTCTGCACATACGCCTGATGTCGGCCAACTGTGCACACAAGCGAATACGATACAGGAGCTCTGCCGTCAGCGTGATTTCATAATAAAGGAGGCCGAGGAGGAACGGACTCGTTGGGAGGCTGAGAGACTTGGTTTCGACCGAGTGGCCGAGGCACTCATTGCCAGACGAAGTCACGGTGGCGACTCTACCTACCGTGAAGAGGTCCGTTATCTCAAAAAAATTTATCAAAATTATTTGACAGCAATTTTCAGGAATTAGAGCGTCAGGTCGCCACTCTGGATGCTGATAACAAAGCACTTCGTCAAAAGGTAACTCGACTCGACTCCGCCTTACTTCTCCTTGTGCTCAGTACATCCCACCGCAGCTCTCCGAATACCATGTGAGGGTCCAGTCAGTTGAGGCAGAACTAGCTCAGCTGCGGCCTGTACTCCTCATGCAACCATACACACTCACCCACAACCTTCCTCCCGCACACAATCATCACTTGCATTCTTCGGCTCATAAAGCTGATACCACAAGACGGGTGAAGAGGAGAAAGCAGGGTGATCTGGACCTTGATGTTACTGAAGAGGAGCCCGACAATACTGTGGCCTCGAGTAGTACACCTCGGGCCAGACCCAGAGGTGACTATTACCGGCGTCGGGATACGGAACCGTTCGTAGACAATTCAAGGCATCGGAGGCGGACTCAAAAGAAAGGCGGTGCCATCCTCGCTGATGCACGCGCCGAACACGTGCTACTTGCGGCGCGCAGGATTGGAAGAGAACGGGCTTCAATTCTGGCGGGATCTGTTACTGCAGCAGGCCGTGACAAAGACAAGGACCTCAAGGTTGACAACGAACAGACCGATGCTGTCCCAAAAACACCTCGTAAACACCAAACCGTGGGTGTCGGTAACGGTTCTAGCACTGGTGTCATCTACTTGAACAGTCCTATACGTGCAATGGCGGACACCGCATCAGTGGAGCAAGTCTCCGATTTTTCACCAGCCCAGACTCCCCTCGCTTCCCGAAAATCGGCTCGCAGTCATGCGACTCGAGGAAGAGTCGCCCATGTAAACCCTCTAACTCCGTTGGATTCATTGCTCACCGCAGCATCTACCATCTCAATGATTGAGGATAAGGATGATGAGGACGAGGATGGCGATCACGAAGACGGCGGTGTGGAGCCAGACCCGAGACCTGTCGTTTCCTCGAAACCATCAACACGGCAGATGGCAGCCCCTGGTCTCGGCAGTCCTGTGCCAAAAAAGCGCAGGCGCGTGGCAAGTAGCAAGCCTGCTCGCTCTCTGACTCGAGCTGTTGTTGCATCCGATGTCAAAGGCACTTCAGAACGGATAGAAAGGACGCGCTCCGCGCTCGATGTCCTTGCTGATCAAGCGGCCGTATTCAGTTCACAAGATCACGACGGTGCCTCTGGTAATGATAGGGGGAAGGGGAAGGGGAAAGCAAAGGCGAGCGACACGGGCAGTCCAAGCAGGAGATCAGATGAGACACCAATGGTTGGCGAGCTGGCACGACAAAAAACCCATCCACGCGACCTGGCGCCACAACCACGGCAACAAGCGGCACCCCGTCGGCCGTCTACTTCCTCTCCGACTCGGCTTGCTACTGTGACGGCTCGTGGCCATGACCCAACCCTACCACTAACATTTGAAACTGAACCACCCGCGCCTTCGCCTAAGAACGCGCTTCTGCTCACCACCGCATCATCATCAGCGCATCCCCCATCTGCCGGCCCCTCCCAAGGCCTGATGATCACTCCGCCTAAAGATGATGGACGGGACGTTTTGTCAGCTAGTTCCCCACGGACAGATAACTGTGCCGGCAAAGAAAAGACCTAGCCAAAGTGTAGTTTGTGTGGTATTTTTCAGTGCTGTATCTATGTAGGATCTAGAGCTTCTTATTTCATCTTTCTTATCTGCTCCGAACGAGATTGAGTGACATCGGCACGTCTTATGGCAGTTGGGTGTCCAACTACTTGAGTGTCTGGCAGGTGCGAATAAGGGGATGCGAATAAGCATGTCAGCAAGAGATCAAGTAGAATTCGGACAATTCTGACAACAGAGAGGATGCCGGTGTAAATCACAGATAGAGCAAACGCGACTTTCCTAACGGCAATACAAGTGAGTGTAACTTGACATGCAGGCATATCCCCCTCACATCAATCGCCATACGTAGGGAATCACGAAATTTCAGAGGATAGCGTCTCTGGCCTCCACGCTCTTCTCACTTCTAGAAATTGTGATAGGCAATCACCTATAGACCCATCATATCAGGGGGCTAACCCTGACCATGGCGACGTCGCGAGCAATATTCAGAGTAACACATCATTGAGTGACTCCAACCGGTTTCACCAGCACAAATATCGCGGAATAAAACGGTCGTGGGACTGGCTGGATGTTTTTAAAAAATACTTTACTATTCTGGCGTCTATGCTCTCAGCTCCTACCATGTCATTGGTTTTGGTCGGTTCTTTGCTTCACGATGGCAGCATCCACGTATTGTCTTTGAAACATAGGCATGGGTATTGGTAGAAGATTATTGCTTGGGTTAGAAAAATAGGCGGATTCAATTTGTAAGTTAGTCGCGATGTATACCCAAACAGTGCCAAATACGGTGTGGGCGGCCTGCTTAACAACAACTGCGAGAGTATTCGGCTTGTCATCAGCATGCCTGTTCCCTGGGAAGCCCTTATTCCTTTCGGTAAGACAGCATCCTTGTCTCTCATATCCTCTGCTGAGTTCACTAGGTCTGGTCACTGCATTGTTCGGCGCTGCTGGAACACTATTGAATGTATCTAAACGCGCACAAAACCAGGGCAAGGTGAGTCAAGTATCAGTATCTCATTAATTTCTCCGTACTCATTTATTTACCCCCATGTGCCTCATTCCAGCCTCCGAGATACCATATCGACTCTTGGGAGGAGATGTTGATGGACAGAGACCAGCGACTCACTGGACATGCACGGAAACAGACGGTACGTACCTGACTTCCCTCCCCGTCCTCTACGGAGTTGATTCAACATTTGTCACAGTCTGAACCTATAGCGCCTGAGGGTTTTGGGACGAACAGCGTTTGGTACACAGAAAGAACACAATAGATCGTAGATATATCCCCAATTAAATATATCATCTGAGTCTGCTCAACTGGCCATCTCCTCTATCAACCATTGCCATACTTCCCGTGCCCTCCCAACGCCATCATGCGCCATCACTGTGTTGTCGAGGAAACCATACTTTTGACCCGCTAAACCACGGCCCAACCTCTCCAGCCATTCTGAGTCTGACGAGTCCTCTACAGTCAAGGAGCATGAAAGGATGACACCGTGCTTTGAGCGTATTTTCGCCGCCTACAAGCCGTCAAGCCATCATACGCATACCTCTAGTTGGTTGACTGACCACGTTACCCCACCCAAAACTCCGGCTGATCGAGTATGTGAACTCTGGAGTCTGTCCAAATGCCCAATCCCACTCCTGGAAAAAGGAATAGCTATCGATCAGGTCCGCTATGCGAATGTGAGGAACCTTACAGGAAATTCGGCCGTGCTGTCTTGAATGGATGGTATGTTTGTCGCATCCTCCGCTTGCACGTATTGCACCTGGGCCAGAGAGAGGGGCAGCGATGAGCTGAAGGATAATGAAATGACCTTGTGGCATGGACGTACGGGCTCTCCTACGTGATACTTTTCGCGGAAAGCTTGGACCATAGCTCGCACGAATTTGTCGTGATTCACAGCTGGACTGAATTCTTGCAAATTCTTTACTGGCGAGCGGATCGACGCGACGCCTCGGGTTATCATAGATTCCTATGACACCATCGCGACAGTCAGAAATATACGCTAGCATATAGTGGTAAGTAAACCGTACTTTTGAGACGTGCAATACGTCCCCCAGGGTACTGAGCTGTGACGAGATGAGCATCGTGCCATGATGGTAAGCTCGATCCTTCGCAATCTTGTAGGCAGAGCCAGACACGTGGAGATATTGGAGATCTGATTCATGAGTTTCGCTTGGCTAGCCAAGAGAAACTCATCTTATAAGGCCCAACGCAGATATCATTGCGGTCATTCACCCGTGCATCGATGTCGAGTGAGCGTACAGCGCGTAGGACAAGCTGAGCAGTTGCGTGGCGGTTAAATGAGCTTCGAGGAAGATGGATGGAGAAGTTTGTATTTCCCATGTCCTTTCGTGTGGGGAGCCAACGTCAGTTCAGCAGTTCATAAGAGCCATGGGATGGGCACAAGACGTACATGGTATACCGTTCCTCCGCCACTGCGCCGGCGTATGAAGGGAATGCTGGCGCGATGTAAAGCAGGGAAGTTCACTTCTTTCCAAGGGTTTTGATTTCGTCCTATGATGACGCATGGTTTGTCGCGATAGATGAGCAGGAGTGGCTCCTGGACCGGCTTCTCCTTAAACAGCCTGCACGCACGCATTCATTTATTCGAGACCGCATATATGAGTGCGTAGTGCGTACCAGTCCTCGAACGAGAGATTGAAATAAGGGTCACTGGAATGAGAGACGTAGATGCCGTGCTTTGCGGTCAGCGAGGATAATTGATGAGAGCCTCGTTGGAGGAGGCGCGTCAAGGAAGGACGCATCAAAGAGTGCTCAAGGCACCGCTCGTATTGTTACTCAGTTGCCTAGACTCATATTTACGCAATGGCACTGTTTGTATTGGTCTAATTTCTTTCAGACGATAACGATAGACACAAGCAACTGTCTAGTCGACACTACGGAAACGCATGTGGGTCTTCCAGAGGGCTCAGCCATGGAACAGCAAAGATGCCCCACCGTTTCATTTCTGCATGCGACCATACAGAGGGTTTTCGACTTCGTGTATGGGTGTCTGGCCAGGTGAGGTCCCAGGAATAGTTTTGACTAGACCCTGGGAAGTGACAGAACGTTGAGACAACGGCATAGCACAAGCGCGAACACAGATTGACACACCAATTTCTCAAACATGCACTTGTTGAGTGCGCGTTCGGGTTTTCTACAGGGTGCATATTGCTTTGTATGCGGCAATTGAGAACATATGGGGATTCCGAGTTATACGTTCCAGAGACAGACCTGGTTGTTCAATTCCAAGCAACTCCAGTGCGCCTCGAACTGTTGAAGACAGTTTTCGCGCATCTTGGTGATACTAAACAAACAAACGGAAAGAATGGAGAAGGAAACCGAAACCCCCCATATGATCAGAGCTTGTTGAAGGGAGGAGATATGAGAAGAGAGTCACAGGTCAGTTGCGCATCGGGTTACCCGTCGACCCTCCTTCAGACAGTGAGCAGGCTCTCGGTTTTCCGCCTTGCAGAGCATAAAGTCCTCTGTATGACACGCATTGAGTCAGCTTGGAGTACGACTTCGCGAATATGTGCCGCACCCACCGTTGAACTCTTTGCAGTATGCGCCGATGAAGAACGCAGCACTCTTCAAGGGAGCAC
>Ga0193693_1000093_pt1 | contig 12563 bp, 16 predicted proteins | sample L3a2metaG_FD_144916 | JGI IMG/M metagenome (GOLD analysis project Ga0193693, IMG submission 144916) | Soil microbial communities from a riparian zone of the East river system, Colorado, United States - L3a2 | ecosystem: Environmental > Terrestrial > Soil > Riparian zone | place: USA: East River...
ACGGTTCTCGTCCTCTCATCAGTCTCATACTATCTCTCCATACCTGACCTTGCCTACATCACCGAGGAGGAACTCAATTCAACCCAAAACTTCCCCCACCAAAACTCCTCTCAACATCAAAAGTCCGAACGCATCCCCAGGATCATTCACCAGACCTGGAAGTCAGAAACTCTTCCAGAGAAATGGAAAGCTCTTTCTGAAGGATGTCGTAATTTGATGCCAGACTAGTTCGTTTTAGCCTTACCCCACATCTCGTTCTCTGATCGTCTCCCTATTATTCCAGTGGATATATGTTATGGACTGACGCTGGTTCTCGTGAATTTATTGCGCAAAACTACCGTTGGTTCCTCGACACATTTGATTCTTACCCATATGCTATCCAACGGGCGGATGCTATTCGCTACTTTGTCCTCCATCACTACGGCGGTGTCTACATCGACCTCGACATTGGCTGCCTGCGTCGTATGGATCCCCTCCTTATCTTTCCTGTCATTCTTCCTCGTACCATACCCGTGGGCGTCTCTAATGACCTCATGTTTGCGGAAAAAGAACACCCTTTCATGGCTCAAACTATACACAACTTGATTACCTTTGACCATAATTGGATTCTCAATTATCCCACAGTTATGTTTTCCACCGGCCCCATGTTTCTCTCTGCGCAGTATGGCCTTTACATGTCCTCCCGGCCTCTTACGCCAGATATGCCTGGTGGCGAAGTCCGCGTCCTTCCCAAGTCGCTTTATGGAAAGAACGCCAAGCCGGAAGAGGCTCCACACTCCTTCTTTTCCCATCTCTATGGCAGTAGTTGGCATTCGGATGACGCCGCTTTCATTGGTTTCCTGGGAAAGTGGGGCAAGGCTTTACTTTGGGTTGGATTGGTCATCTTAATCGTCAGTTTGATCAGGCTTGGATACAGTAGCTCCAAACAACGTCAATATGGGTTTGGGAGCGTTGGTGGTTATGACGTCCTCTTACCTCGCTGGGTTGAACGCAGCGGACGGTGGCACCTGGACTTGGGTTGGCTCTCCCTTCCTGGTCGAACATCCCTTACTCCACCCTCAGCGCTATCCGCCCGTCGTCCCGTGGAGCTAGATGACACGTCCAGTATCGATGAGGACGACGTTCAGCTCCTTCCACTTTCCCTCCATGTTCCCACGTCATCGTCCGCATCGGACGTCTCAACGGATGACGGGGATGTTCCCCATCCCCATCCTGCGATCGCGGCCATACGACGCGCAGGCCGACGTGTCTCATCACTTTTCGGTCCTTCACAGCCGACACATCGAAATCGCCGGCGTCGGGGTGTGATGTTTTTCCTCCCTGCCTTCAGTACATCAACTGGCGGTGTTGCGCTCCCCGGCGAAGATTCTCGCTCCCAGCCTCCGCTCACTCCGCGATCGTTGTCCCAGCGTTCATCCTACCGACCTGATAAATATGCACCGCTTGCTAACCTCGAGGCGCGCCCCGACTCCCCAAGTGAGGGATCCTCGACAAGGAGATCAACACCGCCCCTGTATGACGATGTGGTTCTTTCAACGCCCTTCCGCCCTCCTTCAGCCAATGCCGATGCCAGCGGTACCCGGCGACCACACTCGACCGCTAATCCCTGGATGTCATAGGTTTTAGCCCATGGATCGCTGCTGCGCATGCTCCATCTTCACCTCCAACATTCGTCATTCGTCATAACGTTGTCGTAATCTATTCACACGTCGACTGACCGTGCTTCCACAGCACGGGCAAACAAACCATTCCCTTTTAATTCATGTTGCTATAAGGTTGTTTTATACACTAGCCTTGGTGGATGGGATCGTCTTTTGCTGTCCATTCTATTCTATGCTTATAATTCGTAATTCGGGCAGTCCCGGAAGGAGGTGGAACCACTTTTTAGGGATAAACAAATAAAATACGGAAGCCATTATCCTAGGCGTGCGCAGCAGCCTTGATAGAATACAAGCGCAGAGGTGTGATACAGACGCTAGAATGTCCTTTGATTAAGCCGTTTTTGATGCCGTTCGACGCGCAACTCTTCGCATATGTAGAGAAAGACCAGTCATCGCAATAGCGCAAACTGCGTATGTCACAGATGGCCCAAAGGTCCAATAAGATGCACATGCTTATACCCCAGGAAAAATCAGCAGGGCACAGAGCAGAGAATAAGTGTGATTACCTAACAGTGGCCCAATCGCCCGACCAAGTTGTCCAGATGAGCGGAAGCGCCCAAGAGCCTGGCCCTTTGCAAGTTCTGGACGCTGGATGATAGCCTTCAATGGCTTTCCGCCGGCTACAGCGCCCTGCGCAGCACCTTCATCTTCCGGAGCCTCATCGCATTGCAATGACGCATGCGCAGTCAGAGAATTGACGACCGTAGCGGAAGTAAAAGCCATGAACACTGCGGCGCCCTGCAGTAGTCGGAACGCCAAGCGCGGTCGAGAGAGCGTGAAGTGAGGAACGAGCGCGAGCGCAACGAGGCCGATCGCACAGCTGTATGTCCCGCGGCGAGCCATCTTGAGCTCCCCGACCCGAGTGAGAGCGCGCCGCACGTAGCCACCTTGTAGAACTGCGGAGATGATTCCTATGCTCCCGATCAACTTGCCATTCTGTGTGTTGCTCCAGTCGAACACTGCGCAGCGGCAGCAAGCACACCGAGCAAAGTCGCGCGATCGATCAGAAAATTGGACGGGCGCACTGTAAGAATGTTTACGTTACGTACGGTCAAAGGTAAGGAATGTGAGGGTGAACTCCACTCCGGAAAAGACGCCAAGAAAGAGAAAGTGGAACACTCGGAGAGACTTGAGCGTCTTGATCCGTTGCTCAGCGGGGCGAACCGGCACCACCATTGCGCTACTATCGTCTTCTTTGACGCGACTATCGCGCGTGACCTCCGTACCTCCGGGTGGGGCTCGGTCACCATCAACTGCCGAAGAGCGTCCATCGTTTTTCTTTTTCGGGCTTTGCACTTGGTGTGAGAGCCTTTTACCTCGCGTCTCGGGCAACGCGATCGCGAGGAAAACAGTCTCCGCCACGAGCAGGATGAGCGTGAGGATCGCAGGAGCGGCATAGACGTTGAGCTCGGTGCCGCCCAGCTTGGTCTGCCCAAGCACCACGGGTTGGGAGGCAAAGTACGCGCCGATGGGCGGACCGATACAGAAGCATATCGCGAACGCGATTCCTACATGCGCGAGGGCCTTCGCACGGTTGGCGGGCGTGGTGATGTCAGACAGGATCGCGCTTTTGTTTTTAAATCCAGGTGAGCACATCGCTGCCGCAAGATCAGGCTGCTGAAAGATGACATACATTGCCAACTGGACATTGCCCTCGCTCAGCCCCCCGATGACTCGCGAAAGCATGTACGATGCAAAGGTCGTACTCTTTATCCAACTATATGCAGCAATAGAGAGAAATTAGTCAAACGTCACTCGCAGACGTTGTGTGTGCTTACGCACACTAATGCAGAAAGAATATTGCCAATCATAGTGATCAGAAGTATTTTTTTGCGGCCATACTTATCAGATAGGGATCCGATGTACGGCGATACGAGAAATTGAAGTGTTCTAATGAGTCAACTGAGACAAGACATAACAGTGGAGTGTGTACTGCTTACGAGAACACGGAGCCCATGAGACCACCTTTGCAATTGCAGCGTTGTGTAAGCTCGCGTAAAAGAGAGACATGAATTATGAATAAATGCACCGAGAAGGACGATATCCCATCTCTGGGAGTTGTGAGATGGGTTGTAAAACTTGCCTCGGATCGCGGATACTGCCCGCAATGTCCTGGACAAAAAGCCATGAGGATCCGATGCTTCCCTCTAATAGTTCTATGTGAAGGTCGGCAGGATAGCAGCCTGAGAGTGCGGCGCACCTGAGTAAACCACTCGATGATACGAGGAAACAGCGGGAGCGGAATGGTGAAAGCTACATGGTCGCGTCGGACGTTGCACGAGGAAATAATCAAAGCGAATTACCGAAAAGGTCCAGGACCAAGGAGAGAAATACGATGTTTTCGACTTTGCCCATGATGGAGAGCGGATGGTGGCTGACGTTGGCACGCGTACCGTTCACTTTTGGCCGACGTCATTGAAGGCGCTTACGACGAGCCAGGTTTCCTCTAATCGTCACATCGACTGCTCACTGATATGACAAACTTGCATTCTTCGACACAACTATCTATCTATCCTATGCTTCAACCTCCGTCATTGTCACGTCGTCACCGTCTGCGCCCTTGAATTTCTGATCCTCCGAGGCCTGAGTCAAGCTACTTTGGAATTGCGAGCTTGTGTCTGTCTTGGTTACCTCCCGTAATGCCATGGTCGCATAGGCGGCCGTTCCAAGAATGAGCCGGATCTGAAGTGCGAGGAATCGACCCTCGGGATCAGGTGCAGGAGGTTCATTACCCAATAGCTGGTCTTCGTCTGACTGCGCCAGCGGGACATCTGGATCAGTGTATCGTAATACAGACCACGACAGTTCCTTCGGCAGATGCAGAATATTGCGGTATGAGCCACTGAGCGTGTAGTCCCTACATGAGAGTTAAAGGCGCTGCCTTGCTGAGAGTGCAACTAAGACTTACTTTTGCCGTCGTTGAAAATTGTTGGGATCAAGCCCATCCCTGAGGAGAAACTCTCTGTATTTCTCGCCCAACGCTCCGCCAGGGAAAGCAACATCATTTCCCGGTAATGGCATGACAACGTCGTATATCGAGTATTTGTCAACGTCCTCTTCCATGAGAGTTTTTACGCGTGGTGGCTGCCACGGTTTTCTATTGCCTTTGCGTCCCGAAGCGGGTTCGTCTGGAATAGTGGCATCAGCCGGACTAAGAAAGGCTCTAAGACGACTACGAACCTACATCCGCGTCGGGTTGTGCATTAGCCTTGCCATCCTCGACTTCCGTACCGTCCCCGACTGCGACCTGTTCCGTTGCTCCAGACTCCAAGACAAGGTCTCCGGGAACTGGTTTTTCCGCGCCCCAAGTCTTGATACGCTCTGTAACAATCGCATTCCACACATACGACTGGTACGCATGAACATACATCAACCTCAGGTTTCTTGGGATCTGTCGGATACGGCATTTCAAGCGAGTCTTCTAGTAACCATGTAGTCATTGTACACACCGTCGACAAGGCACCGAGGGCATTGCGCGTCTCTCCGCGTTGTTTCTTGTAACTTTCTAGTATGCACCGCTCCGCTACTACCCTCCGAGGGAGGAGCTCAAGAGCTCTATCGAGATCGCCATCGTCGAGCCACGCGCGTCGGGCTGCGAGGACATCTGGGTGCTCGCCAGGGCGAGGTCGGAGAATCAAAGATACAGCGAGATGCCAATCGGACTTGAGTAAAGCGAGTCCAATGGAATGCGTAGGTATGGCAGCCGTTCCAAATCGCTGCATGCCTAGGAGGACTATCAGAAGGTCGGTCTCATCGTGACTCCAGCGCGTTACCGTAATAGTTGATAAATCCACGCTCTTTGATAGAGTTCATGGACTGGTTGAGCGTTTCGATGGAATCTACTTGTACATTTCTGTGGGTGATTGTAATGAAAACATCGTGATAGTTAGCAACGTACTCACCTCAGTGTGATCACAAACGCATTGCCCTTCAGCATTCCGAGCTCGAGTGATGCTTTTCGATAAGTAAGGTCCGCTATTCTAACCCCGCGCTCTCCTCTTACGCGAATTGCTTCATCGGCGCTATGCCGCGTAGGGACGCCATTGGCGAGTTTCCAGACTTCCTCTACCGTCTTGGCATCACGCCGTAGGGATACACGCTGGACGGTCACCCCGCGCTTATCCTTCGTGCCGGCCGTAGAGAGGTCTCTAACTTGAATATGCAGAGTGCGAGCAAGATGTTGCAAGGCATCTTGTGTGTCCCGGTTCGTCTTTTGAAGTGTGAAGTGTATGTATGGAGGATAGGTCCCTCGTGGAGCACGCTCAGTACGGCTCCCCCCTGTACGTGGTTTACAGTTAGCACCATCCACCATACAATATGACAAATTACCTCCTCTTCCACCACCGTTCCCTCTCCTGGCCCAGCGGATGACAATCCGTGATCCACCACCATTGTTTGCAGTCTCGCTTATGTCCGTCTCGCTGTCCAACTTTCCGTTAAATAATTCTCGTATAGATTGGTGGAAGCTGGTGCGCGTTTCCTTCGAGATAATAGGCTGTGTTACATACAAGTCATTGTAAGTTTGATGATGTGAGCTAAAAGAACACGCACCCTAGATGTGACTTTTCGACGATCCTCGCGGACTGACTTCCCCCCGCCTCGTCCTCCTCTGCCGCCCCGATCCCTTCCTCGCTTGCTACTTCCCCTTTTTCCTCCATTTTCTTTTCTCGTCTCTGCGGTCTCCTCGACATCAACCGAACCAGAACCGCCGCTCTCCTTGGCCTTGGCGGCTTGCCGCCCGGGCCAACCTGTATCACTTACAAATGGAGGCTCGGGGCCCTCAAGGAACATCTTTTTGACCTCTTCTATTTCCTCGGTGGATAAGAACGGAGAAAGGCGACTTGTGAACGAGTCCCGCCATGGCCCAGTGGAGGAAGCTTGACTAGAGCTCTCTCCAGGGGCCGAGTCGAGGGCTTCGGGAGACGTCTCAGTCCCAAGCTCGGCTTTTGTACCTTCCTTCAAGGTAGGTTCTCCTGAGGTTGCATCCGCATTGATCTCGGATGCCGGCTCCCCTAAGTTCTTTTCTTTTTTCTCAGAAGGCGCAGGCATTCCGACAGATCTGATGTGAACAACGTTACTATCCTGGTCAACTTCATAGACTAAGAAGTCGGTAAACCTTCGAGCCGTTAAGATCCTTCTTTGGGTACAAGACTAAGAGCGTACCTCTGCTTGATGATACCATTTATTTTCGAAACATTGTTGGCAATATATTCCGAAATACCCACGTCGGACTCCATGAGACGAATAATCGCGCCACTGCCATCATGCAAAGGGGGCGCTGTTCCGAGTAGAGAATGGCTTGGAGGCAGGATAGTTTCCTTTGGCGCCTCAGTAGCTGAGTCTGAGGAAACTGCTGTTGCAGACAAATCCGGTGCCGACTTTGATTCATCCGTAGCAGCGTCAACTTTCAGCTTTTTCGACGGTGGTTCCTCCGTGGAATTATCGAAGGACTCCATCATTTGAGTTGGTGGTGGGCAAGTTCGCACCGGGCCGCTCTGCCGGAACTGCAATGGCTTGGTTTGATCTACAAGTCGCCGCTGCGATGGCATCTTATCTCAACACTTACGCTGACCGTGCAAAAAACCATATCAATCCTGCCGCGAGGCATCTCCTCGAAACAATCGAAAGAAAGCGGTCGAACCTGTGTGTCAGTGTCGATGTAACGTCTTCTAAGGACTTTCTGTCTATTATCGATGCCGTTGGTCCATATGTCTCTCTCATCAAGGCAAGTATCTGCTGAGCCACTTCGACAAGTACGCTGACAACATTGAAGTTAGACTCACATTGATATCATTGAAGACTTTGAGTTTTCACTCGTTCATCGCCTGCAAGAACTTAGTACCAAACACGACTTTCTTATATTTGAGGATCGCAAGTTCGCCGACATCGGTGAATCTTTTCATCGTTCAGTTGACGTTGGACTTTGTGAACTGAGTTCAGAATTTTGAAAGGTAATACCGTTGCATTGCAATACTGCTCTGGAGTGCACAAAATCGCCACATGGTCACACATCACTAACGCGCATCCCGTACCGGGTCCATCCATAATTAATGGGTTGGCCAAGGTTGGCCTCCCACTGAAACGTGGCATTCTTCTTCTCGCAGAGATGTCAACAGCAGGTGCTCTGGCGCGCGGCGCGTATACAGAGGATGCAGTCCGGATGGCACGCGACGCGCGTGACTTTGTTATTGGATTCATTGCTCAACACCGCATGGAAGGTGTTGGCCTCCGTCAGGGGGAAAAGCAGGACAACACCGAAGACTTCTTGATCTTGTCTCCTGGCGTAGGACTGGATACTACTGCTGATGGTTTGGGCCAGCAGTATCGTACTCCAGAAGAGGTCGTTCTGTCAAGCGGATGTGATATTATCATCGTTGGTAGGGGTATTTGCGGTAAACCTGGAAAAATGGATATCAGCGAGGTCCAGAGGCAGGCGGAGAGATACAGGGAAGCAGGGTGGAACGCTTATCTCCAACGCTTGCATCCTAAGGATGAGTAGCTGCTGAAGATACACTAGCGTGTTTGTCATGAAGAATAATGGGACGAAGTGTTAATTGTGCTGACAATCCGTTTTAACGCCTGGTCTTGCCGTTTCCCAACATCAAGTTTGAACTCTAAGCTGAATCACGAAATGGTCGTCCTGATGGGCGGACACAACTCGCAACCTTCTTCCAACAGCTCCGCACCGCCGCGCTTTCCTCGCACCGGATCCACACGCTCCCCAACTCATTGCGACCTTGCAACTCATGCTGGACACGGGCCTCCCCGGCTTCGGAGGCGAAGCCACGATTCGCCGACTTCGAGACCGCTTTGCACTCGGGCTCAGTGAACGCCAAGCTGCAAATTTTATGATGGCCCGACGTTAAGAACGCGCACGAGAATTTGCGCAGCACGCAGCGTGCTCCAGGTAAGTACGTACACCGGGGAAGTGTCGAAGCGCAGCTTGCATACAAACGTCTGCAAGACGAAGAAGACCAAGGGCCCGTCCGGCAGCTACGGTTTCAAGACCGCCGCCCGCCAAAATCGCATCATGGTCCAGTTTCGAAAACGCCGGCCTTGCCAACTTTAGATGCGATTGGACAGCGCCAGCCTGAGAAGGGCACTCGCCATTGTTCTCCCGGCTGTTACTCTTAGTGCCGTCGGTGACGGAGCCACAGTTGGACGCGCACCCAGAGCGCGTTGCCAGGCTCTCGGCGCTGTAGAGGAAGAGGTCCCGGTACTGCATGAGCGAAGGATTACGATACATGAAGACGTGGAATCTGGTCCACTAAACGAACTACGCTTTCCACCGGGGCTGGAGGCCCTGAGCGTGGGGGTGAGTGAGACCGGGATCTCCACCATCTCCCATTCTCCGGAGTCAACAACGGAAACTCTCGTGGAGAATTCGGATCCGGATCAGGTAGCGGAGTCACTAGCGGAGGTATCCTCAGAGAAGGTCCTCGCGAAGCCAGAGACGCATGATTCCCCGAGAATTGACTTCGTCCCATGGGAGGAGCCGGGCCCTTTGAGGGAACTTGACTGTTGTTCCCGAGGAGCCCGTCGGCGGTCCAGAAAAAGAACCTCAAGTCTCTCCTGAAGAGCCAAAGCAGGGAGCTATGGCCTTCGACAGGTGAGTACACATGACTACAAGCTGAGCTCGGTCCACTAACGGTTTGGCCTGATGCGCGCGCTTTGTAGCTGTAAAACGGTAAGCTCTGATCGCATCACAATGCTTCCGGAAATGACTTGGCTAACCATCAATAGGCATTCCATACAACTAGATCAAGCTTCTGGCGTGTGATGGAGGTTACGCATGTGGGTCTGCGTAGCATCGTTCACATCATTCGCATTTCGCACGCTAATATGCACCATCTCTAGACTTAAACGCAAGTCGCGCTTGCGCAATCTCAGGGGCAAGGGCAAGGGCAGCCCGCGGTGCGAGACGCGTACAGTGGCACAGGCAATGCGGAGACAACGGCCGCTTCCTCTAATTTCTCCTCATCTTCGGCTGTCTCTCCCACTTCATCCGTGCCGAGCTCTCAGGATGTACGTGGCATGCCCCTGCCACCCTGCCAGGCCCCTTTCTTTGGCGACGATTGTGCTGCTGCGTGTGGCCGTATCTACTGGAACTCTGGAAGGGTACATTTTCAATCCTCATGACGACGACCTTCCACGATCGCCTTAACAAATCCCCTCCGGCTTGATTCAAGTCATGTCAGTGTTCTGTTTCTCACTCACACACCGTACCTCACCCTCGCCTCTCAGTTGATTCTTCCAACTTGCCTGCGGTCAAGTCCCAAGAGATTATACGTGAGGGACAGTCAACGTTCGTGCGTCCATTACCTTCGTGTTCGCAAACCGTTTCTTAATCTTTTTTTACGACCCATGTAGGTTGCACAGACGAAGGTTATGACTGTATGTCCGATCAATGTTCCCTTTTTCTTTCTCATTTGCCTCACTGTTCCCCGTAGGCTGCAGGTCACGTGTTCATCTGCCGACGCCTTGATACCGGCACAGTCAGTCTGGCAACCATGTTCCGCGCTGCGTTCCCGACTGCTAGCGGTGAATCGGAGAGGATAGAGTCCAATTGGGTACAGGCCAACCTCACTGGCGAGGTGCGTTTTACTGGCACATGGGTCACAGCCGAGGTTGCGATCAGCATCGCCAACGGCTACTCACTGGAAAAGTTAAATCTTACGCTGACAAATGTGAAGCCAGATCCAAGCACTGAGTATCGTAAATCCTCATGCTCACAACAGTAGCAGCAGCAGACGCCAGACAAGGAACCGCCTGCACCGGAACAAGGACCCTCTCCATCTCGGTCCATGTCTCCACCTGACTTTTCGAAGCACTGCCGTGAGGCGTCTCCGGCTCCTTCCAACTCACCCACCGTTGCCGCCAGTTCGCCTACAAAGTCTTCTCTCACCCCCAAGTTTACTAGCCCAAACGCAGCCGCCAGCACAGTGAAATTATTGAGAGTGCTTCGCTCTCCGGTTATGCCTTGTTGGTTGGAGGTCTCCAGGCCATGTGGGATCAACTAGTCGAGGAACCGAGGGTTAATGTGGACCTTGGGCATACAACAAGACCGCTGAGGTACAGTACGGTGGTACCCCTCCCCGGCGTCGGAACCGCTTCTAGCTAAGGCCGCCTTCTATCTCTTGTCCAATAGCAAAGTCAATCCAGTCAAGCACCTCGCGAACCACGCGATTTTTACTGTGTAACTGGGGGCGGCGCGGTGAGCTAGTTGCGGCTCTTATGGTCATGCAAGCACGCGAGGCGTCACTGCTGAGGCATTTGTTTCAAAGGTCATGTATACTTGTTGACGACTTCGTACAAACTCTATTTCCACCGCTGGCATCAGAACGTTCTCTAGACACCCTCCCTACACGTTGGCACAATGAAGAAGGAACCATCACATCCCGCCAGAATTTCGCAAGGTGTCGTTCGCGGTTCAACCACATCACCAAGGTCGAGGACAGCGAGGACATTAAACCGGAATGCCTATGGAAGTATATCACGTGGGGTGCAACGGCAGTCTGTAGAGAGACCCGAGAAGGCATCGATATCATCTTGCCAGTGTCGGTCTCCCTGGACAAAGATATATCTCCCCAAATTGTAACAGCCATCTTCATTCAAGTTAAGAACTTGGTAACTCGCGGTTTACATATCAGAAATAAGCTTTTTGACACCATGGGTCCCGACTAGACTTACTCGCCGACAATCCACAGCTCATTATTCGCATGGTCTTCGCGCTTGTTTCCCCCGAAGCTGGCATAAACCTTCCTTCTCGGCGTACATGTGAAACCCGTTCTCCCGACAACTTTACTTCATACGACATCTGGTGCGCGGGACTCTTGACGGAGTCTTTACAACTATTAGGTGATGATTTGGACGCATACCGAAATTTGTTGGATCGTTCGCAGCGGTCCCATGACGCCTTTGATGTGTCCAAACCATTTTACCCACCGGGCGAAGGTACGAAGATCGCCATGGGAAGGACCAGGCGCGGCATGGCACCGCTTGTCAAGTTCCGTGGCCACGATGAAATTCATCATATTCCCGGGTAGAATAGGAAGTAGGTCGATCACCTAAAGCCCTTGGAGAGTTCGTCGTTATCATTAATGTTAGTTTGGGCGTTTGTACGGCTATAGATTTCTTGTTCATCGTCCTCTTATTTTCGTATGTTGTATCATACTGTGCGAACGATGCGGGCAATCCAAAGCACCTTAGATCACGACTCGGCTCCAAGCCGCGAGCCGAGCTCAAGTCGAGCCGAGCCACATGACCAGTAGCATTCTACCAATGGCCTGTCATACTCAATTACAGTAACTTACATTCTGAGCGGGCGCGCATAGCCACGGTCGTCTAAGTTTCCCCTTGTGATTCTGCTTTCCGTCTCTCCTCTTCCTCTTTGGCTTCTCTCTCTTCTGCTTCGACAACTTCAATGTCCAGTGGGAACGTCAAGATAGCAGCGATACCGGTAATTTGGTTGAGCTCTGTATGCAAGCGCGGCCATCATCAATGGACGTCATTCAGCAATAGTATGGTACCTACGCTGTCCACTCTCATGCATGCTAGAGAAGATGAGGACTTCACCCCGTTTCTCTCGCACATCCTCTACGATCGAAACATATCGCTTTCTGACGTGAGGGTCGCCCGCCCGGAAGAGCTCATCGGAGATGAGTAAAGTGCCAACAGCACCCCGGTCAGCAGCAAGGGCGACGTGATCTGGTCCATACCAAGCCCGCTGCTCATCGGACGCAAGCATCTTGAAGAAACTGGATATACACATGCTTAGGATCGAGGTCATGACCTGCGATTTCTATTTCATACCTATCGAGCATAATGCCTTCTCTGGCAAATTTGGTCTCCTTTAGTCGGGAAACGACCTTTAGACACAATTGTGAGCACAAGGAAGGGGGG
>Ga0193693_1000094_pt1 | contig 12543 bp, 17 predicted proteins | sample L3a2metaG_FD_144916 | JGI IMG/M metagenome (GOLD analysis project Ga0193693, IMG submission 144916) | Soil microbial communities from a riparian zone of the East river system, Colorado, United States - L3a2 | ecosystem: Environmental > Terrestrial > Soil > Riparian zone | place: USA: East River...
AAGCCATACATGAAATATGCACCATATCATTTATACATGAGCGACAATGGTACCAATCAGTGTTGGGATGAAATGGCCACCGGCAGCTGGTGGTGGGACATCCAAGTAAGATCTAGAGGTACCCAATTAGCGACGCTGATGATGAAAAATACTGTAGGAAGTCTTATCTGAAGGTGCAACAGTAGCCCCTGTCATCCTTGCAAGTGACAAGACGCAACTCACAGCCTTCAGTGGCGATAAACAAGCATGGCCTGTCTATCTCACAATTGGGAACATTGACAAAAACATCCGACGATGCCCATCTGCAAGGGCAACCATGCTAGTCGTGTACTTACCTGTCACAAAGCTCGAATGCTTCACAGAAAAGCGGCAGTCCAATGTCACCCACCAGCTGTTTCACCGATGTATGGACTCGTTACTTGAACCACTGAAGTTGGCAGGCAAGGAGGGAAAGGAAATGACATGTGCTGATGGGTGGGTATGTGAAGTGTACCCCATCCTCACCACATATGTTGCGGACTTCCCAGAGCAGTGTCTTGTCACTTGCTGTCTGGAAAGCCGGTGTCCACAGTGCTTGGTGCTATACAATAAATGTGGTTTGCCTGCATGGTCAGATCCACAAGACCAATAGAAGACGATGGAGATACTTAGGCAGCAGGCAGATGGTCTGAAACCCAAGGCATTTATCAGTCAAGGTCTATGACCAGTAAACCCATTCTGGGCCAACTTACCTTACTGTGATATCTTCCAAAGCTTCCACCCCGATATTCACTACCAGCTTCATAAAGGGATCTTCAAAGACCATTTCGTCACCTGGTGCATGGAAGCGATAGACAGTGGAAGTGAAGAAGTTGACCATCACTTCAAAAGCATGACAAGTCATCCTACCCTTCGCCACTTCAAGAAGGGAATATCTTTAGTTTCACAGTGGACAGGGAACGAATACAAAAACATGGAGAAGATCTTCTTGGGAGTGATCACAGGCACTGCAGATGAACAGGTGATTCGAGCGGTCCGCACTGTCATAGACTTCATTTCCTATGCTTGCTTCGAGGTCCACACAGAACAGTCTCTAGAGAAGATGGATAGAGCATGGTCAGCAATACATGAAAACAAGGCCATATTTACAAAACTTGGCATACATGAAAGTTTCAACATACCAAAGTTTCATTCTCTCATACATTATGTCTTAGCAATCCACTCACATGGGACCCTCGACGGCTACAATACCGAGTCTCCAGAACGTCTTCATATTGACTTTGCAAAGGTGCCCTTCCGAGCTGGTAATAAACAAGACTATACAGCCCAGATGGCAATGTGGATGTCTTGCCATGACGCGGTCTGGCATTACAAGGTGTTCTTGCATTGGGCCAAAGGAAATGGCTTCATCGACAGCGAGGAAGATGACGACGATGACGACAAGGTGGAGCCAAAGAGAAAACGGCAGTGAAAGAAAGATGAAGTGGATGTGAGGGGGTGTCATGGGTACAAGGTGGCGAAAACTCCTGGTTATGGGAATGTGACTGCTGATGATCTGATCAACAAATTTCATGCTGCAGACAAGCATTTCCCTTGGTACCTCAAAGAATTTCTCCTGGCACATTCGTTTCCTATCCCACCATCACACAATGTACTGTTTGGCATCGTCAAATGCCTGTCAGTCACATTGCCCCAAATCCCACAAGCAGCCGATCTGACCAACCTTAGTGACACAATCAGGACGATCTTGCCCGAACCTCCACAGGGTCGAAGGAAGGCTGTATCAGCCCAATTTGATACCATTCTGGCTTTCGAAAAAGCTGGCTCAACAGCCTTTCCAGATCCCTCAAATCCTCTCAAAGGTGTGCATTTACTGTTTACTTTTCGACATACTTTGGCTGATCAACGCGTCAAAAAAGGTCTCTCAGTTGGCCAAGTCTGCATTATCTTCCAATTACCACCTGAATATGGTCGCTTTGACATTCCACTGGCCTATGTTGAGTGGTATACACCACTGCAACTTTACATCCCCTCGCTTGGGATGTATCAAGTCACCCAGTCATTCTGAAATCAATATCAATGTGCGTCTATCATACCTGTGAACCAAATCATCCGAAGTTGCCACCTCATCCCAAAGTTTGGCACCAGAATTGGCTGTTCATGGAATGCTGAGAATGTTTTGGATGCTGCAGATACCTACCTCTTGAATCCTGACCTTTGTTTACATGACTTTGTCTTATTAAGATACATGGACCCAACCTCATCTTTGAATTAGCATGTGCATTTGAATTCTCTAACCTTGTAGCATGCAGTGTGCTTCATAGTTACATAAACACATTATTCTTGATATGGCTAGGTTACTAAGTAGTATGCATTGGTTAAATAAACATGGTTACATAAGCATGGCAGGGTTACCTCAAGTGCGTTGTTTCTACCAGCACTACATAGCCTACATCAAAATAGAACATTTACATAAAATTGGCCATTCTATGGTAGGAATGTTTTTTCCTGATGCTGCTCTGCGATGGATGTCCATAGGCTAACAAGTACACCCATTGCGGGCTTGCCAGTGAGTCTTAACATCAGCAAAACCCAAGTGTTTACTATTATTTATGGTCCCTAAGTTTATAGCACTATAGTGTCTCATAGCAAACTCAAAGTGCTTATAGTGCTATATGGTGCTATGTAGTGCTATATATCATTTTCTGGTTTTGCTGATGCTCCAATCAACCGGGCAACTGAGTGGGTCAGGCTCCGAGTCATTGCGCCCTCAAAAAGCCCACACGTCGAGTTCAGAGTTCTGTTGTTGAGTCCATTGGGGAACTAGAGTGATGTCACGCAATCAACGTCTTAGCCATACAATCCCGGCTTCGTCTTGCAAGTAGGTTTTTTGGGATGCAATCGCAATCGCAACCAAGAGTGTCGTATCGACGGTATCGTCATGCAGAGTTTTTGCCATGCATATGAAGAAATTCTTCAAGTTGACTATGTGACGCGCCGGTTACTTGCATGGCGTCTCTCGCAAGAGGATTGCTTGACGAGCCATCCGTGGGCCTATTATATAGGACTCTTTTGCAATACTGAAGTAATAGGAAAGAGAACGACCAGTACGACTCCGTTTTACTCCGGGCCAGGAGTCCAGGCGCCGGGCCACGTCATTGGGCTGTCGCTTAAAGACTCGCTTTTGATCACGGGTGAATTCCCGCAGATAGTGTATCAGGCCAGGCCAAAGCCATCAACCATGGCTCGGCGCAGGCTATACTGGATGATCATAAATAAATCAAACGGTCTTTGCGTATATCAAGTGATGCAACTATGTGAGTTCGTACTTCGTAGTACTAGCGAGCTTCTATTTTCTAGACTCATATAACCAAGAAGAGTTTCTCGGCGAAGATGGGAGTACAATCTTGAATACAATCAATACTGATTCTTTCGACTCAGAAACCCACAGACTGGCAGGAACGGAAACGGGCTGGCGCCGCAAACGTATCATGGACCCCTGGCCTTACATGCGTGTATACTAAATTACTAATGCTCAGCAACCGAGTCTATATCAGTGGAATTGGAGAGATTTCGCCAATTACCCCAATAGGTCTCGAGCTCCAGTCCATGACTCTGATTTGCGCGTGCACGGTGTAGCAAGGTCTACATTCCGGACGTCAAAAAGACTTTGTTGACCTTACGAATTCAGGCGTAGAACAAGCATCTCGATTAAAACCCCCAGAATCACAGTACGATTCGTAATGTCTGACAGGCATCGCCCCAAGGGCACTTCACTCCCAGTGACTCAGCGAGCGCCGTTAGTTCCTTGCGCGGCGCTATGTCAAAAACAGCGGCGACAACCCAGCAAGACCTGCTTCTCCTGGCGCACCTTGTGCGAGACCCTCTGGGATGATCACCCTCCTCTCGCATGGAAATACACCTATCTCATTGTTGGTGGGTTGGCCGGGTATGTTATATCGTTGTACCAGTTGCCAGTGTCGCCCTGGCTGCGGCTCGACTGCCTGTGCACCGTAGTCAACTCCATCCTCCATACTTACCTTGTATACTCGCCAATGGCACAACACGAGGTTTTTCTGAGAGAAGTATCGATAACGCATTTCAGACACCCGAAGAGTCAAACGCAAAAACAATTTTTCTTGCACTTCGAACGTGAACCACATATCTTACAGAACAACTGGTGATCTCTACCTTGCCCTATCACTTGAAGTAATGATGGGAATCTACGCGAATCCTCGATATCCACGAGATTTGAAGTCTTCAACCGATTCTGCCACCACATCTTTCAAAGGCGTCACCTGTGTCAGCCCAAGCAACTCCTCCGCTCTCTTCGTCTCAAACTTGATGTTAAACGGAACGTCTTTCGTCAAGCTTGGCTCTCCACGTGGCACATTTGGGATACCGAGCTCCGCTGCCGCATTAACTTGTTTCGTGCGTTGTGCCCGTCAGGTTTATATCTGAAGCCTAGAGACGGGAATTGAAACTTACGGAAATCTTGGTAAAAGAAGGGACCTGAGTTGAGGATGATGCGTTGGCCGCCAGCAGCAGCTGTTTGTGTGGCGCGCACATGCGCCTCTGCAGTGACAGCCACGTGGACCCAGTTTGATTGATTCTGTAGTCGTGCACCTGTCAGCGCACCGGTAAGGGTGTCATACACTTCGCGCTGAGAGGTATTGATATCGTCAACTGTCGGCGCGGGGACGAGCGAAGGCTGTCGCAGGTATGGATTTCAGCTCAGGCCACCAGTGGAGAAAAGAGGTCTTACCCCGAGTATTAGCGAGGGATTGATGACGGCGAGATCCCACGAAATCTCAGACTTATGAGCGGCGACAAACTCCCAGGCGGCCTTCTCTGCCAGAGTCTTCGAGGCACAATAGATCATAAAAGGCCCTGCTGCAGAGGCCTTTGTCTTCACCGCCTCCACTGCAGCTTCATTCCACGAACTTTCGGTGAAAACACGCGGTACGTTGGTCACTTCGAGAGCCGCGACGGCGGAAGAGGTGAGGATCACACGCTTCAGAGTGGTCCCATGTTCCAAGGCGGAGTTCAGGATTGATGTGGTTCCATGTACAGCCGGGACGATGAGATCTGAATATATCTGATCGTCAACAACTGAAAGGATGGGCATCCAGAAACAATTGCACGTACCATCGGGGTTTGAAGAATTGTAGTGAAATGGAGAGGCAGTGTGAGCGATCGCATCAACACCTTTGACCGCTTCGCCGAATGCACCATCCTTGGTGATGTCCCCGACTACGACCAGCTCAAACCGGTCACCATAATGTGCGAATTTATCGTTGAGGAACGCGCTCTTGGTCAGCGATCGAACTGCGCCGCGTACGGAGTACCCTGCTTCTAGGTACTTCTTCACGACCCAAGTGGCGAGATAACCATTTGCGCCCGTGACGAGGACTTTGGCTGGGGGAGAGATGGCGACCATGAAGGATAGGCTTACTGTAAAGAGGAGAACTTGGGTAGGAAACGGCGCGGGCTGGTTATTTATAAGAAATCGCTTGTATTGCATGACGTCACGGTGTCATGAAACCCCTGTGAGTGGAATCCTTTCGCTGCTGCGAAACTCCTCATGACAATACGAAAACCTGGTTCGTGACAAACCGGCTGCATGACAGAGTTCCTGATTGTATGACAAGCTCCTCGATTGCATGCCATTCATTAGGGCGTTGCTTTTTTCGGCCCAGTGATTGGACAGTCGACTGGGATTTGAGCATAGCAGACGTGACCCTGAATTCGAACATTTGAAAGCAGGTCGGGTTCTGTCAGCTTTTGTCAGCAACACCGAAGTAACTGACCTATTTGATTTTTGAGATACTGTACGGAGGGGGATCGAGGCGAACAATCTGGGCGCGTCACCTAGTGAGCGCTAGTGGGCGCTCAGATCGCTCAGATCTAGAAATGGCGTTGAAGGCCGAATGTTTAGACATATGCTTGCGGGCCTATGGAATCAATTAGCTCCCCTCATTGCCCCAGATCACGTTGTCGTTTGCCGGTGAATATCTTCTATACCATCGCGTACCAGTTAAATTCAAATTTTCTGCACTCTTTCGACAGGTAAGACATTACTAACAATTGTCGCTACCACAAACCGTGAACAGGCCTTGGTCAGTCATGTTTCGTGGTGAATGCCACACCCCCGTCGGCATCTTCGGGATGACGGTCAATTAGAAGCATTGATATTCCGCCACTTTCTGATCTGCACAGATAACTCGGACATCAGAAGGGTTGAAGCTGAAGAGGGAACGTGGTGTTCGAATATGCGTCCTCTTGTCTTGGCGAGATTGGGCACGGCGTGCAGGCCTGTTTGCCGAAAGCCCCGGCCCGGGAGTTGCGGACAGCTGAGCCCGCCTCTGCCTCTGCCTCTACCTCCCTTTGGGCTGACACAGGGTGTTGCGTCCTAGCGTGCACACTTGCTTTGAAAGCGCAAAATGAAGGATGGTTGTCGTGTTGCGGTGAGTTAATTGAAGGCCCGTGCGTTTATTTTTATTTGATTACCGACGGATCGTTCCATTTCAGAATCATAACGTGAACACATTGGTCAGTCAGTTCTCCTTTGAATCACAAGCTCAAGGGGTAGATGATGTGGAGCTGAGTAATAGGGTTTGTGTGTGTTCCAGGCTCTGCTTTCGTCTCTTGCTGAATCCTCATCGATCACCTTCCAGAGCAACGTGGAGTGAACCACTGCTCACTACATTGTGGATGTACCTGACAGAAGTTCTCAATAATAGTAACCCTGCGCGAGGGTGCTCTATCAACTGTCTTTCCGACATCACTCTTTGAAAGAAATTAACTGATAAGATCGAATTTTTCGCGCGACTAATGCTGACTGGTGTGATGTAGGCCAGAATTCCTCGCCGACGATGTCCTGCTATACGTGTTTGATTTCGACGTCGATCGAGCTCGAGAATATAGCAAAATAGGAGCCACGTATATGCTGTGGAGCCGTGTCGATAATGGAGGAGCGTAATATTTCACCGTTCTCAACGCAGGTGGTGATTCAAAAACAATGCTCTGCACGTTGTTTTTGGGTCACCACCCGACCTGAATCTGCAACTCGTCTACATTTAGGAACCCCTGTGGTAGAGACGCTGGATGTCCGGCCATTTCTGCCTTCCCGACGTGGGGCGGGATAACGCCGTTGCAGCAACAATCGTACATGGTCGAATCCAACTCTGGCCTGGGTCGAAGTTCAATATCAGAAAAAAAAAGTCCTCGCAGTGACGCATGCGTCGTATCCCTCCCTGACCTACCTGTAGCTTAAACCGAGGATGACGCGGCGCTGGTCGTTTCTGATTCACTCGGGTGGATTTACCTGTGATGTCCATTTGGACCGCATTTCCAGGATGACCAAAACTGATTTGTCTGCCACTGACCTTGTCCATCTTTGAGACCTATTGGAACTACATCATTCCGTGTACTGTACGATGCGATGGCGACTCAATTCTTTGCATTTACGAGGCTCAAAAGGCTTTGTTTTTTCTATGAATACTCTTGATCATGCCAAGTCCAGGAAAGCCGACTTCATAGCTCGCCCAGTTCATCTGTCGCACATCAATGCCCAAGGCAGCTGATGAAGCACCTGTAATCGTGGGTCAGTCTCACAATTCTATGGTCATTTGACGGGTCACGGGAGTTTCAAGCTGGAATCCCATGTAGACAGATAGATTAGCGGTTTGCCATCTCTCGCAGGTGTGTAGCTCCTCCTCCCCCCAGGCTCTCATTTGCACAGCGGAAGACTACAGGTTTTAACCACTTGACTGGCAAAACCATTGGCTGATCTCTATGTCGTCATGACATCAAGATCAGCCAATGGTTGAATCTTATACATCAATTTACCGCTGCGATGCATCTCTACTAGGCGTGTTTGTCCCGCAAGACCTACTTGGAAAGAATTCAAGGAAGCGTTACTTGGCCTGCGAAAGATTTTCATCGGGAGGATTACAGCTACCGGGACTGTCGATAAAGCCCTTGGGTTGTTTGTGCCGCGCCGCAGCCCTTCACTCACATACCGTCATTTTTCACTGGGTCGGAGAGCAAGACTGGTTGTAGAATGCAGTCAGTGCATTTTAATTTCTGCTACTATCCGATTTACATATTACCTCTAGTATTGGCTCACTGCCCATCATTTGGCTCACGGGGCACAAGTCACAGAACGTTTGTAATATCAATCTGGTCAGGGTCATTGTATGATATTATTGTTCTGGTCTTTTAGCTTGCGCTCTATGACATGGAGACGTCGTGGCCATTTGCATTTCGGGCTGCGGGCCAGGTGGAAATAATCAGGTGACGTCGAGACTTTATTTATGAAGAAAAGAAGACGAGCCGGCGGCAGGGAATGGTCGTTGTCGGCCAAATGATCATTGCTGAGCATTCGATAAAATTCAAGGTGGATAAGATTAGTGGATAGCAGTATGAGTGCGAGGTCGCATAAGATCATACATGCATTAACAGCAGCTACAGTACTGGCGGGAGGACCCGACGGGATTCCTTTTATTGTCAAATTGTTACGTCATCAGTACGAATAACAAAAAAGTAACCCGAATTTCGAATTAAAGCTGCCAGGGAGCAGGCCACGAGACGCGCCGGGAAGGTATCAGTCCTAGCACGCCCCGGACTCTCTAGGTCTCCAAACCCAGCGTGCCACTAATACTCACCTGCAAATGCGAGTTGAGTGAGTGCCAAAAGGACTGGGACTGGCAGAGCATATCGAATAGAGGAGGATGGGGCGGGAACGGCACGAAGGAATGCCGTCATATCCGGGATGTTACTAAATTAGCGCTTGCAGGCAGGCAGGGCAGGCGCATTTCCAGTCCGTGACAGTCGATTCTCAAATCCGAAAATTTCCTTCTTCTTCTCCCCTCTCTATAACCCGCCACTGACTGCTGTGCTTTTATTCTCCCGTCCCCTGCTCTCATTGACTTCTCGTTCATAATGTCTGTCGCCTCTTCAAACACATTTGACACAGAGTCTATCACTGTCCCGATGGGGTATGTATGCGCTCCGAATTCTCACACAGCCTATTTGCATATTTAGATATACAAACTGATCATGCTCTCTCACAGACCATCTCTTTCTCCTCCCAAGACGTCATTGAGGAAGTCGGCTGCATATGAGCCTCAGCTAAAGGACCTCGAGGTAAATTTCTCTCCCTCACCGTATCTTTATCTCTGGGAGGAAGGAGCGGACCATCGGGCACTGACTGACCATCAATCACTGTACAGGAAAAGCTCCTCGAAGGCCTTAGTAACTGTCGAGCACTAGAAAGTGTCATCCGTGATTCTTTCACTTCCATCAAGGTGCGCCGCGGCTCCCCTCTCATTTTGTCTTCGAATGCGGCACAAATGCCAACTAATTCTAAACTTATCTAGCGAAAATACCGCAGGGCAGGCCAGGATACGCTACGTACGAGCGTCCCACAGATCGACGATGAACTCGCAGAGTCGCTCCGCGTGCTCGCAGAGCTAGAAGCACGACTTCCTGTCATCCGTACCCAAGCCATTAAGATTCAGCTCATGTATGACTCGGGTCGTCAGAAGGTACGTGTCGCAACCAAAATGCGCTTTTCTCACACTTCTCTCAACTGACCGGATCGTCTCTATTTTACTCCACGTTATAGGCCGAAGCGCTCGCGCAGGACCTCCGATGGTTAAATCGCGGTTGGTACGAGCGCTGGTACCAAGTCACTCTTACGTCCAGGGGTCCTGTTTCTTGGCAATGGCGCACCACCTTGCGCATTCTCTCCGCTTTCGCGGTCATAATCCTTGCATGGATGACCTCTGTTGCTCTGTTGGGTGCGACCCGCGCACACCGCCAACGTCTTGTATGGGGCGAACGACTTCCATCATAGTTTCCCTGCACCATTCCCCCCTTTCTTGTCTTGTACGCATGATGACTATCACTTTGCTTACGATGTTTGCTCTCATCGGGTTTCTTGTCCAACAACGCGTATTATTATTCCTTCATTTAGGGACTGAATCAACAATTATGCACCATGAATGCTATGTAAATTTTTTTGGCACATTAATCCTTTGGGTTTGCGTGCCCCGAACAAATAATCTGCTCGTTTCGACCAAGGCGTCATGAAGAAATCGATGAGTATCTTGAAGTTGACGAAATCTGAAAAGCCGTGTGTACCTGACTCGACGAGGCGGAGCACCTTCTCTGCCGCAACGATCGAAAGTAAAAAAAGAGTGTTAGATGCAGATGACAATGAGAGTAGAGTACGTGCACGAACGACGGCCTGGGGTACTCGGCCATTCCGTGAGCCAGAAATGACAGCGGTCCGAACGCCGACGCTGCAACGGGCTCAAACACGTGGTCACAACTAGTATTCCTCTTCTCCCACAAGCTCCTCCCTCCCAATTATATGTCCCCTACTCACACCACCGCCTCACCAGCCTCTGACTTCCATTCGATAATCAATAATGCCCTGGAAGCATATGAAAAACATACAAAGAAGAATCTTCTTTCCCATCCTCTCGCCGAACAGCTCCAGACCTGCAACTCTCCAGGTGCCGTTCTCCTCGTGCTTCAACAACAGGTCCAGGAAAGCAACCAATTTAAAAGTGGCAACGAAGCACTAACAAAGTGGCTCGACCCAACCGTGAAAGTTCTCTACGCCTTCACTAACGCACTCGGAGAGGGGGTCGGTCTTGTATGCTTCAAGACGTGTTTTCCATTTCGATCTGCAACACTCATGGTTTGTTTATTTGGTAGGTTTTCTCACCTGCGAAAGCGATCTTTGTAGGAGTAGGGGTCCTCCTTTCAGTGTGTACCCGCATTCTTTATACTTTCGCATGGTCAATCTTATGTCCATGTCTCAGGCTGTTAGGGATGATCGCGCGAGTCACAGCACTATCATTGACATCTTCGAGAGCATGGAACTTTTCTTTTTGCGTCTCGAAACTTACATCGAGGTGCAACCGACCACCGAAATGAGGATTATAATCATAAAGATAATGGTCGAGGTCCTCTCTATTCTCGCGACTGCCACAAAGGAAATCAATCAACACAGACTTAGTGGGTTTCTTTTGTATAACTGATTATAGGGCCCTTGATTGAACTACTGTATGTTCAGAAAAATATCTGAGAACGTTGTTTGGAATGACCGATATTGAGGACGCTCTGAGGAGGCTGGATAAGCTGACACGAGAGGAGGCTCGGATGGCTACGACGCAGGTGTTGAAGGCCACTCGTAGTGTCGACGATAGTGTGAGAGGTGTCGGTGATCGGGTGGCTGGCGTCGACGGAAGGGTGAGGACTATTGATGGCAAGGTAGCAAAGATCATGGATGGTACGCGAACTATTTCCAGTCAGTCGCCGAAAACGTCTGATTTTGACACACCCAGACGGGAATATAGCAAAGGTAGTCATGCAACAAACAGCTGACGATGTAGACCAAGCGAAACGTTCGTCAACTCCTTACTTTATCAGTTCTGACGCGGGAGCCTCATCATGCTTGTAGGGAGGCAATTGGGCGAGAACCTTCGCAACTGGCTTTCCCCACCGGACCCATCCACCAACCATAACATTGCCTGTGGTGCACATCTCGAAGGAACGGCAACGTGGTTCCTTCAAGGCAGTACTTTTCAAAAATGGAAGTCCTCAAGTTCGCTTCTTTGGATCCACGGTAAACGTACGCTCCTCAGCTGCTATCCATATCATATGCCTGATGGTCCTCTGTCTGGCAGCTGGCTCCGGGAAGAGTGTACTCTGGTTCGTCGATTCTTGACTATATTTGTCCAAGATATCTAATGTCATCTCTTAGTTCCACAATCATACAATACATTGAAGCCTTGCAGGAGGCAGGACAAGCCTCCATGGGTTACTTTTATTTTGATTTCCGAGACGCCAGCAAGCAGTACAGGCACGACCTACTTACTTCCCTTCTCTTTCAATTTTCTGCTCGCTCGGCTCTTCATTTCGACATTCTGTCACATCTTCATGCAGCTCACGACGGCGGCGCGCGACAGCCCACTGATCAAGAATTGACAAACTGCCTGAAAAAGATGCTTGCACTCCCAGATCAACGTCCGATATATCTTATTATAGATGCCCTGGATGAAGCGCAGGACACCTCTGGGATTCCTTCTCCTCGTGAAAAGGTTCTTCAGCTTATAACGGAGCTTGTCGAGCTTCGCCTTTCGGGTCTTCATATATGTGTCACAAGTCGCCCACAGGTTGACATACGAGTTGTCCTCTGGCGTTTAACCCCCCTCCGTCTGTGCCTTCACGACCAAAGTGGACAGAGGAATGATATTGTGGACTATGTTACATCGGTCGTTTACTCAAATTTGGAACGAATTATGAGGGGATGGGAGAAGGAAGAGAAGGATCTCGTCATTGAGACTCTCTCTAAACGGGCCGATGGAATGTAAGCGAATTATTTTGTGCTCATTATACTTGCCCAAATTGTCAAACAGGTTTCGATTTGTATTCTGTCAGTTAGAGATTTTACGCCACTGTCTTCCATGGGCTGTCCGGCGTACCCTCGAGGAGCTACCTGAATCTTTGGACGAGACATATGCGCGCATTCTGAAGGATATCAAA
>Ga0193693_1000097_pt1 | contig 12448 bp, 5 predicted proteins | sample L3a2metaG_FD_144916 | JGI IMG/M metagenome (GOLD analysis project Ga0193693, IMG submission 144916) | Soil microbial communities from a riparian zone of the East river system, Colorado, United States - L3a2 | ecosystem: Environmental > Terrestrial > Soil > Riparian zone | place: USA: East River...
TCTGCGCGTTAAGATCGGATGCGAGCGAAGCGAGTGTAGCGTTGGCGGGCACTGCGCAGTTGATATTCAAGCCTGCGAGGGTGACGGTCAAAACATTGCCCGCTCGCGGGGCGATATTGGTGAGGGTTTGAAAGTATTTCCCATCCACGAACAGGTCCACCTGCTGTAGCGGACGGGTCGCATCGGCGGCTTTGAATTGGACGGCCAATTGGGCATTGCCGGTAAGAGTGGTATTGGACAGGGCAAGCCACATGCCTGTGCCCGGCTGGCTGCAAGGGGCGGCGAGCGGCTCGCCCACGATGAGACCTTCGTACGGCATGACCAGGCTTTGATAATAGCATTCAGCCAGGCTGAATCCGCGCGCCTGGTAGAAATAATTTTGCGGGTCGGGAAATTTGACCCCCGTGGCTCCAGGTTCAGTCACTGTGCCATAGCTGCCCGAGGCGCCGGCGCCGATGAAGGCCAGAAGCGTCGTCTGGTCGTTGTAACCGAAGATGACTCCGGCGTACGAAGTGAGACTGTCGGCCATCGCGCCGGGAATGAAAGTATTGGGCGAAATCGTAAACTGGTATAAGCCGGTTTGCAGGCCAAACAGGCCGCTCAGGCCCACCGGTGAGTCCATGTTTGTGCGCACAGCGGTGTAGTTGCTGGTTAGCTGGGTGTTGAAGATGACGTTATCGAAATACGAGTATCGAAAGTTCCGGACGTCGTCGGAACTTTTTGCCAAGAGGACCGACTGGCGGGGAAAAGTGCCGTCGCTCGCGACCCCCTGATCCACGATGTGTTTGGCCTGGTCCAGGGTGTCCGCGGTAATCATGGTGGCCAAAAATGAGTAACCCGGCGCTCCCGCGGGTTTGGCGTTTGCGAAAGTCAGCTCACTGGCTGCGTAACTGTTCATCAGATTCGAGTTTTGGGGTCTGAAGCCATAGAACAGCGCGGTAGTAGTGCCGTTGAAAGAGGCTTGCCCGTCGGCGATCTGAAACGGGATATCCATCGAAAGCACGACATAATCGATCTGATTGGTCAACTGCCGGGCCGCGAGCATGGCGAGCAGGGGGCTGACGAGGTTCGCTTGGAATGCGTTGGTATCCCAGGAATTATTACCCACCGGATAATACATCCGCAGAACGTTCTCAGGCGGGACATTTCGCCGCTCACAATAGTAGTTCGCCAGGGCGATAGAGTTAGGGCTGTACTGGTTAACGACCACGACGACGTTCAGGCCGCTTCCCCCTGCGGAGGCGCGACCGGGAGCAAAGCCAGCGAGCAGACCAGCCATGAGCCAGACGCGGCAAATGAGTCCGGAGGCCCGTTTTGAGGGAAAACGGAGGCCACGGATGGGGTTGAAAGCTCTGCTCTGACCTAACACCATATTAAAACGTAGCACATCCGGTGCCGATCGCCGGAGGGCTGTTGAAGGCAGGACTCACTTTTTCCCTTTCGCCTTTTCAAGGGCCCGAAACGCCTCGTCTTCGCCATTCAGCGCATAGGCCGGGCGGGGATGGTCCTCGTTAAAGACTTCCAGGGATTTGGGCTCTACCGTGGCATCGGATTCATCAAGAGTGCCGTCCGAATTAGTCACCACCTTGAGGTTCAGCCCCAGGCGTTTTGCCATGAACCGGTACATCGCGGCGCGTTTCGAGGGGCCGTAGTCATGGCCTTCCTCAGGCAAGTGTACGTTTTCCACCCGGTCAGCCGCACCGTACAATTTGTATACGCTCTGGATGTAGGGGAATTCAACCTCGGGAACGTTCTTTGTCCAGTCCTTGCCGTCTGAAATGATGCACTGAGGCTTGGGCGCGAACAGCGCTGCGATCTCGGCGTTGTCAGTGTCATGCGTGTCACTGTGGTGAATGGGCATTCCGCTCTCGCAGCGGCAGCCGCCAAAAAAGTGAGCTGAAACCATAACGACGGGCACGCTCACCGCCAGCCGGTTGTCCACGGCGGCCAGGAGGAAGGTCTGCGTTCCGCCGCCGGATTCGCCGGTGCAGCCCAGGCGAGCAGGGTCCACGCCCGGCAGTGAGGTCACAAAATCCAACGCTCGGATACTGTTCCAAAGCTGGAGCGTCACGCCGCAGGCATTGGTGTGAACGAGTTGGGTCGAATCGCCGATGCCAACCATGTCGTAGGCGAAGGCTATCGCGCCCATCCGCGCCAGGGTTGCCGAACGGGTCTGGGTCGCCTCGTTGAACCGGGCGCGAGGACCATGACCGTGCGGACAGAGGATAGCCGCCCGCGGCCCTTTGCCCTCCGTCGGGCGATAAAGGTTTCCGGTCACAAAGAAGCCTGGCAGGCTTTCGAAGGAGACGTTTTCGATGGTATAGCCCTTACGCTCCTGCTTGCCCCAAACGGTCGGTTTCAAATCGCACCGGCTTGGGAGGGGGGTCAATTTGGCTTCGCGAAGAATAGATTCCCGGATGTTCTTCGCCCGGGCCTCCCACTCGGCCCGGGTGTGCCACGTCTTTGCAAAAGCGGCCAGTTGTTCCCGTCCCTGCTCCTCCGTTTGCCGCGGTTCCTTCATCGGCAGGGTTGCTGGGGTGGCTGACAGGATCATAAAGGAAAGGAGGCCCATAGTGAGCAGCAGTGGTTTGGAAGGCATGGATGTTTATCTCTGGTCAAGGTACGATTGTCAAGCTGGTGGCGCGTAACCCTGCTCCCCGCACTTCCGTCCTTAAGCTCAGTGTTATGGATTGCGTTTGCCCTGCCAGAAGGCTAGAAATACTGCCGCATACGCCGCTTAATTTATGAACCATTCGTTGAATCGCCGGGATTTTATCAAACGGAGCGCCCTGGCCGCCGGAGCTTTGTCGGGGGGCATTATTCATGCGCCAAATATTCTCGCGCAGGATAGCCCGGGCAAGAAGCTGAACTTTGCGCTCATCGGCTGCGGTGGCCGCCAGATGAACCATCTGGCAGATGTCGTCACCACGAGCAAAGACAACGTCGTGGCCATCGTGGACCCCGACGAAAAGCAACACGCCAAGGTTAAGCGTTACCTGCAGGAGCACGATTGCGACCCGGACAAAACGAAGGCCTTCTCGGATTATCGGGTGATGTTCGACAAGATGGGCAACGAGCTGGATGTGGTCGTCATCGCCACACCCAATCATCATCACGCATCTGCGTCCATACTGGCGATGAATCTCGGCAAAGCCGTTTATTGCGAAAAACCGCTCACCCACGACATTGCGGAAGCCCGAATGCTGCGGAAAATGGCCGCTAAATCCAAAGCTCCGACGCAAATGGGTAATCAGGGACATTGCATGGAGGGTTACCATCGGCTCTGCGAATTTGTTGCGGCCAAAATAGTGGGTAATATTACCGAGACACACAGTTGGACCGATCGCGCGAACGGCGGCATCGGTCCGCGGCCGCCAGTTCTGCCTGTTCCTGCTGGAATGAATTGGGACTCGTGGATTGGTCCGGCGCCGTTCCGTGATTTCCATTCCGACCTCCATCCGCATGAGTGGCACGGGTGGTACGATTTTGGGAATGGGTCGCTCGGCAATATGGGATGCCATGTGCTGGACGGCGTGTTCTGGGCCCTCAAAGTCGAGCACCCGACCAGCATCGAAGTCGAGGAGATGATTGGTGGCAGTGATCAACGTTATCCCCTGGGCAGCAGGTTGCGTTTTGACATCCCTGCGCGTGGGGAGATGCCCGCGTTCAAAGCTTATTGGTATGAGGGGCTGAGAAAAGGCGCGAAAAATGGGGCAGCCGGGAATCTGCATGCCGCGCGCGGCGACGACCGGAATTTCCCTCCGTTACTGCACAAGTTGCTGAAAGAATATCCGGATGAAGAGATTGATAAACAGGACAGTGGCACTTTGTACGTTGGCGAAAAGGGCGTGCTCTATACGGGCACGTATGGAGGTAAATTCCATATCTTGCCGCTGGAAAAGATGGCAGAGGCTGAACACAAAGTGCCGCGCACAATGAAACGGATCAAACCGGAAAATCCGATGACAGATTTGTTGACGGCCATTCGCGAAGGAAAAAAAGAAACGCACGCGAGCTTTGATTACGGGGCGCAACTTACCGAATTTACTCTCCTCGGCAATCTTGCTCAATACGCTGGCGTCGGGAAGAAGCTCGAATGGGACGGTCCGAATATGAAAGTGACGAATATGCCCGAGCTGAGCCAGTGGATTAAGCGTCCGTACCGCAAGGGTTGGCCGAGTTGAGCCAATCGTCCTCGTCCTCGATTCGATCAGGGGTCCTAAACGACCGGACGGCGCCAATTCGAGGACGAGAACGAGGACGAGGACGACGCTAAGCCAGCGAGGAGGCATATCATCTGGGGTAGCCCGCACCCGTTAACTTTGTTGGAACTCAAGCGCTTACGAAAGGGGTAACCCGTTAGAACATGACGGGCAGAAGGCTTGCTTTCGTACGGGTTCCGCAGCAGGTTGCACCCGTGACAGACTCGTTTGGAGTTGCGCGTTTACACGGTCTCATCGCCGACATCTGCGGGCTCAGACTGTTCGGCTCGGCAGCTTCCGCTCTTTCCAAATCCCGCAGGGATGACCTGTCAATAGAACACGCGTCCCTACGAGCTTTCTTTTTATTTTTCGGCGGCGCGGGTCGAGCCGTTCGGGTTAGCCGAGGCGCATTTACCCGCGCCGCCGAAAAACAAAAAGAAAGAAAAACAGGGCGGCCGGCTATCTATAAACAGGTCATCCCTACGGGATTTCAGATGACGTTTTGGGTACTGGTGGGGTTGTTTCTGGCCTCCCCCGCCTTCTCCCAAACCGAAATCAGCCCACTGCTCCAAAGGCACTGGTTTGAGGCGCGTACCGCCCACTTTAATATCTACAGTTGCGGGTCGAACCAGGCGGTTGCCAAAGTCGGCGGCCGGCTGGAACAGTTTCGCGAAGCCTATTCGTCTCTCGCCGGGGCACAGGCGGTGGCCTCGCCGCCGATCGTGGTAATCGCATTTCCGGACCACCAGTCCATGGAACCGTTTCTGCGGCTCTACCAGGGAAAGCCGGCCAACCTCGCGGCATTCTTTTTACGAGGGAGCGACGAAAACTTCATCGCGCTTTATTTATCCGGGGCTGGAGCCGATTCGCTGGACGCGGTTTTTCATGAATACACGCATTTGCTGTTGCGACATAACTCGCTGTTCTGGCCGATGTGGCTCAATGAAGGAATGGCGGAGATCTATTCCACATTCGAAACGACGCCGGATGGTGGGATTCGTGTCGGCAAACCGCATCCCGAATATATTCAGTTGCTTGCCCACAAGGCCTGGATGCCGCTCTCGGCTCTCTTCGCCGTGGAACATGATTCGGCGGAATACAACGAGCGGGAACGCCAGGGCATCTTTTACGCCGAATCCTGGTTGCTTACTCATTATTTGATGCTGGGCGACAGCCCGGCGATGAAAGCACGCTTTGGCGGGCTGACCGCCTTGCTGCGAAAAGGCCAGACCCCGGAGCAGGCCTTCACTAATGCGCTGGGCGTTTCGCTGCCCCAAATGGAAAAGCAGCTTCGCGGGTACTTCGAGCGCGGCAAGTTCGAACCTCTCAAATTTGTCGTCAATGGCAATCTCTCCGGCCCGAAGGCACTGAGCTTTCGCGCGATGGCGCCGGTCGAGGTCTGTTTCCGTCTAGGGGACATGCTGATGCGGGCCGACCGGGCTGAGGATGCCGCGGGCTATTTTATGCACGGACAAAAGCTGGCTCCGAAGAGTCCCCTGCCGTATGAGGGTCTGGGTTTGCTGGCCTCTCAGCGGAAACAATCCGAGGAAGCGCTCAGCCAGCTTCGCCAGGCGCTGCAACTCGGCTCGACCAGCTATCTCGCGCACTATATCTATGCTGCCGAGCGCTATCGGCTCACATGCAAAAGCCCGGATATGTTTAGCGAGGTGGATGAAAAAACGGCTGGTGAGATTCGGTCCGAATTGCAGAAAGCCCTGACCTTGATGCCTAACTTCGGTCCCGCGCACCGGTTGCTTGGCTTTTTTCTAATGGTTCAGGGCGGAAGCATGGCGGAAGCTGAGCAACATTTGCAGCGCGCGATCCAACTGGAACCGGAAAATGCGTCCTATCAGGTGACCCTGGCCCAGATCCAGGCCCGCAAGGGGGAAACCGAGGCCGCGCGACATACCCTCGAGCCGCTCCGGCTGAGTTATGTTGCGCCGGAGATCCGAAAGCGCGCTGAGGAAATGCTTCAGGAACTGGGGTCAGGGGCCAAAACGCCGAAGCCCTGACCAACTTTCAAGCCTCAACTTTCACCCCCCCCGAGGTTCATCAGGATAGGCCAACCGTGCCACTGGCGGAGCGCCGCGAAGAAGCCAATAGGCGACCAGTAATGGCCAGCCCACCATGATCAGCGCGGAGAAGAACCCACCGGCGTTGAAATGCGAAAAGCAGGCGAACGATCAGGTTGAAGATGTCTTTCGGTTTCATTTTGCGGGTGGAGCTTGTCTGAGTGGGTCGCGTGGAACAAGCGGAGGATGCCAAAAAGGTGGGGATGGCAAAACCCAATCCGAAAGGCTGGCCAGCGGCGAAATCGGCCGCGGCTGATTCATGAAAGGGCCGGAGCGCGGCATTTATGCCGCTTCACCGTGGAAAGCACGACAGATCCTCGATCTTGCGATGCGTGTGAAAAGTTCGAATTTGAAGCGGCATTAAATGCCGCGGTCCTGCGTGCCGGACACTAATGCGTGCTGTTGAACCCATGCAAACTGTGAACAACCTGTTAGCAACTTTTAACCTCATCATAAACTTCTCTATTGACCCTATTACTATGGTGCGCTACAAAAGTCGCGTGATTAGCCGGTGGGAAAAACAAGAAACCATGGAGCAACCTAATGACCACACCATCGCGGGATCAAGAGAGCGGGCTGTTGGCGGAAGCCCCCGATAGAGCCCAATACCTGGCCTACTACAATGCCGCGGGCGCAAAGGCCTGTAGCTTCAAACAGTGCATCAACCAACTCCTGCACAAGGGCGTACCTTGGCAGGATTTGATTCGCTGGCCAAAGGAGCGGGGCTTCGATAACCCCTACGCCCGCAAAATTCTGAGCCAGGCTCTAACTGAAGCTGGCATTCGTCGCAGAAAACCTGGGGCTGGCCGCGAAACACCACAAGCCGCCCTCGCTATGCTGGCCTTTGCCACTGCAAAGCACGGTGAGGACGGCATTCCGCTTCTCTTAGCGGCCTACCGCGCCGGGCGGGCCCGCCAAGTGGCGCGAACAACCGCTGTAAACCCCGAAACCGCTGCCGCCTAATTCCGTCACGGAATTAGCTTTAACCTTTATGGAAACAGAAAAGCAGAACTCGTGCTGCGCACCGCCGCGCTCCTCTCTCAGCCAATGGCCAGCTTCCCAAAGGCTCGGCTGGCAACACGCCGGCGTGGCAATGGAATTACACAGCCACCAGTCTCGGTGCATGCGACCAAGTAAACCCGCGGGTCTCAGGAATTCTATGAAAACCTCTCATTTTATCTGGCCATTTCTCGCTTCAACGCTATTGGGAGCCAGCCAGCTCAAAGCGGCGGATTCTCCGGGCCAGCAAACGACCGCTCCAGCGCAGCCGGCCGGCACGCCGTACGGCGTCATCAGCCGTGGCGCCCACGAGCAAGTATGGGAGCGGACCACTTACAAAGTGCTGCCCTCAGGCAAAACGATTCCGGTCAAGCATCACGTCACTGAATTGCAAACGGGCCTTAATTATTGGGATGGAACCCAATTCACCGAATCCCGGGAAGAAATCACCATTCTGCCAAACGGCGGCGCGAGCGCCTCGCAGGGCCAACATACTGCACAATTCCCATCTGACATTTACGGTGGAATGATTTCAATGACGACCCCGCAAGGGACAATTTTAAAGAGCCAAGTGGTCGGACTGAGCTATTCAGATGGCGCCAATAGCGTCCTGATCGCAACGATAACCAACTCGCTCGGGCAGGTTTTGCCTTCCGGGAATCAGTTGATTTATACGAACGCCTTCGTTGGCGGAGGTATCACCGCCAGCGTCCGTTATACTTACAAAAAGGCTTCTTTCGAGCAGGATATTTTACTGGAAAGCCAATTGCCACCACCGGAAAGGTTCGGATTTTCATCGAACGCAATCTTGGAAGTGGTCACCGAATTCTTCGACGGGCCACAACCGGCGACGGCTGCCGACTCGGCAAATGGCCAAGCCGACCCTCCCTTAAGTTTCGGCACGATGACGATGGGTCGTGGGCGAGCTTTTGTTATGGGAGAGCAGGAAATCTCAGGGGAAACCCCAGTGGTCAAAGAGTGGACCCAAATCGGTACCAGGCAATTCTTATTCGAGCAAATCCCGCTGATGCAAATTCGGGACGCTTTAATGAATCTGCCTGCTCCTAAACAATCACTCAACTCCCTCCCATCGAAATTCCGCCGGACTGCGGCAAACGAGCGCTTATTTCCCAAGCCCCACCAGGACCGGGCAGGCACGAACATCATGAAGATGGCCCAGGTAAAACTGCGTCCAGGAACTGTGGACCTGGATTATACGACGCTAAACACGAGTCTCACGAACTACTGCTTCCAAGCCGATTCTACCTACTTCATCAGCGGAACTGTAAACATCTGCGGCACGAGCACTTTTGAAGGCGGAGCCGCGCTTAAATTCGCCACCAATGGAACGCTCCAAGCCGTGCCAAGTCCGTCACCTGCAACCATCGTTTGGGGCGGGCAGGACTACCGTCCGGTAATCTTCACCGCAAAAGACGATAACTCGATCGGCGAGCCAATCTCAGGCTCGACCGGCAGCCCCTCGGGCTACTATGGCGACCCGATGCTAGGCATCGTCGCGCCTTCCTCCTCGCCTGCATTCACCGGCTTCCGAATGAGCTATGCCAAGTCAGGACTGCAACTTACTTCCGGAACGTTTTACCTCTACGACGGCCAGTTTGTTAACTGCCAAAACGGAATCTACGCGAACAGTGGGGCCACAGCTTGGCTGGGCAATGCGCTATTTGCCAACGTGCAAACCAACCTCCTTCTAGGCGGAGGCGCTTCCGTCAAGGCGCAAAGTGCCACGTTTGACACGTCGGCCTGCCTGGGCGTAGGGCCAGGCAGCCAGGGTGGCAGCACCTTCGCCTTTACCAACTGCATTTTCGCGAATGTCACCAACCTCTTCGCCGGAGTTCTTTTGAGCACAAACGGCGACTACAACGGGTTTTACAATTCGCCCTATGACGCCAGGCTCGGCGCGACCACGTTCACAAACACGAGCAATCCGTTCCAAACCGTCGGGGGCGGCAATTATTATCTTTCGGACGGCTGCGGTTTCCGCGACGCCGGCACGACCAACATAAGCGCGGCTGCATTGGCCGAAGTGAGGGCGAGAACCACCCATCCGCCCATTCTCCTCGCCGATCGCGTGCTCTCGACCAGTGACATTACTCTTTATCCGCAGGCCCAGCGTGACGCCGATGCGCCCGATCTTGGCGTACATTACGATCCGATCGACTTCGAGTTCAACCACGTCTACGTCACCAACGCCATCACTGTCACAATCGCGCCGGGGACCGCCATCGCCGCGTTTGGCACCAACAGCATCGGCTACGGCCTGGCCGCCGCTTACGGGTCCACCGTCATCTCACATGGGACTCCCACCCAGCCTGTTCGTTTCGTCGAATACTCGGCAGTCCAGGAATCCGCGCCTTCCGGCTGGCTCCCACCATGGTACGCCATGCTCACTGACGACGTCCGTCAGGACGGCGCTTCTCCGCCTGGTTATTTTAACTGTCGCTTTACCGATTTCTCCACGCTCGCTCTGGTCTCAGGCAATTTCGGCCTTGAATTCTCACCTGGCGATGTGCGCGACTGCCAATCCCACGGCGGCTTTTTCGTTATGTATGGCCCCTCCACCATCACGAACTGCTTGTTTGAACGAAGCTACACGGACATCTCGGCTTACGCAGGCACTCCGGAGAATCTTCAAAACAGCCTTTTCTATGGCGGGGCCATCTCCATCTATTCATCCGTCTCGAACTCAGTTGTCGCGAACAACCTCTTCGACAGCACCGTCCTTTATGGCGATTTCTTCGGCATCGGATACCTGGGCGGTTACAACGCCTTCGTTACCAACTGCAGCCGTATATTTCCCACAAACTCCCACGACATTATCCTCACCAACACTGACTACCGCGCCGGTCCGCTTGGTCGGTTTTATTATCCCACTAACGGCGGGATGCTCAGTAATCTCATCAATGCCGGTTCCACCAACGCCAGCCTCCTCGGGCTCTACCACTACACCGTCATGACTAATCTCATCGGTGGCCTGCAAATAAAAGAGACCAACTCCATCATCGATGTTGGTTTTCACTATGTCGCGACCGACGCCAGCGGCGTAACTATCGACTCAGACTCCGACGGCATACCGGACTACCTAGAGGATGCGAATGGTGACGGGATTTTCAACCCGCCGGACATTGCGGACTGGAACATGGCAGACACCGACGGTGATGGTGTCACCGATGGCGATGAAGTCTTCGTCTACCATCTGAACCCCAAAAACCAGGACACCGACGGCGACCACGTCATTGACCAGCCGTTCCGAGTTGTCATTACGCGGCCCACTGGTAGCTCCACCATTCCCTGAACCATCAGCAAACTGCCCATTATGAAAATATCTTTGTTCCCCCCGGTCAGAAGCAGCCATAATGATGTTCGCCCGAACCGCTTTTCACCCAATGGCTTGCGGAGCGCGGCAAGAAGCCGCCCCGACCCTTACCTAAGACGGAGGCAAGAGCTAAGAAAGCGAGTTCGTGCGGCGGCGCTCACGTTGGTTACAGTCCTCATCAGCCCGATACCAAAGATCCACGCGCAAGTCATGAACGTCGGGCGTTGCCCCTTAGCTGCAACGATTGTTGTCCCATGCCAGTCTGGTTCGGTGACCATCCAACCAGGTCAGCGCATAGACCTCATACAAGCGGAGGTAGACGGCTGTGGGCAAAACTCGATCACCGCCGGTCTGTATGGGGTGTTTCTGGGCTCGGGCCTCGATCACCCCCTCTATTCCTTCAATTTTCCCGGCCCCGGCTCGCCGGCTGGCGATGAATTCACTTTCGACGGTTGCGATCCCGATTCGGAAGACGATCCAACCGAGTGCATCAATAACGAGGGCGGCTCCAGCGCGCCCTGCTGCGGCGGGATGCCCGTATGGCGAGTGTCCGAACCCAAAATATCTCTATGGCTGGAGGACGAGCCCTTGGGCTATCAACCCGCAGCCGGTCCGCGGGTTTCGGCTCGGTTGGCATTTAAGCAGCGGGAGTTTGATGCGGGCTTGTCCCCCAAGGTTTTTAGCGTTGGCAAGCGCTGGAACTTTTCCTGGTATTCATTCGTCACGTTCGATCCGCAGGGCAACACCGTCGTCCATTTCCCCAGCGGCCGCAAACGAACGTTCAGCTCCGGGACCGAATACCTCAGCAACACCCACCTGACCGGCGACACGAATACCGGATTCACCGTTACCAGCCCGGACGGCAGCAAACAGGTTTACGGCCTGTTGGTGACTAACCCGCCCGGCTCCTTTGTCAAGGCCTACCTGACCGAGAGTTGGAATCAGCAAGGGCAAAAGACGACACTTTATTACTCGGCCGTCGATCCGGCGGCGCACGTTATACGGCTGCAATACGTGGTGGATGGCGACAACCGAACTAACACCCTTTACTACGTCACCAACACGTACAGCGAAAATCTGATCAGCCGAATCGTCGATCCCTTCGGACGCACCAATTCGTACCTCTATCATACGAACGGCTTCCTCACAAACGTCACCGATGTTGCCGGTCTGTCCACTTCGTTCATATACGACGACGTTGGCTGGATCACAAACATGACCACACCATACGGAACCACGTCTTTCAAGATTACGGACACCATCGGAACGGCGCCAAACGGACGTTCCGTCCTCGTTACCCAACCCGATGGCGGTCACCACCTGTATCTCTACACAAACGGCGCTCCCGGAATATCCTCATCTTACTCCAGTGTCGAGATCCCCGTCACGACGCCGTTCAGCAATAAGTTCGACACCAACCAACTAGACCTCCGCAACAGCTTTCACTGGGCTCCTCGCCAGTACGCCAATCTCTCGACAACAACCATCGCCGCCATGACCGCCAACGATTTCCGCCTGGCGAGCATGAAGCACTGGCTCAACTCGGTAACAAATACCTTCGGTGCCACGATGATCGGCCACACACTCTCGCTCCAGCGCGACCCCAGCCCCGACAATGGCGGCGCCACCGAGGGCGAGAAAATCTGGCACGATTACGCTGGCAAAACCAACTCGCAATACGAGGGTACCCAATTTCTGCCTCTGCTCGTCGGCCGTGTCCTTCCCGATGGATCTACCTCGTTTACGCGGACTGACCGCAACTCGTTCGGCGCGGTCATGACCGAAATCAGCACCTACTCAGCCGGCGGTGGCGTCTCGCTGCGCACGAACACCTTCACCTA
>Ga0193693_1000098_pt1 | contig 12446 bp, 14 predicted proteins | sample L3a2metaG_FD_144916 | JGI IMG/M metagenome (GOLD analysis project Ga0193693, IMG submission 144916) | Soil microbial communities from a riparian zone of the East river system, Colorado, United States - L3a2 | ecosystem: Environmental > Terrestrial > Soil > Riparian zone | place: USA: East River...
TAGAAGAGAACGTCAATTTGTGGTTTATCAAGCTGTGGGTGTATTGAGTCAGGAACCGGTAGGGAAGAGGGAGTATGACAACTCACGACTTGGCACTGAATGAGGTCTTGTGGTGAGCGTCGAGAAACTCTTTTGAGAGTTTAAATGCACGAAAAGAGGCGTTTCCTCTATTACATTGAGATACATCTGACGCGGCGCAAGGATTGTCAGTCCTCGCTTCTGTATGAGAACGAAAGATGGTACCATGTACGACTACAATTCCTCCATGTCGGAGTTTTTCCTGGTGGATAGCTTGGGTATCGACGAGGGCCTGATTGAAGAAGGCCCCCATCGTCGTGGATTGATAGAATCCGACGACACTATCGTCTGCGCGCACCTCCTTGAGCGCACGCAGCATAGAAGTCTGGTATCGACCTGGTGAAACAAGTGTACATGACCCCTTCATACATGATAACCGGCAAGGACATACTTGTTATTTTCGATGATTTTTCGTCATCGTCTCCCGTACTGTGGGGTAAAGGGAAAGAATTTGTCACTTCCAGCACACCATCGAGATCCAGTCCGAGAAGAAGCCCGTGAACCGATGAGTGCGACTCAGAGCTGTGTTTGATTATTTTGGAAACAACCTGCGGAGTCAACGTCTATGTTAAGCAAAGTGAGGAGGAGCCATAGGTTGAACGGACCAATCCTTCGAGCTGAACCAAAATGAGAGAGATCTCCGCCTCAAAATCTATGAGTTTAGACATTGAAGCGGGAATGGGCTCATGTATAGGTGCAGCCGGAGCTGATGCCGCCTGGGGTGCTGGCAAAGATGCCGCTATTGTGGCGGCCATAGAGGTAGCCATTGTGGTGTCAGACAAATCAGATGATGACAAGATGGGATAAAATGCAGAGGTCGCAGAGGTCGATTAGTCATCCATCTCTCCATGTCTCCCTCACGTACTGCTCGCCTCTACTTCCTCCTCATCTTGGATCTACTCTTTTTTGTGCTCGAAATATCTATCGGTGAATTTTCTCGTTCCTCTGAAGGTTCATCTTGTTAATCCACCCACCAGGTTATGCTGTTGGTTCTCTTGCCCTCGTTGCAGACAGCTTTCACATGCTCAAGTAAGTCTCTATCCCCTTTCCGTAATCTATAACTTCACGTCTCTGTCCAGCGATGTAGTCAGCCTGGTAATAGCATTATATGCTATCAAGGTCAGCTATATCTTCCGATTTGCTTCGCTCACGCCCGCTAATTTGGATATAGCTCACTGCAAGCTCAACTCCAACTACTCGATATTCCTACGGTTGGCATAGAGCAGAGATACTCGCGGCCCTCGTCAATGGTGTTTTTCTTTTGGCCCTTTGCTTCACCATAACCCTCGAGGCAATGGAGCGTTTCTTTAGCACACCGGGTGCGTGCTCTTCATTGTTTGGGGTTTTTTTACGCTTATCGGATCCCAGAGATATCCAATCCCAAGCTCGTAGTCCTGGTAGGGTCCCTCGGACTTATATCGAATATTCTTGGCCTCTGTCTGTTCCACGGTCAGCCCTACGTTGTGATTGATCCCGTTTTCAGCTGATGCCATCCTAGAACATGCCCATGGCCATGATCATTCAAATCACTCTGCAAAGACTTCCAGGGCTCCTAGCGTCCACTCTGCTACACTCGAGTTTGTTGCACCTGAAGTATCTCCTGTCGCAATCCGCCAATCCCGTCCACCAGCACATCATACCGGTTCTTACTCGTCACCGTATGGCCACCCGGCTGCCACGAGGGCGTCCTTCGTACAGACTGCCAACAATATTGCCCGAAGTTCTTCCCCGGTGCCCGCTGATCGCACACACAAGTCTCGGACCCGACATTCAATTGATCTATGGTCCCCAGATTCGGTCATCGCGACCAGCCCGCCGTATGAACACGAAGTACGCCAGTCCCGCAGCACCAAGCATGCCGCATCGGCGGACGCTCCCCATGAACAAACCGGTCTACTTGAGCGTCCTGCAGTCTCTCACACCGGCTCTGCTACGTCCTCTTCTAGCGAGCTGACTTCTTCTGATTCGAAGGGCCATGGTCATCTACAGGGCCAACCCCATGGAGGCTCCATGAATATGAGGGCTCTAGTCTTGCATGTACTTGGCGATGCTTTAGGCAATGTCGGAGTCATAGCGACAGGGCTTATTATTTGGCTGACGTCCTGGAGCTTCAAGTACTATTGTGATCCTATCATCAGCTTAATTATCACTGCTATCATTTTTAACTCCGCTCTACCCCTCGGTGAGTTCTCTGCCTCTCATCTCATGCCCAATGGGGTCTTGACACAGTCTGTCTAGTCCGCAGCACATCCTTCATCTTACTTCAGGGCGTCCCTCCGGAGGTCTCATTGGAAGATGTCCGATCCGACATCCTTGCTGTCGAGGGTGTGCTCTCTGTTCACGAACTGCATATATGGCAGCTCTCAGAAACCAAGATTATCGCCTCTGTTCACATAAACGCTTCTCGTAAAGTCGAATTCATGCCAATTGCAACCGATATTCGACGTGTCTTACACAAGCACGGAATACATTCGAGCACCATACAACCGGAGTATCACCCAATCCGGGACGCCGTCTTAGAAGAAAGGTCGAAAGTACGTGACTCAGAAGAGGCATCAAGTTTTGTTGGACTGATGTTTGGCCTTTACAGTACATGGATTGTCTCATATCATGTCCGGCAGATAGCCCGTGTTCTGTGGAGCAAGCATGTTGTCGTAAGTTGGAGAAAATTTCTGTCATGCATATCGCATGCTCACCCGGCTTTGCTCAGCTTCGTACGCGGGAACTCCTCCAGAACCATAAATAGCCCACAACGCAACTGCACAATCTCGATCGAGTCATCTGCTTTTAAGTGTCGCGAACGTTAATAGATAAAAGACAGTCTGCTGGCGCGCTAACTGATCTGCCTGGAGCCGATATCATAATTCACGGATCCAGATCTAACTTCACGGGTTGATGGCAAAAGGTAGTAATACTGTGTTATAGTGTAAATGTCCTATTCTATATCATTCGACGAATATGACGCAGAGGACAATCGCTACTCCACAGCTACATGTGTTCGAACAATTCTTCATGTGCTCTAACAAGTGAAGCCATGTACGGCCATCTTCACCGCCCAAGAAAACGATACCAACTTTTATGCGAAATGGATTATGCGCTGTAATACACTAGATGTTCGAGTTGGTCAAATGACAGCATTTCCCGGAAAGCCAGACGTTAGATGGAGTGCAATCACCTACGAACACGGGAACTCAAATAAGTTAGGACGAAAGCACGCAGGAGCAAATAACAACTCGAGCGCCGAGTGCCCAGAGTTTGTCAGCCCTGGCCTCGAGTCCTGCTCCTCTGAGGTGTGCGGTGACATTCGTTATTGTCCCAACGAAGAATGGGACCGGCTGAGATTTTTATCTTTGATTTGATAAAGATCCCGCTCTTGGTTAGATGGCGCAGATGGATAACCTTTCCGATAGCCAGGACTCCGAGGGCGCGGACGGAAGCCGGTGGAAGTAGTGAAAAAATACCGAGTCCTAGTCCGTCGATTGCAACATGAATACAGCCAAGGATTTTCCGTGCCAATCATAGATCAAGCTGTCCTTGGAAAAAGACAGGGAAGCCTATAACAATTATCTTGGCCGAGGTTATTGTAAGTTCCCGTGCGATCAGATTTCTCCCTCGAAACTCTCCGACGACCCCAAAAACATCGTTGCTCTAGTCCGGTTCGTTACGACATGACTACGAATATGGCCCAGTGCGAACCATGATCAAATTTCTGTCTTGAAGACAGGAAAGTTGATAACAAAAGTCTGCGACGAAGTTAATCGCTGAGCGATCAGTTTTCCCTTCGAGCTACTTTTCCGATGACGTAGACCCAAGGCGAGCCGGCTCGCCATAACGGAACTGGACGAACCGAGCGCGGAAACCTGTTCACCGCTGGTCGTGTATAAAGCCCGCTCTAGCTGCAGTGCGGCCATCAGTGACGACGATATAATGGCAATGAGGAGCTCTAAATCTCCGGTCATCGCTTGTCCGAGATTGGGGTTGTCGAATTTGTCTATGAGGGACGGTAGTAGGTTGTGGAGGAATATAGGTAACAGCGGCGGTGTCGGCGAGGCTCGAGGTGTTGCAAGGACAAAGACGGCTAATCGCTTGGCGGCGTCTGCCGTGGCATCTGTCTTGATAGGCATGTTGAGTGCCAACCAAAATGTTTGGAGAAACTCAATAGCAGGCGTTTCAACTAGACATGCGGCGACGTTGAGGAATGGTGGTTTGCCTGATTGGAGCAGGACAAGTGCGTCCTGAACAGCCCTGCGAGATTGGTCAACCCGACTGGGGGAGGGGCTATTCAGAATTGGTTCTTTAGGTTCGAGTAAGCTAAGTGCGGTGACTCCGAAGCCTAAGATAAGGTAAAGAAATCGAACCTGAAACGGAGATTCCCGTCGCCTTGATGACTTCTTGTCGCAGAGCAGGGATATCGAAAGACTGGGTACTGGTACCCCCCCGCCATTCTGACAGCAGTCTCACCACACTGGGTCCACAGAGCGTTAACACAGGCCGCGGGAGGTTTGGTGATAACATAATGGTGCGTAGAACTCTTAGATGCTGCGTCGACTGAAACCTGACTTGAGTCAATAATCATAATGACGCGGATAAGAGGCTTGCTTCCACCTTGTCATTCTGATCTGTCTCACAAGGGCCAACACAATCCCCGGAAGAGTCCAACGAAGCAGTGGCCCCAGGAAATAGGTTATTCCATTGTTGAGAGTGTCGAGTTCGAGTTTTCGCTCCGAAGCAGCCCGAAGAGCATGTAGAAAAACTGTCGCAGCGATTGCTAACAGCGTCCTGGGGCGCGTTGAACTGATAATAGTGACCACATGAAATAGCGGTAGAAAAATCCAACAGGTAACATACCGAAGAACACAATCTTCGATACCTTCGCTGTTCTTATCGAATAAAGCCTTGAACCAAGTCTTAAACGCCTTCGCCTCTGCTGTAGGCGCTGACAGCATGGGAGTAGCATCGGCTCTCCGAAGATAGCTTATATCAAGGGGCCGATTCTTGTGTTTCAACGTGTCCGAGATCTAAATATTGTTAGATGGGCCAAGAAATTCAGAAAAACACGCGGATTACCTTGAATCTAGTAATTGCTAGCTGCGCAAACAAGACTATATCACCAAGGTTGCCGACAGCACTTTGAGGGTCACCTAGGAGCCATGTCTACACGTATATTTCAATGAGTAGTAGGGTGACTTGAACGTACCAACAGCTTCACAGTCATACTCTTCCACGAAGGCTAGAGCGCTCGATACCAACGTGGACAACTCGACATGCAGGGAAACTAGATCCAGAGCTGCGTCGTCCGCAGAGAGAATCCTTGAGACGTGACCAAGCGTCTCGACGTCGAGGCTCGACGATGCTGTATGAAAGCGCTGCAACTAAAATCAGCGTGTCAAATGGTAAAACATTTTACGCAGACATACTTTTAGGACCATTTCGGCGAATGTCGCATGAGAAATGGGGTCCGAATACATCCTCTGCAAGAGCGTTTGTGTATCACTTGCGTTCAGATCAGAAGAGAATTTCTGATTAAGATAAAGCTATTTTTTGGGTCAATTTTAGTTACGAATACGGAACGCGGATAACTTACACCGAAATCGACGCCGGCTTCACGCGCCTCAGTTTGCAGACGAGATGGGCTCGCGCCGGATAGGCTGGGATCTATTCTGACAGCGAAAGTCTGATCAAGAAGACCCAAAGAGAACAGCTGGTATGTAAAAACCCGCGTGAATGACACCGGCCTGCATACGAGTAGAGGATATCAGAGGCGCCAATGAATAAATACAGAGCACCTTACTTGTCTGCATTCTCGAAGGGCTGACCGTCTATTAGAGACCGCATGTTCTCGTAGTGTGCTAATGAAGAAGTGTGAGGATCCCCGAGGGTAAGTGTACCCCAAGCGTCCCTCAGGGCGGCACGCTGAAACAATGTGAGTTCGCGGAGGTAAATGTGGATAATGAAACGAACATATTCTGTGACTAGAACTTTGTCCATTGCCAAAACTTGTCCACATGATACTAACAAACGGGGAAGCTGGCATAAATGTTCCTCAACGAAGGGGCAAGGGGCACATGGCGAGTGACATACGTACACGGCTGGCGAGAAAGGCGTTCCACAATGAGATTGGCCGCTTGCCCGTCACATGAGACATGTCCGTTGACAAACAAGTAATAGAAGACTGGAAAAGTTGAATGAAAAACCTCTGCAATGACCACGTAGTTGCCCGAAAAGTCGCAACAAGTAACGCGGTTGCATGGGCATCGTGTCCCGAGCCATATGCCTTAGCTCGGTCAACGATCTAATCAGGGTGGGAGATACTTCATACGTGTCTAGCACTTGCTTTGTAGGAACCAGCTCACCAGATGAAAAAGGAGGAGGCTACAAGTTGTGATGTCGTTTTCGAGTCCTGGCCCGAGTATGTCAACTTGTCCAAGTGATGACCGAGTATTAGACACTGTTCCTCGCGGATTCAAACCCGCGTTTTCACCCAGGAAGAGGTTCAGAGAAAATGCGAGGTTCTCGAGGGGTTGCCTTAAGTTTTGGTCGAGGGCAAATGCATGAAGCAGTAGGTCCTTAATGGTTTGTATGCATTCCAGCGCCAGCGCCCAGGACGCATTGGGAAAGTTGGGAGTTGGATTGGTCAATAACATAAGAAGATCACCAACAGGCGCCACGACTCGTTGGAAACGATGGGGTGGGAGTAAAGGGTCATATGTTGTCTTTAGTAGTTCCAGCGCGTCTCGAATTGTGCCCAGGGCAAGATCCGGATCCTCTGGGAGCAAGGTCGCAGGAGCCGCAGAGGGGTCTAGCCAGACATGAACTTCCTGGATGGTCTTGCAGAGAAGACTCAAAGTCACTGGCTCGCGCAGTGCTCTCGATCGAGCGGCGAGAAGAAATGTTGCGGTAAAGGTGGGGAGAGATATAAGCCGACTTTGCATGGCTTCTTTTAGGTATGCTTGTAGCACAGCATCCCCGGGATAATATTCAAAGAGCATCAGCACTGAACCTAGAAAAGGTTTAGGATGCTAGGCCGCTTGACCAGAGGCTACTGACTGCTGATCTCTGCCTCTAAGCCTGGAGTATGCGGTGCGTTCCCGCGCCACAGAAACATCTGGCATAAACCAACCCACTACAGCGAAAAATCAACATGGGTTCCTTCTTTGGAGACGCAAGGCCCCAAATACTTGCCTTTACGGGGGACAGACCGCTTTGAAAGGCATTACGAGTGAGGTCCGTGAGAGACATATGAGACGATGATAGATTGTTCCGCTAACACTAACTACTCTACTCTAACAATGGAACCGTGAGAACGATACACCATACTTGGTGCCGCCCGGATCTTCTCTCCGAAGGGATTCTGACAATCAAAATGGGTTCGTAAGACAGTGTAGGGGCACGACTCCGTCCAACCTACCATCCGCTTATGTAGTGAGTCAAAGGGCGATATCTTCTCACCGTGACGCCCAAACAGGGCGACCAACGCGTGATGGTGGCGTAGTTGGCCGGGAGCGTCGATGGCATAATTTCCGAGATATTCACTGGCGTGTCCACAAGAATCTTCACACTAGTTTCGGTCTCATTTAGCAGATAAACAGCCACTCGAGTAAATCACATACGAGAAACCACCTTCGATTCCGTGATGGCGAGTGCAGTAATAATAGGGTACATTTGCATTTTGCATGAACGCGACCCTATCTCCTGGTCGCAGCATAAGCATCACACCGTTACCGCGACCGCCGGGGTCTGGACCCCAGGCTTCCAAGGTGGCGGCCCATTCAGTGTCGTTCACAAGCCGAAAGGCGACGTCGTAATCCCTGGACATCTGGCGACTGTGACTGATAGGACCGAAAAGAGGAAAGAATGATGAAGGTCATCCTGTCAGATTCCCGGTCATTTAAATCGTATTTCAGGTTGAGGCAGTTATTGTCAATCCTGTACCAAGGTAGGGCTGTGCGCTACTTTGTCCAGGGAAACGGCGCATTATGCACGACGCGACTTCCTTGTTTACTTGTTCACAGCACAACCGAGGTTCAAGCCACTATAAGTAGTGCACGAGTGATCACTTATAAAGCATTCGGTTAATGATATCATGCGATGCTAAGCGGTATCATGGACATATGTATACAAGGACATTGTAAACGCACATCGACGCCAAAATCCTTGTAAGAGTAAGGCCATCATGATTCGATCACCAACCCAAAGGTAACTTGAAGAATGGCCCCTTCATAAAGTTGACCTTCAAATTAACACAAAACAAGTGATCATCATCGACGGTGTAACCAAGCGCATGAATGGTGTACTTGGCTAAACGAAAAACAAGTCAGAATGACAACGGCATGACGATTAAGAGGGCATCGCACCTTGCGGGATCTCTTTTGGGAGAGCGACAGTTTGCTCAACCACATATTGTCCCCTCTCAACTGGGCATTGAACGTCGGCCTGCGCATTACGCCTAGAGGAAAGTGAGAAGGGTATTACAGAACCGATATTTCAAAGGCATACGCCTCTTCGCATAAATCGAATTCTTTATGCATTAACTTGATTAGGCCGAGTTTCACCTCTACATCTGCATATGCACCCTCCTGGAGGAAGATGAGATCCGATCACGGGGCTATATGAGATCTTTGCATGCAGACGCACCTCGACCATTTCCAGTGCGGTAGCTTCGACAGTGACAGTCAAGTTATGTCCAGGCTTTGGGGGGTCAGGGTAGACGCTAATGGACTCGACCTGGATAGCATCAGTAGGCCGGCCTTGAAAAGGAAGGAGAGCGTCAAGTTGTGGGTGATGTAAAGGCTATACAGTCGACTGACCGCAATTGGTCCAGCTCCAACCTTGGGTAGTGTGGACAGAGCCATCAGGATAAGCGAGTGGCTGCTGTAAAGAAGCAGCGTTGACTGAAAGAGATAAGGAGAAGAAAACAATGGAAAATAATGCGAGGCGGGCCATATGGAGAAGAAAGAGGAGGAGAGTCAAAGGGAGGGAGTAAGGGGGGTGAGCGACGCCTACTCGAAGACAGATCGCGAACTGCCGTGACGCGTGACAGTCGATTGGTCACGAATTCCCTAACGTGCACTGCTTCAATGACGGGCCGCGACTCGGCGAGCGGCGCAGCAGGCAACAGGAAATTCATTGCTCTTTCTCTCCACTCATCCACCAGGCAGAATGAAACCTCGAGAATATTGTTGCTGCGCGATACCCGTCATCAACTCCGGTATCTACTTGACTCTTACGGAGCAATTTGTGTTGGGTATATTGGCGGGTACCCTGAGCGTTGCTACCCCAGGCAGTAATTGCGCTCCTGTCCTCCCCAGTTCATTGCTAAGACCTCTCTGTCCAGTTGTTGGTGCTGCAACTCCTTCGTTTGCCCGTTGGATTTTCGCCGCAATATGCTATGTTGGTGCCATGATTCAAGTGCTGGGATTTGTTGGGGTTGCCAAGGCATGCATTTCTCCCGTCCACTCTCTTGGTCGCTCACTTTTATCGGACGCAGGAAAAAGCAGTGCTTTTCAGAAGATACACTACTCTGCATGCCCTAATCACCGTAGCTGCGTTCTCTATCGCAGCTGTGTGGATTGGCATCTCGGCATCTCGGCATGGCACTGCCAAAAGAAACTGTGAACGAAGGTTCTTCACAACAGCTTCAGATCTTACGTCTGAAGGCGAAACGATGTGTGAGATATTCCCATGGGTAGACATCGGCCTAATGGGGGGACTCTGGGCTGTCCTCCTTATATCCCAAGTACGTTACCTTTTCGACGTCGCCTGGTGCCACCTGATTCGATTCGGTTCAGTTCTACTTCTATACCATCGTTTCCGGATATGGCACAGGCCAGCGCGGGGACCATGAGAAATACAACTCTGTATATTCGATGGCTGGCCTCAACAGTGACTTGGCCCTTCCAGATCGTTCCGACCCCTGGGAAGCGCGAGTGGATCCTGCACCTGGAAACGGCGACCAATATGGTCACTCGAGAGTGGAAAGTACGGCAAGCGATACTGCAATGTTTGACAACCCCTTCAATGACCCTACCCGAGAAGCTGCTCCGGCTGGACATTTGGGGGGACCTACACATACTCAGTACGGCGAGTACAGGGACCCCTACTACAATGGAGTTCAAGGACAGCATTGAATGGGTGTCTAGAGTCGGAGACGAGGCTTTTATACGATAGTTTAACATGATCTGACTGATGTGAATGGACAAATTATCATGACATTGCAAGAGAGGATGTAATTACAAGAGTCGTGTGAATGGTGATAAGGCCGAAATGGAAAGTCTGGTGATAACAAACGTCTCCGGTTGGTTTGGTGGTTGCGGTTCCCTCAGCCTCGATGTCCTCGCGTGTTTTCGATTCGTCACCTTTGGTCGCAGGATTGCCCGAGTCCAGTCGAACACGAGGCCTTCCGTCGACATATCTTTTCCCATATGCTCTTCTCTGCGCGCCAAGTTGATTGCCTGAGCTGTCGTACACCAGAACAATAGGGCCCTGTTGGCAACGTGGCCCACCACCTCTGTGTCCATTCCTCGGTTAACGCCCTCCATTCCGCCGTGACAATAGCTCGCATACCTTGCTATCTGACACTGAACTCCCACGTCCCCCCGTGAGCAATAGGCAGGAACCATTGCCGGACGGCACCCACGGCCTCCCATTCGATCTGTCTTGCCGTAATTCTTGCAACGGTCTACGGTTGGTGTCTCCCGCGGCAATCGGTACGTCTCCTCAAGGTTCACTCGTACATATCATCTTCTCATCTCCAGTGGCTCGCTCTTCCTGTGTCCACCACCGCTTCCAGCCCACTCAGATCTCTCTACATCAACAGGCCAAGGTCTCGTTTTCCGTCTATAATGCCAGCAATCACCCAAGACTACGAAGTCTTACTAGTCATCACCAATGACTCCCATGACTGTGCCACAGTTCAACTGTTGCGGGACTATGGGAGAAATGCGGGTGCAATAGTCTTGCTTCAACCGACGGAAGCCGTGACATTGGTATTGGAGGCGGGATCAACATACAAGTACGTTATCAAAACGCAGTCGAAACTCGTCAGCGTATCGTGAGTGATTTCTACCATCCTGCGGTCAGTAAAGATTTCCTTCGTTTTCAGGGTGCGCACATGGCGAGACGTCCAGTGCACAGTCTCTCAACTCTTCTCAAGTACGGTGACGACATCACAACCTATCAGCCTCGTAAACGGAATCACGGTGGACAGGATATGGAGAGATTATCGATTCAACCTCTGGACTGAAGCCTGATTTGGGTCGGTTTGGACCATCGTTTCCTGTCGTTTATCCGGCACACCTGACGTCTCCGGCCCACATAGCGACGCTGCGCGTCTGGTCTCAAGATTGGTACTGCATCTCATCGTCTGGGATCCCGATCGTCGTTACTTGGTGAGGGTGCTCTTTGGACTGTTATTCTTTTCCCGATACGCTTTGCACTCAGGGCTCATCACACGCCCCACCGATACCGTACATTATTTATGATACATTGACTTATTGCGCTTCCAGAGCGACATGTCTTGGTACATACTCGACTCTTGCTCACACATCTACCTATCACGTCCTGTGACCATCCATGCGTAGTCCATGCCCCAAAACTTACCCCATAGGATTGGGGTGCTGACGGCATGCTGGTAATATATGCACTGTGGCCTGGTGTTGCGGCGGGTATGGGGGCGAATCAGACGCGGTAGTCCGAAGCTTCTGGATGTTATCTCACGACATGTGACGCGTGATGTCCTAAGAACAATTGCCAGCTGATGTACTTGTGGGCGGATGCAGTTCGAGTCCGTGAGGCCATGCCGTCACAATTACGGCGAACCACTGTATACCATGCTCACTTGACAATCTTTTGCACCGGCGTCGATGACGTGTAACCTGCTGGCAAGAGCTTCTATCGAATGGACTGAGAGAATCTCAGTGGGTGAGATATTTCTCCCGCGACCTGGTGAACGTTGAAGGTTGGCCTCAATGGGTTTGGGGTCATAAAAGGGTCCATACTGAAAAATGAATCACGACGTGTTCCCGAATTCAGCTCATATTAAACATCCACTTTTGGGTTGGTTTCGGTCTACCCGTTAGAGCAGCGAAAATCATCTGGCCAAGCTCAGCCGTGACATTCAGAAGGCTAGAAAGGGTTGAGGGATAAAAAATGGGGAGAAAAGGATACGTAAGCGAATTTCAAGCTGGGTGATAAGTAGGTCGAACGTACGATCTTATAATCCTCTTCTGTCCCAATGGCCAAAGAATTCCAAGCGCCCTCATGGTAAACAATAACAATAGAGTCGGGGGGCGACGGAGAAAAAACTGGATTCTGATGTGGGAAAGCCCCCCCAGCCTACACGATTAATTTTGGTCCCGTGAGGAACTTTC
>Ga0193693_1000099_pt1 | contig 12416 bp, 20 predicted proteins | sample L3a2metaG_FD_144916 | JGI IMG/M metagenome (GOLD analysis project Ga0193693, IMG submission 144916) | Soil microbial communities from a riparian zone of the East river system, Colorado, United States - L3a2 | ecosystem: Environmental > Terrestrial > Soil > Riparian zone | place: USA: East River...
AATGGGAGATCCTCACGGAAAAGAATGCATGCCTCTCGTCCTTTTTCATCCTTTTCGTCGTTTGCCCAGCGTGAGAACGTACCAATCTCCCTCTCCAGGTCATCCGTCCCTGCTGAAGTCCCGGTACGTGAATCCTATGTTCCCCCGCTTGCATACCACTCGCGCAAAATTTGGAGGGTATAATTATGAGTTTTACCATTAAAGCGACGCGAGGCACGGGTTGGCCACACGCAGTAAGTAAGTAATCCACGGTACTGTACTGTAAAGAAGTGCATGTCCGGGCTAGTGGTCCAACTCGACTACCGTGGTTCTCGTGAGCCCGCCTAACTTGCTGGAGGGATTACGCCGATATCAACACGGGATCTGTGGTTCACATGTTCACAGGCTGGGCGATCATCCAATACCCACAGTATTCCTGACCGTGACTAGCTCGGCACCACTGGCAATAATAAAAGTCGCCCAGAATTTGTCACAAGAACACCCAAGTCTAAAATACTGCGCGCCGTAGTGGTACCGCAGCACCATGATACAGTAACTTACTAGTACAGCACAGTACAGCGACAAGATGGCAGACGGACAACAAGAGTATGGCCAGCTGGGCCATTTTGAGAAAACAATCATGAAATTAGCAGGACAGCAATGCGACTTAGCTTGGCTTCAGTCAGTCCCATAGTATGCATCCCCAAGTGAAGTGATGACCGTAACTTAAGCGAGAGTACCGTACAATTGAATGGCTAAGCGAGCGAGCGGGCGTGGCAGTGGTAGAAGTCGAGGGGGCAATTATTCTGATGCCAACTTGGGTACGTATCGTACTATTCGTTTGAGGGCCGGTACGTCTCTCTCTGGGCTTGTTCTGTCGGCAGGTATCCAGGGATGGTCGGTGAGCCGTCGGTATAGATGGAAACGGGTGATAGCCGACATGGTACAGTACTAGAACCCGCCCTCTGATCCCTTCCCGTGTGATGGTATCATTCTTCGGAATCACAGAACGACTTTCTTTTGTTCTATAAAGAGGTTATGATAGGGACTAGACAAGTGATATGCGGTGTTAGTTGATGGGACACCCACATCGTCACGGGTGACTGATCAATATGTCGGAAACCCGGAAACGGCCTGATAAGGGTCCATGCTTTATATGGACTTTATGATGTAATGATAAGCCGTTTATAGTTTGCCATGCGTACTTATAAACACGTGATAAGTCCCACGCAAACCTGGTGTATCATGCGTGCAGTTCGCAGTTCGATAACGGCTTGCTTTATGCTCATCCCTCCCATCTTGCACTATGCGCCGAGGAGGTCGACGTCCACAAGGGACGTCAGAATGTCAATATTGCCGTACATCGTTCAATACAATGGGTTTGGCTAGCCATCAGCGGGCTTGTAAGCGCCGATGGGAAGATAATCGTTTGGATTTAACTCAGGCGGCAGAACAGCTACAGCCAACTCTTGGTACGTCAAGGCGCTTTTTTAAACTAACTGCTCAGCCTTGACATAGAAAATTTAGATTCCCAACATGAGATTGAGGAAGCTGGTATGCTTGGAAACATGCAATTGCGGAAACCACTTAAACTCTGACCTTTCGACTCATTTAGGAGGTTCGGTCGATATCGATATGGTCCCGGATGTGATACCTCACGGTTCACCTACTGGTAGTATAGTAATTCCTTCTGTCTTTTACTTTTCCCGCTGATAATGCCTTGGTTTGACTAGAATCATCTCATCCGCTTATGGATGTCGACGCCCCTCTGGCCCAACTTAGTTTCTTTGGGAATGGTACGTCACAAATTACCCATTATCGCTTAAAGCTCAAATCTGGGTGTAGATCGCACACCGTCTCCCACACGGTCTATGGGTTCCGACACGCCGCCGTCCCTACATGTCCCAAATGTCGACGATATCAGAGTCGAATATCACGACAAATGTGGGCGTCAAACTGAAACCTTTCCTTTAGAGGAATATGGTTCGCGTGAGCTGCGGCGCAACGAAGCCCCTCCAGACAAGGAACCATGGAGACCATTTCGATCGCGCCTTGATTTTGAAGCTGCAGAGCTGGCACTGCAGACATCCATGTCGGATGAGCAAACAGATATTCTCTTTAACCTACTTCATTGTGCTTTGTCTGGCAAGGATCAGTTCACGCTCACAAGTCATGATGAAGCCGTGAAGTTGTGGGATCTGGCATCGTACAAACGTACGGGAGTATGTTATATAACTTTCCTTACAACTTTCTAGAGTATCTCACATATCTGGCGTCAAGTTTATTAAAGATGAGGTGAAAGCTTCATACAAAAACGTGGATCGGACTTTTGAGCTCCACTACCGTTCGCTTTGGGACTGGGCACTCGATCTACTGAATGATGAACATCTTGCGCCTCACTTTGAGTGGGACGCACGCAAGGTCTTTAAGTTCAACGGGGAAGAGTGGGTACGGTTTTTCAACGAGCCGTGGACCGGGAATCGATGGTGGGATGTTCAGGTGCGCAATAATTCAAAGTGCTCTTTTCATTTTCAAAGTTCCAGCGATCCTTCTGTTCTAGGCAAACATTGCGAAAAAGGACCCAACTGGGAAGCCGTTTTGCTTCGTTCTGTATGCGGATAAGACCAAACTCTCATCATTTGGGACCGCAAAAGGATATCCCGTAGTGGCTCGCTGCGCAAATCTCCCTTCAAATATCCGGAATGGTAATGGTCTAGGGGCTGGACGGGTGGTTGGCTGGCTACCAATTGTATGTTTGACTGTCCATTAATACTCAGTTCTCATCTTGCTGTAGGTTGAGGGTGATGCTGGAGATACTGGTACAACAGCTTTCGCAGATTTTAGGAGTGTCGTATGGCATGAATCATTCCGCATGATGTTAGAATCTATTGCTGGATATTCGTCTTCTGGATGTTGGCATAAATGTGCTGATGGTATAGAGCGTCATTTCTTCCCTTTAGTACTTATCCTTTCAGCAGACTACGAAGAACAGTAAGTACATAATTTTTGTTTTTTCCTGAATTTCAGTTTATTGTGAGACAGGTGCGTTATGTCGTTAATACGGGGAGTCAAAGGTCTCTGCCCATGCCCAATCTGCCTCGTTCCAAAGGAGAAGCAGGCTGACCTTTCGGTTTCTTACCCCCTTCGCACTGCGAAGGACACAATGAAAATTCTCCGGGAGGCTGATAGCTGTCAGTATGCTTATCAACGGGAAGACATATTAAAAAGTCATGGCCTCCGCAATGTCAAGGTAAAATTTCAGATGTCCATACTGTGCATTTGATATTGAAGCTCATCATTTAGAATTCTTTCTGGCATGTTCGCAACTCTGATGTTCATAAAGCCTTATCATTTGATCGGCTACATTTTCACGGTGGGCTTTGGGAACGTCACCTATGGGCTGAGGTAAAGTATCGAGTACAAAACCTGGGTGGGTCGGGAGCTGAACGAGTTGATCACCAGTATGGCTTTATTAATACTTTTACTTCTCTCTACTGACTATTTGGCTAGAGCGAACAAGATTCCCCGTTGGCGTGGTCTCAATCATTTTACCAAGGTCATGGATATTTCATTCACTGATGGTACGAAGAATGAAGATATTTCGAAGGTTGGTAATATTTTATTGACGCCAAACATTCCGACATTTCTACAAGACTATAACTGATACTTTCATAGATCTCTTTATTCATCCTACACAACATTCTGGACTTGAGAGCAGATCCTTCTGGATACCTCCTTTTGAAGTGTATTCGCAGCTTTTCTGAGTTAAATATGTATGCAGCTCTAGAGGTCCACACCGAGGAAACCCTTGCAGCTGGTCGCGAGGCCCTTAGTAAGTTTTCGGCAGTGTTAGAGGTAAATGTAATGAAACATGTTTTATTTGTGGGTTTAAAATAGTGTTTCTTTAGGAATATCACAGAACTGCGGACGATGCCAAGAAAGAAAATTGGAACTTTCCGAAAGCGCACCTACACAAACATCTGTTCGATGACATCGAGTCGAAAGGGGTAACGGCGAACACTACGACGAAGCCCAATGAAAAAATGCACGGGCCTTTGAAGAAATGGTACCAGCTACGTACAAACTTCAAAGATGTTGCCAAACAGGTTTGATATGGTTTTGCCATCGCTTCATGCAATTTCTGAAATATACTCAGATATTGCGGATCGATCATTGGAGTCTCGTGTCAGCAGTAATTAGAGAAGACATCGACAACCTCGACGAATTCAGGCGCACTCAAGCAACGCGACTGGATGAGGATTCGGAAGACTACGAGGCCCCATTACTACCTCATGCGGCACTCTGCGCCAAAGAAAAAAAGCCCGTTACGTTTCAAACACTGGAAGATAGCCACCCGGAAGATCCTGCATTCCGCCAACTTCGAGCCAAGTTGAATGCATTCCTCAACATTTTCTTTCCAGCGTACAATATTCCGCTGCCATCTTCGGGTCGTATAACATTGGATCGGAATGATACAGTAAGTCTTAAAACGAAATCAATATCATCCAGCTAACCGGGACAAAGGTCTTGGAATACCACGCCCTCAAAGTCAATTTCGACTCCTTTGCAGATTGGCAACAGAAAACGGATATCCTCAGATGCAACCCCGATTTTCGCGGTAACCCAAGGTTTGATTTTGCCATTGTGCAGACGACGAATGGGTTTATCTTCGCAAAACTCGTTTTTCTCTTCGAATACACAATCGAGGATACACCCTACTCTTTCGCACTCATTCACCCATACGACGCCGCCATTGGACCACGCCGACAAAAGGACATCGACCTGGGATTTTATCGTGTTCGTGCAAAGCCTCGCCAATCTTCAGAATTCATCTCCGTCCGATCAATTGTCCGCGGAGCTTTGCTTGTAGAGGATTTTGGAAGGGATGGTGACCACCTTGTTATTGATTTAGTTGATAGTGATATTTTCCTACGACTTAAAGCTATGTACTCCAGGTAGTTGACAGTGTATTTCTGCAGTTGCGGTGAGTAGAAGGCAATATCTTTTGATGATAACAACAACAAACAATGATCTGAAGACGCGTTTGAGTTCACACTTTCGATGCTCCATTGCCACTCTGGACGGTTATCGCAGTGATGCCTGGCTGCGCTGGGCGTCGCCCAACAGATTAGTGCCCCAGGTGGTATGGTGAATTTTGAAGAAACCTTAGCTTGGATTCACCTGGTTCCGGACTTCGTGGAAGCAGCTCCTCCACCATTCTGGCGACTCACGCACCTACACGAATGCGAATGCAATGGACGTATCATTTTCTCGTCCTCCAAGTCCCTCGATAACACCAGAATTAACGACTTCCAGCTGTGGAGGAGCCAGTGATGTCGAAACAAGCTTCCAGGTCGTTATTCACTACAGACGGCGATTAGAACGCAAAACTCAGGATAATTCGCCCATCATCGTTCACTCCAATGGTACCCAAAGTCACAGAGTTACTATCGAAAGTTCTGCGCACGTCTTCAGCTTCGGTGTCGTTACTTTGCCGCCAACGGGGACTTGTCGTTTCCACCTTGTATTTGGATCTCAGGCTGGTCATGTCACAATATTCCACGATGTACTAGTCCCGATGCTGCGCGAAGTCTTACGCGGATATGATCGCACCTTTTTCACGTGTGGTCGGACAGGCAGAGCGTGCGTCTGTATTATTTTTGTCTTGAGCATCATCGGTTTAATTTTTCTTACAGGTACGCAGTGCAGAGCAACTTGACGCTCATACCAATATTCGATCAATTGACCTAGGCAGGCACGATTCCCCGAACACTCTCCGTCTCTCCCATGAGCTCGAAACGACTACAACTAACTATAGCATCAATATACCATTCACCGAACTCTATAACGAAGACCTCCGTGACCTCTTTGGACTCTTTGCAGCTCCTTTGGACTTTTCCGAGGTTTTCAGCATCCCTCGAGATCCTGGTGACGAATCTCTAGAATCCTCGGCAAACGAGAGCATTTCTACTTCCACCTGGGTCAGTTGGGTGCGGAGATGCATTAAGGCGTAGTCGTGTGTTTCTAATCCCCGTCAAAGGGCCTTGGTGGAAGTAGCATCATGTTAGGCTTGCAAGATCCGAGAATATTGGCTGCAGTGGCCCGGTGGAGAGTACAAGGGCCAGAGTAGCTAACCAGAGTCTATTGACTCATGGTAGGTTCGTCAATGCTTTGATTGATAGGTCCCAGCATGTGCCATACTGGTGAGTACCAAGCCATCGACTCTCCATTATTATTTCTAATGGCTGGTTTATAGGGAGTCCAACCTCACACATCTCCTCACCTGGAGGCCATACCAAGACTTGCATTATCGCCACTGTGTCCCCCGCATGTTCAAACATGGAGGAAACCCTTTCGACTACGCTTTCCATGTCAAATTAATCCACAACAAACCCGAAGTTAATCAGAGGATGACCCGAAATGCCCTTCTGAAGGAATACCTCACCGGAGTTGACAGCTGTTAACAGACTCTTCCAACTAGCTGGGGGATGCCTTCTTTTCCGTCGAGCCTAACGGTAGCGGTTCCCGTATTCCCCAATGCGGCTCATCTGCCAGCAATGGCTACTCGCCGTCCCCCACCCTCGCGTACCCGTGCAAACACAAACACAATGAACGTACCCGTTACTTGCCCTCCGAGTTGCGCTGTTATGTCAAAATCAACAACTTCCAGCTGTGATGAAGCCAACGACGTCGAAACAAGCATTCAGGTCGCTATTCGTTGCAGACAGCAATCAGAACGGGAAATTCAGGATAATTCGCCCGTCATCGTCAGCTCTGGGGGCTGACGACAATTGATAGGTCCCAGCATGTATTATACCGGTGAGTACTAAGCCATTCACGGTCCGATATTAATTCTAACGTCTGGTTTGTAGGGAGTCCAAACTCACACGTCTCCTTCGAGACTCACTCGGAGGCCATACCAAGACCTGCATTATCCCCCGCACGTTCCAACATGGAGGGAACCCTCTCCACCCTCGACTACGCCTTCCACGCCAAATCAATTCACAACAAACCTGGAGTTAATCAGAGAATGACCCGCAATGCCCTTCTGAAGGAATTCGTCGCCGAAATTGAGCATCTGAAGGCAGACGGCTTAGCCACACATGAGAAGAATGGTATTTTTTCTCGGAAGAGACCTGGAATCAGTTGAGCGCAGAACAAGAGTTGAGGCAGACGGAGATGGAGGAGGCGAAAAAGCGGGTGGAAATTGTGGAGAGTCAATTGAGAAGCGTAAGGGAGGAGTTCGAGCAGAGCATTGCGTTGTTGATGAAACGGGATGGAGAGTCGAAGTAACCAAGGAGATATTGAGAGAGAAAGAGGGCGAGCTGGTGGAGAAGGTTGGAGAGCTGGAGAGCGCCAAGGGAGCCCTTGAGGAGGAAGTGGTTGTCAGGAAAGCACATCAGGGCTCGGAGGCCCAGTTAGACAAGGACGCTACGGGGCTGAAGCGTGCTGTCAATGTGAACGAGAGTGTGGACGACCTAGAGGGGCTATTTCAAAAAAACTCGGTGAGTGCGTCGGATGCGTTCATGGTATGTATCATTCAAGTCATTTTATTAGAGCGGAAAACGGGTGTCTTTAGTTCCAATTCAAGAGCGGTCCTAACTTACGGCAAGACTATCTCCACAGAAACCAATGTCCTTACTACGAAGCTTGAAGAATTCATTCAATCCTCCATTCTTCACACTCGGAAGCTACGTAACGAGTCGGACTAGTTCCAATCGAAGGAGCTCGAATCTCTTAACCGACATTCAGAGCGAATTGACCAACAACTCCAGCAACTTCACAATGCTATGCAGCTCATCGAGGGGAATGATGAAATATCTAATACGGCAATTACTACTATCCAGTCCCTCGTGAAATTGACGAACGACTCATCGAATGGTGGGTTTGGGGCATGGTCTGCAAGTCTGAGGAAGAGCTGCGACAGTCTGCAAGGAGCTTGAGGCTACTGGTGCGGCGGGATTTGCAGCGGAAGTACGGCTTTCTTACTGGCATCGCTTGCAAACTCACTAAAAATATTTCATAGGTCGATAAGGCGTTGAAAGCAATGGGTACCCTCGTCGAAACCATCTTACGAGAGTCCAGCGAATTTGTGGAGTCTGAGCGCAAATTGGCGCACGAAGCTAAGGCCCTCGCACACACAACAGCCACGACTGAAATTACCCGCCTCTGAGAGCAGAACGCGCTTCTCAAAACAACGAGCTGCTAAAGCAAGTTAGCGGGCTGTTGGGAAATTTTGCAACCGCTAGGGACAAGCCATTGAGAGCGGCTGCGGACGACATCAAAGGGCACAATGCAACGGCAGAGACTGACATTTCACGTTTTGATTTGAGACATGGGGAGGTTTCTGATAGCATGATTGGCCGAGGTGTCGAGCTGGGTAAGGGATCGGAAAGGCGAGGGGCAGAGGGCAAGAGGATGAGGGACGGGGCATTCAAGGTAATTCATCCTATATGTTTATTGTTCGATGTAAAACTCATTGGTCTTTGCTGTAGACCTTGGCGACATCTAAAGCGAGTGTCGACAAAGGACGGTCAACCTTGCAGGGCTCTGTGACCAGTTCTACGGCGACATTTTCAAACCAAATTCAAACCCAAACTCAGACAATGTCTTTAGCATGTAGCAAAGGTATTTCCGATTGCTCATCTTTCAGGCTCATCGTTTAGATTATTCTGCCTAGCCTCTGATCAGCACACCAAAGCTGAAAGATCGATGACTGAAACCACAGCCAATATGACCTCCAATATGCAGTAAGAGGACCGGCATCTGCAGCGTGGCTTCGCGTTTACATCAAGAAGTATTGATCACGACACTGGGCAACTTGTATCCAAGGTAGGTTTCGAGTCCTCGCATTTCAAGCAAAGATGCCCAACGCTTGCCTTTCAGAACATGGACCTATCCAACGCTGCCAATGGCTACCACGGGAAAGCATCTGCGCAGTTATCACGAACGCGACAAGCGACAATGTCTCTATTGGATCAAGGTACCCGGGAAGATGCACCCACATGCGAAACGCCTCGGAACTGCGTATGGGAATACGTTGATCAATGGGAGTTGATCGAAGGTAGAGATTGTGTAGAGCTTAGCGAGAATGGGGTGTCTCTTGGCTCTGCTACCAAAACGGAGCATATACCTGATTTGCCTGATAGCCCTGACATGCTGTTTGATGCGGAACCACAACGAATTTGATTTGCCTTTAGCCGTATCACTGGCCTCCTCCGCATGTTCGGAACCTCTATCCATCTGCCTCCCATGCAAGGTCGTTAACATGAATACAGGCATTTGCAAAAGTTTCGCATCTACCTGACGGCTACACTGGGTGATTTCTATCTAGGTACATCTTGTGATCTTACCCTCCTAGCATCATTCTCAACGCTTATCACAGACCTATCCAGTGCTCAGTCTCTTGGAAAAATGTTCGAACAGGTAAGCCTCATTAAATGCGTGTTCGGAGTATACTCATTGTGGGGTTGACTGATGATAGCTAGAGCGTGCTGTGCACTCACCGCTCAGCGGGAACATGGCGTCTGATCTGATCTCGGACCGAGGGACACCTGCAACTTGTGTGCTAAGCGGGAACGTGGTGTCCGAACCCGTCCCGGAGGTTAACAGCTAACTACAAAATTGATATGTCCAATGGCTCCAATATGCCCGTTGGTTTGCAACCAGATTTTTACTGCTTTATTCAATTCACCATCGGTTGTGTCATTGGCCGCCTCTGCTCTCAATGTCAACATCTATTCACCTTCCGGGCCATTAACACAAGTTCCGGATATTACTTTTATTCTGACGTAATTATGACTTGTCTAATGGTCCCTTCAACACGTTGCTCGCCTTGCTGTCACCATTAATATCATACCTCCGATTTGTGCACCATCCTTTACTCCCACTTCCACCACTCGTTGACGACGTTCATCCTCCATTGGCGAGACCTCTACCTATGTCTTCAGGATCCTTTGGATATCCGATCAGCAGCGAGGACGAAACTAATCGTGTCGCTGCGACATCTTCTCAATCCAGGCGACTCCAGAAGGAGAATGTGGAACTCAAAGATGTGAGAATTTTTTTGCACTATGTATACAGGCCTGAACATTAATGGTTTGCGTCAAAAGACTCTCAAGAAAAGCCAGCTAGAAATCGGGGAGCTCAAAACTATCATTCAAGAACTGAAGGACGAGAATGCAACTTTGAAGGCCAAGGCGTCGAAAGGACGTGGCCGGAAGGCGAAAGGCGAGGACCTTTCTGAATCTGAGCAAATCAAGCGACTCGGGAAGCAGTGGTCATTGATGGTCGCTCCCTGGGTCCATCAATCTTATTTTAAGCAGCCCTGTCCGAACATCGATGCCAAGGACCCAAAGTATTTTGATACTGGAGAAGATGACCGATGTCGCGTCATCCAGGAACTGTACGACTTCGTGCCAGGCACATTCCATACACACCTTGAACAGAGAAGCGGATTCGCGATGGATGTATGTGCCCGCTATGACGATTACATCCCAGCTTTTTTCGCTAACTGTTTGATCAAGTTTAGAAGTGGCGTTGATTCCCAACGCTCCACCTCTCTCAACCGTGCTCGGGACATTGTTGCTATCGCTTTAAAAGAATTTAAACTCACAGCGAACATCCTGCAGATTGGCTACGACAGATCTCAAGACGCAGACATCATCAAGCTTCTCAAGTTCGACCCTGAGAAGAAGAAATACCCGCGTTATCCACCAATCTTTTTCCCTGGCTTACAACGGGATCTATCCCTCATACTCCGTAATCCTGCTTTACCGATGGTTGGTGTGTTTTTCGTTATGTGACAGCAGTGTATTCACTTGCATCCCAGTTCGCTAGGGGCCTACTATTCGGCCCCAAGTCTCTTGACGAAAATGCCACGAACGCAGCAAAAGGCGTCATCAACGGCACGATAGGCCGGATATGGCAGATTACCAAGGTAACACCTGGTTTCATGTCCGTTGCACCGACCTATGTAAGTCACATGTGTATATTTCATTGCGTACTTCACTTATACGTATTATTCTGCAGCTTCGCTTCGTGTTATCGCCAGATAAAGAGTTCACCTCGGTCGGAGCCATTAGTGGCATTGAATACGAAAAGGATTGCAAGGACTTAAAGCGCTTCCTACTTTCGGAGGCTGATAGTAGCACCGTGCGAGAGATTGTCAAGACTTGGGATAAGATAATATTCTCCGGAATTACGACTACGAACCTGGGAGGTGATGAAGGTGACGACGACGACGACGACGACCTCAATTTCGGGGATTTAGCTAGTGCCGTCCGAGAGCTCAACCTTCACGGAAACAACGTCGCAGGCCCTTCGACTGAAGTCGCACAGCAAGCAAATTTCGCCACGGCTACCACTGCCACCACCATTGCTACTGTTACTGAGCCCGAACGTCTAGTGCAAACCAATGAAGCCGGCGCCCAAATGAACATGAACCAGCAAATTCATGACGGTGAGGCAGATCTCGAAATACCTGGGAACCCTTCTGGAAATAGTTCGAGAGGCAAGAGCGCCGCGGCAGGAAAGGGGAGGGGCCGAGGGCGTGGGCGCGGGCGCGGGAAGGGTAAGGCCAAAGCAGTTGTTGAAGATTCTGAGTAGTCATAGACATGTTCGATTTTGAGCCGTGTATTAACATTACAGGCCTGTAGCTTTCCGTAACAAAGTACCAGTTTTTCTCATCATTAGATCGACAGTTGAAGAGCGCAGGTTGTTTGAAACAATCTAGTTGATAATAACTTTGTAAATTTGATACGGAGTATAGTAAATTGGGAGTTATAGGTTTTCAAGACCGCATAACTAAGTGGTAATTATCGTAAAATTGTGTAAAATTGTATTTCTATAAGGTCGCTGGTTCGATCCCCCATGTAAGCATGTAATAAAAATAAATATACCATATCAGTCCCTTAGCTAAGCATATAAACCGAGATCGCCGAGATAACGTCAAAGGAGTTAGATAAGAAGGATGTAATCCCAAAAGGAACTAATAAGTTTGGAATTTTTCAAATAAAATTCCCTCCGCCTTATTCTAGACTTATAAGGCACTTATGGGAACCCACATCCTTATATGTCCAGATCAGTTCCGGCTTCTTCATAAAGGTCGGCGATCTGATAGACTTTGTGATTAGATATGACCCCCTTATAGGGAGGCCCGGTCTAATAAGCGATATAAGGCGATTTAATGACTAATATCCAAATCGAGAAGTTTCCGACATAGTCGCGATCAACATAAGACAGAAGAATGGAAAGCGATATCTAACTGGATAGCAAGCGATGTGTACTTATCGATCATCAACGTTTCACCCTTCCGTACTGTCTGTCCCAGAAGAAAATCATTATAAGGTGAGTGGTCTTCCGTCGCGCGGCAGCGAATTCCCCAATGCATTCCTCTCACTGGAAGAGTCCTGACAGCTGTGACCCATCCAATTGAA
>Ga0193693_1000100_pt1 | contig 12383 bp, 9 predicted proteins | sample L3a2metaG_FD_144916 | JGI IMG/M metagenome (GOLD analysis project Ga0193693, IMG submission 144916) | Soil microbial communities from a riparian zone of the East river system, Colorado, United States - L3a2 | ecosystem: Environmental > Terrestrial > Soil > Riparian zone | place: USA: East River...
TCTATATCGCCATCATTTAATACCTGTGCAAAATCTCTTACCCTTCTCAGCAAACCATTTGCTATACGAGGCGTGCCGCGGCTTCTTCTGCTTATTTCAGCAATGGCGTCTTTTGAAATGGATGTATTCAAAATTGTTGATGAACGTTGAATGATCTTATTTAAAATATCTGAAGTGTAATATTCCAATCTTGACTTGATAGCAAAGCGTGAAAGCAACGGAGCGGTCAATAAGCCGCTTCTTGTTGTAGCTCCGATCAATGTGAAAGGATTCAAATTGATCTGCACACTTCTTGCATTGGGTCCACTGTCGATCATGATATCAATTCTGAAATCTTCCATCGCCGCATACAAATATTCTTCCACCACTGTGCTCAACCGGTGTATCTCATCAATAAACAAAACATCATTGGGTTCAAGATTCGTAAGTAAGCCAGCAAGATCTCCGGGTTTTTCAATCACCGGTCCCGATGTTTCTTTGATCTTTACTCCCATTTCATTAGCCACAATTCTTGACAACGTTGTTTTACCCAAACCCGGTGGACCATGAAATAAAACATGATCCAATGCTTCACCACGGATCTTAGCAGCTTTGATAAAAATTTTCAGGTTCTCAATGATCTGCGATTGCCCGGAGAATTCAGCAATATGTGCGGGACGGATATTATTTTCAAATTCTTTATCTGCGGGGGTTAAGAAACTCTTACTGTTATCAAGATTAGGATTAGCCATGAACTTTTTTTCGTAATTTTTGTAAAGCTAAATTATTAATCACAAAACCTTGTAATATGAAATACGTAATTACAGGAGCAGCGGGTCATATTTCAAAACCACTTGCTGAAAAATTATTAAAGGCCGGGCATGATGTTACAGTGATCGGTCGCAATGCAGAAAACATCAGGTCATTAACGGAAATGGGTGCTAAAGCAGCCATTGGATCGGTGGAGGATGTTGAATTTCTCAAAAGGGCTTTTGCCGGCGCCGATGCTGTTTACACAATGTCTCCTCCCAACTATACCACAAATGATATGAAGGCAAGCATCGCGGAGGTTGAGAAAAATTATGTTGAAGCACTTAAAGCAAACAATATTAAATATGTTGTTAACCTCAGCAGTATTGGCGCCCATGCGGCTGATGGCTGTGGACCCGTCGTCGGTCTTTATCGCGGGGAGCAGGCAATGAATGAATTAAAAAACACAAATATCAAACACCTGCGCCCTGGTTATTTTTTTGCAAACTTCCTGGGCAATGTTAATATGGTAAAAAACATGAACATCATCGGCGGAAATTTTGGTGGCGCAAATTTCAAAATGGTGTTGGCTGATACCAATGATGTTGCTGAAGTGGCATTCGAAGAATTGTCGAAGCTCAACTTCAAGGATCATTCAGTTCGCTATATTGCCAGCGATGAAAGAAGCACAGATGATATTGCAAAAACCATTGGTGCTGCTATTGGCAAGCCCGAACTTCCATGGATCACTTTTAGTGATGAGCAGGCTTTTGGTGGAATGACACAAATGGGAATTCCGGAAAACGCTGCAAAAAATTTTGCTGAAATGGGCCATGCCATGCAATCTGGCATCATGTTCGAAGATTATTGGAAGCATCATCCCGATAAACTTGGTAAAACAAAGCTCGAAGATTTTGCTAAGACGTTTGCAGCAGTTTATAACGCTAATTAATTTTTGTGTACCCAGCATAAGTAATTCTATTATGCTTCTGTTGCGACGCTCCATTCAGGTTTCTCTTCGCTATTCAGCAATAGCGTCGCAGTTTACCCAGAGCGAAGCGAAGGGAAGCACTCTTGTACAACAGTAATTCTAATCATCAAAAAAGAAACAATGAAAGTCGGAATAATCGGAAGTGGCAATGTAGGCCGTGCGTTGGCAACTGGTTTTTTAAATGAAGGGAACGAGGTAATGCTTGGCACAAGAAATACCAGTAAAGAAGATGTTGTAAAATGGAAAAAAGAGAATACAAATGGATTGCTCGGTTCATTCCAGGAAACAGCACAGTTTGGAGAAATAATTGTATTGGCCGTCAGTGGCCTTGTAGTGGAAGACGCTATTAATCTTGCAGGTAAAGAACATCTCAGTAATAAAGTAATTATTGATACGACTAATCCCATTGCTGCAGTACCACCGGAAAACGGGGTGATCCGTTATTTTACAACACTGGAAGAATCACTTATGGAAAAGATCCAAAAAATAGTACCCGATGCAAAAGTGGTGAAAGCATTTAGCTGTGTTGGAAATGCTTTTATGTACAAACCCAATTTTAATGGCAGCATTCCTACTATGTTCATCTGTGGCAATGATGATGCAGCAAAAAAAACTGTTACAGGTATTCTCACATCATTTGGCTGGGAAACTGAAGACATGGGGAAAGTGGAAGCAGCAAGAGCCATTGAACCTCTTTGTATTCTTTGGTGCATTCCCGGTTTTATAAGGAATCAATGGACACATGCATTTAAACTGTTAAAAAAATAAGCTCAAGATCTGAAATGAAAATTTTCAGGTAACTCCTGCAAAAAGCCTAAGGGGTTTTCGCTATCTTTTAAAAATAATTTTTGAATTTTAAGAGTAGTTTTCCACTTAACAAATCATAATGAAATAATTACTTTTATTACCCGTTCAATACCCGGAAAACATTGGAAAATGCAGTTAAAAAAAGGATCCGTCATATCTCAGATCAGCTTGCTTTTTTTTATTTGTTCTTTTACCACTTCTTCTTCTGCACAAATGATAACAGGTGTGTGGAAAGGCAAGATCAATAAGAAAAAAGCAGAGGTTAAATTAATTCAGAAGGGAGATAGTCTTGTCGGCACTTGTTACTACTACGAGTCAGAGACCAATTATCGCCGTTATTCCATTAGAGGTTATATTAATCCGGATACCCACGAAGGGATCTGGTGGGACGATCAATTGCTGGAAGAAAAAACCGGAAAGTTTAGCTTAAATACTCCCGGAAAAATTCCATATTTATCATCTGCGGATTTTAACTGTCCCGGAAGTGATAAAATGTTGTTAGAAGGCGATGCCGCTTTAAAAACCAAAAGGGAAACGATACAGGGGCCGGTTCTTCTTGAAAAAACAAATGAAACCCTGTTTCCAGATGAATGGGATTTTATAATCGAAAACTATACTGCCGGCGCCAACGATCCTTATTATATTGACAGCGTTTCATCAATCGCTTCAACGCCGGTTATTGTGCCTGTTGAAAAAACAATTCAGCAAAAAGAAAATACTGATGTTGATAATAAGGAGCCGGTCAAAGTAAAAGACCAGGCTGTAGCAGTGGACCCCGTAAAAGTAATACCAGTACAAAAGACAGAACTAAAAGAGTTAACAGTAAAGAAAACGATCGAAGAAGAATTTAAAATAAGAGAGAAAATTATTGCCACAGATATACCGATCACTGGTGATTCAATTGAACTTAGCTTTTATGATAACGCAGAAATAGATGGCGACTCGATCTCACTTTTTCTAAATAACAAACTTATATTCCAACATATCCGGCTTACAGCGGCTGCCTACACAATTAAATTACCGGTTAATGAACTCAATGAAAACAACGAACTGGTAATGGTGGCTGAAAATCTCGGATCTATTCCCCCCAATACATCTTACATGCTTGCTATAGTTGATAACAAGCGCTATGAGGCAATGCTGAAAAGCACTGAAGAAAGCAGCGCTGTTATCAGGTTAACAAAACGAAATCCATAGATCAACTGTTCTTATCCTTCATTACCTCTTGTTACTTATAGATGATAATGATCACTCCATCTACACAAATAATAACACCTGTTATTGTATCTTTTTATAAAAAGTAAATTATATGTGTATAAATTAATTGGATAATTATCTTTTAATGAATAATTTTATTTCACCATTATTTTCTATTATTAAAATACTTACTAACCAATTATGAAATTAAACCCAGCAACCAGCAACGACTATGATATAGTCGCTAATCACCAATTTGCAGAAATAAGAAAGGACCGCGAAACAGGACAACAAGTTTTATTTGCCTTAAAAAGTTTTAGAAAAGGCGATAAAATAAGTCCATTAGGCGCTGCCTTTGTTTCCGACAAGCCTTCTTATTTAACCGTGCAAACAGGAAACAAAACGCATATTGCATTGCATCCTTATTTCCTGCAATACATCAATCACGGATGTGCTCCCAATTGTTTCTTTGATACAACAAAGATGGAAGTAACCGCTTTGCGTGATATCGAAGAAGGCGAAGAGTTCACTTTCTTCTATCCATCTACTGAATGGAACATGGCAAGCCCTTTCCAGTGCTATTGCAATCAACCTGGCTGTCTTGGTCTTATCAATGGAGCCTCCCATATTCCTGAAGAAATACTTAAGCGTTATAAGCTGAGTGATTTCATCAAAAGGAAAGTTCATTATCGCCTGCGCAAATTGAAAAGAGCTTAAACCTCTATTTCAGTTGTTTTAAAATTTCCTCGATCGCTTTGTCAAGTTGAGGGTCTCTGCCATTTAGCTTGTCATCAAAACTATTGATGATCAAAATATCCGGGTGCACTCCTGTTTTTTCCAGGTCCTTTCCATCAAGTGTATAACAGCCCCATGCCGGCATACGAACTGAGGAACCATCAACCAAACCAATGCCGCTGGTGAATATTATCCAACGATAAGTTTCATTGCCAACGATCTTTCCAAGTTTCAAAGCTTTAAAACCCTGTGATGTCATTTCAGCATCACTTAAGGATTGCTCATTTATCAATAAAACAATTGGTTTATCGGCTGGAGAAAAGTTTGATTGAGGCGTTAACTGACCCTCACGATATTTCCATTGCAAATAACTGCGCTGACTTAAAAACTTCAATACTTCATCGTGCACATTGCCGCCGGTATTATAACGCAGGTCAAATATCAGGGCATCTTTCTTGTTTAACTCCTGTGTCATATCAATGATGAATTGATCAAGCTCAGGTTGGCCCATATTCTTCATATAACCATAAGCAATTCTTCCTTTCCCTTTTTCATCAACACGTTTCTGGTTATTATCGATCCATTCGTCATAAAGATTAGTAAACAGCGTAGCCTGTGGATGAATTTTTATATTAACCATTTGCCCGTTGCGATCAAAGGTCAATCTTAATTCCCTGTCTCTTGAAGGAACCGTGAAATAATAATTCCTGTCTATCTTCTTATCCACTGCTTCATCATTCACTTTTACTAATATATCACCAGGTTTGATATCGATTGATTTTCTGTCAGCAACAGAACGACGGGCTATATATTTTACTTTATAAGGATCATCATTCTCAAAAATGACCCCTGTTTCCATTGTTTGATTTTGCAAGGCAATAGTTTCATCTGTACCAAACGTACCAAAGCCCTGGTGTGACGAGTTTAATTCACCCAGCAGATCGTTAAGCATTGTTCTCAGATCTGCACGGTTATTTAAATATGGCAAGAACTGTTTATAATAATCTCTTGTTTTCGCCCAATCCAGGCCATGAAATTTATCATCATAATAACCTTCCTCCATTTGCGCCCATGCTTCATAGAACATTTGCGTGAATTCTTCCGAGAGATTTCTTCTGAATGTATAGCTGATGCTAATAGGGTCAACTTTATTGGCTTCAAGATTCAGCTTGTTTATGTTACCATTAAACAATGCATATAGCTTATCGCTTACTTCCACGATATCAAACCCACCTGCATTATCTGTGTTTGCGATCTTTTCCGTTTTATTTTGTTCAAAAGGCTCAATCATGGTTTTCCAAAGAGCACTTCTGCCTTCGCCATGATTGCTGGTATATAAAACAGTTGTCTTATCCCCTTTCTGGTAAACAGCTTGCAGGAACTGTGCCCCAAAGGAAGGACTGATCTGTTCCATTCTATCCAGGATCAGGTCCATGTCTATCGTTACGGTTTTTAAAGAATCTGCGTTGACCGCTTTCTTGGTTGTATCTTTTTTCTCTTCTTTAAAAAGTTCATTGTATTTATCCAGCCTATAGGGCTCATCTAGTTTTTCAAGTGGCATCCGATATACTTTTGCATTTGCCATTCCAAAAGGATAAGAGGGTTTCAAACGCTGTGAAGTGAAGTAAATATATTTTCCATCGCCTGACCAGATCGGACCTGTTTCAGTAACACCTGTATTCGTCAGGTTGATTGTTTTATTTTCTTTTATGTTGTAAACAAGAATATCGTCCTCAAAACTCCTTTTTGCAGTAAATAAAACATAATCATCATTCGGAGAAAAGCCCGGATCGCTGCTTTGAAGAGCCCATATCTCATCTTTTACGATCATTTTGCTTTGCATCGTTTTCAGATCAAGTAACCGCACTTCGTCACGACCACTCAGGTATGCAGCCTGTGTTCTTTTCTTATTCAATATAATGCTTCGGTTATTTCTTTTGTCATGCGTAAGCTGTTTTGGTGTGCTGTTGCTGTCAGCTCTTACTGTATACAAATTATAATAACCATCGGCTGATGTTTGATTAAACAACAACGTTTTATTATCACTCATCCATTTTATTTCCGCTACCCGTTCTGCATTGCCTTTATTTATTTGCTGAATGAATTTTCCTTCCACATCACTTACAAACAATTCGCCTCTTGAAACAAACGCCAGCTTTTTACCATCACCAGAAACATCAAAGTCTTCAATATTTCCTCTTACTTCAAAATCTTTTTCTTTGGGCAATACATTGTTGCGAATGATCGAAACATTCAGCTTGCTTTCCTTACCTGACTTTACATCATAAAGCCAAAGCTGGTAATCCTTTTCAAAAACAATTTTTCCGCCATTGGCATTTACCTGCGGCGTTTTTATTGATGAAGAAAATTTTGTCAACTCTTTCTTCTTTCCATTATCTAATGCATAAAGATTGTATTCGCCATTTGCTTCATCAGAAATAAAATAGATATTACCATTCTTATCTATCGTTGCACCAAAATCTTTTCCTTCCCAATCTGTATATTTTTTATGCTGTTTTGTTTTTAAATTATACGATTGAATATCCGGGTTGAAAGGACCTTTATACCTTTTACGCTGCACCTGGTTGCTGCTTTCCCAGGTATCATTAAAAAATATCTCGCCACTTGTCGGATGCTCGATCAAATTATGATCATATTGAAAAAAGTAATTTCCAAAAACACGTTGTGGCGTACCGCCATCTGCACTTACTTTAAAACCTGCCACCTGCCCCATGCGGTTGCTGTTGAAATAAATTGATTTGGAATCCCAGCTCCAGCTTGTTACTTCATCATTGGCGCTGTGATAAGTGATCTGCTTTACATCACCGCCATTTACGGGCATTATATAAATATCACCGTTACCATATTGTCTTCCGGTAAATGCGATCCATTTTCCATCTGGCGAAACGCGGGGCGAGGTTTCATAACCCTGCATGGCAGTAAGACGAGTTGCATTACCGTCGCTTACATTTGCTTTCCACAGATCACCTTCATAAGCGAAGATGACGGTTTGCCCATCGGGAGTAAGGGTTGGGTTTGATAAAAAATAAGTATTGCTCTGAGAAAATGATGTAACAGAAAATAAGAAAGCGAAAATTACAAATAGGCGGCTCATAAAAATGATTTTGGGTGAACAATGTACACCCAAAATCAATTGAAAGTTTTCCGCTGGTAATTTTTTTACTGATTAGATTATTTCACGATCCTGAAACCTTGATTACTAAAAGAAGCATGAATATTTACTCTTCCTATATCGTATGAATTGAAAAAATTACAAGCATTGCGGCTACACCACCATGAACCGCCTCTCGCATGAGCAATGGTATTACTTTCTGTTTCTTTTAATTTTCCGGTACAAAATTCAAATACATTGCCATACATGTCATACAAACCCCATGGATTGGGAGCAAAACTTGCAACTGGTGATGTGTACATATATCCATCGGAACTATCTGCAGTTAAATGATCTCTTCCACGCCAGACATTGGCGTATTTACTTATCTGTGTATTTGAATTACCAAAGAAAAAATTATCATCAGAGCCAGCCCTGCATGCTATTTCCCATTCTTCTAATGTTGGTAATCGAACATGAGCCCATTCGCAGTATGCTTGTATATCAGAATAACTGATACAAGTTACAGGGTGATCCATTTTATTTTGGATGTCTCCTATGCTTATGCCATTCGGAAATCTCCAATAAGCAGTTGAATCTTCGAGCCATTCAAATTCTTTTAATCCGGGTTTGAAAACCATTGCATTTTTTCTTCTTTCCGCATCAGTTTTATACTTTGTTGCTTCGACAAATTTTTTAAACTCTTCGTTAGTGGTTTCGGTTTTTGAAATATAAAAATCATTTACAGAGACTTCGTGTTGCGGGTTTACTCCGTGTCCTTTTTTACCTATTGTGTAAATGCCCTGTTTTATTAAAACAAAATTGCTGTCAGGCTGAGCCGATAAGCCGACAGAAATTAACAGGAGAAAGACAAAGAGAATTTTATTTCTTATACCCATTGTAAAAGCCCATTACTCTTTCAATAATGAGATCTTCGTTTGCCTTATTATAATTAAGATATGATTCGTAACTATTTTCGTCACCATATAGTTTTGTAAACGAAGCTGACTTCAAAAAGGGTTCATATTTATTCTCTTTCATCAGCAGCATAAAGATCGTAAGTATGTCAAGATCTCTTCTTGCAGTATTCTTCTTATAAACATCCACAAGAACAGGTATCATCTTTACAGCATTTATTTCAATAATTGCTTCCTTGTAGTTCAGGCCTACTTTGTTTGTCCGGATGATCGACTCTTTCATGAGTACAAGAACAGAATCTTTATGCTCTGTAAAAAAATCTTTTTGTCTTATGCTCCAGTTGTATTCACCAAATGCATCAGGCAGGTAAGAAAATATTTTTTTATGCTCATCCTGCATCAGGGGCATGGCATCACAGTTCTGGCTATATGATTCCCCATGGATCATGTTATAAGTAAATTTTTCCCGCAATGCTAAGCCCATATAAATTTTGCTGCCAAGTGCTCTTGAATCATCTTCATCGCTGTTTTTTATGTCGCTGATCAAGCTCTGTACTTTCGCTAGGCCATACGGTGGATTTGTAAGTTTCATCCGGGCTTCATGATAAGCTTCGCTTTCCTTACTCGCAGGTTTCCATTCTTCGTTCTGTGATAGCAGGGATTGAACGATGAAAAGAGAAATGAAAAGATAGATAAATTTCATAATCAGTATTTATATTTAAAATTACTGAAAAATGAAAACAATGATCAGATCACCACATTGATCATCTTATTCTTTACATAGATGATCTTCTTTGGTTGTTTGCCTTCCAGCCATTTGGTAACGATCGCATCTTTCATTACAATTTCCTCTACTTGCTGTTGCGTGATATCAAGAGCTAACGTTAACTCTGTTCTCGTTTTACCATTGATAGCAACGGGATATGCTTTTGAAGTTTCTTTCAGATACTTATCATCCCATCAAGTATGGTTCCCCTGTTGCCCAATACATTCCACAATTCTTCACTTACATGTGGTGCATAAGGAGCCAATAAAATAAGTAACTGCTCAAGCACTTCTTTCTTATAACATTTCAGATCTGTGAGATCATTTACACAGATCATAAATGTGCTGACACCTGTATTGAAACTAAACCGTTCTGTATCTTCTTCTATCTTCTTTATTGTTTTGTGCAGCACTTTGAGTTCGGTATCTGTTGCTTTCTCTTCATTCCAAACTTTCCCTTTGAGTTCATCATAAAACAAACGCCATAATTTTTTAAGAAAGCGATGAACACCTTCAATACCTTTTGTGTCCCAGGGCTTGCTCATTTCAACAGGACCAAGGAACATTTCGTACATGCGAAAAGTATCTGCACCGTATTTCATTACCAGATCATCAGGATTAACAGTGTTGAATTTTGATTTGCTCATCTTCTAAAATGAATTCGGCGTCATCAAATTCTCCGCTTTTCCATTTTTTAAATTCTTCTGTATCTAATTCGACGCCATCAACAATGTTGACATTGACATGAATTTGATCGGTTTGATATTGATCTTTTAAACCATATGAAACAAATTTATTTGAACCATGTATCCTGTAAACAAATCTTGAACTTCCCTGTATCATCCCCTGGTTCACCAATCTTTTATATGGCTCTTCATGACTGATCAATCCAAGATCAAAAAGAAACTTCGTCCACATGCGGCTGTATAATAAATGACCAACTGCATGTTCTGTTCCCCCGATATACAGATCAACCTGTCCCCAATAATCAGAAGCTTTGCGGCTACAAAATTCTTTTTCATTACCCGGATCCATATAACGAAGAAAATACCAACTGCTTCCTGCATAGCCCGGCATTGTATTTACTTCTCTTGTTCCACCTTTATAATTTTTCCATTCAGCTAAATTCGATAATGGTCCTTCACCATCTGGCCCGGGCTTCAGGTCATCCATGTGAGGCAATAAAACCGGTAACTCTGATTCATCCAATGGATATGCAATACCATCTTTCCAAATGACCGGGAATGGCTCACCCCAATAACGTTGACGACTAAATGCAGCATCACGCATTTTATAATTCACTTTTCTTACTCCAATGCCCATCTCTTCGATCTTCTTTATCACAACATCAATTGCATCTTTCATCACCATGCCATTAATGAATTCTGAATTCTCAAGAATGGCATCTTTAGTTGGATTGGCTTCTTCACCATTATAATATGAGCCAATAATATTGGTAATAGGAATATTAAAATGCTTTGCAAATAAAAAGTCACGCTGATCACCACAAGGCACGGCCATAATAGCACCGGTTCCATATCCTGCTAATACATATTCTGAAGTCCAGATCGGTATTTCTCTACCGTCAAAAGGATTGATTGCATAAGCACCGGTAAACACACCCGTGATCTTTTTCTCCGCCATCCTTTCTCTTTCACTCCTGCTTTTTACATAAGCCAGGTATTCATCAACGGCTATAGTTTGTTCTTTCGACTTTATTTCATTTACCATTTCCAGTTCAGGTGCAATTACCATAAAGTCGACACCAAAAATCGTATCGGGACGGGTGGTATAAACTTCAATTTGAGATTTTAAATTTAAAATTTCAAATTTCAAATTTGCTCCGCTACTCTTGCCGATCCAGTTCGATTGCATTTCCTTCATGCTTTCGCTGAAGTCAACCTTTTGAAGTCCTTCCAATAAACGATCAGCATATTCAGTAATACGCAGGTACCATTGGCGTAATGTTTTTTTTACTACAGGATGACCACCTCTTTCGCTCACACCATTTATTACTTCATCATTTGCTAAAACGGTTCCCAATGCTTCGCACCAGTTCACTTCACCATAACCGCAATACGCCAATCGTCTTCTCATCAAAATATCCGCTTTTTCTTTTTCGGAAAACGCTTTCCATTGTTCTGCTGAAAAATGTTTGCCCGGTATTGGTTCTCCATTCTTTGGCATAGCCCCCCTCGTTTCATACTTGGCAATAAGTTTAGAGATGGGCAATGCTTTATTCTCTGTGTGGCAGAAATAACTGTTGAACAGTTGCAGGAAGATCCATTGCGTCCACTTATAAAAATTCGGTTCGCTGGTCCTTACTTCACGACTCCAGTCAAAACAAAAGCCTATATTATCTAATTGCTTGCGGAAATTATTAATGTTGTTCTCTGTAGATTCGGCAGGATGTATTCCATGCTCGATCGCATATTGCTCTGCTGGTAAACCAAATGAGTCATAACCCATCGGGTGCAATACATTAAAACCTTTCAGCCGCTTGAATCGTGCATAAATATCTGATGCGATATAGCCCAATGGGTGCCCCACATGCAAACCAGCCCCACTCGGATACGGAAACATATCCAGCACATAATATTTTGGTTTAGCGGAATCATTAGATACTTTATAGACCTTATTCACCTTCCACCAATCCTGCCATTTTCTTTCAATATCTCTGAACCTGTATTCCATTTCTTATTTCTAGTTTCTTATTTTCTATTATTTATGTTCCCGGCTTTATTACTACTATTTAGCTTTCGTTGCGTCGCACTCTTCAACGCCTGGAATTCTATTCAACATTTTTGATGATAAGAATTAATGCAGATGAACACTTCGCTTTCGCTCAGTGCAGGCCGTGCGTCGTCCCGATAACTATCGGGAAGCAAAGATGTGAAAGAAGACTTAAAAAAATATTTCTTTCCACCTCTCAAAAATATCATTCGATACTAATCGTTAGAGAGCAACAAATTTACGGATTTGACCAATACTTGTGGGAACAAAACCGTTACTTTGCCAATCCTTAAAAAACTAATAAAGTACTCATGGTCAAAGCAGGAAGAGCTTCTATCAAACGCGGCAAGCCATCTTATTTCATGTCAATTCTCGGTGTTACACTTGTATTATTCCT
>Ga0193693_1000102_pt1 | contig 12333 bp, 12 predicted proteins | sample L3a2metaG_FD_144916 | JGI IMG/M metagenome (GOLD analysis project Ga0193693, IMG submission 144916) | Soil microbial communities from a riparian zone of the East river system, Colorado, United States - L3a2 | ecosystem: Environmental > Terrestrial > Soil > Riparian zone | place: USA: East River...
CAAAAGTAGGGGATGTACAAGGGCCGTTGACTTTTCCGGAAATCAAGCTTCCAGCTTCCAGACGATGACGGTACGTGGTAAGCCCGCCAACATCGAGGCCCGAAAACGGCCTGAAGGGCGGATGACGAAAATAATCAATTCCTAACGCCCGGCGCGTCGGGAATCTGCTTGGAAAGTGGTTGCGGCGCGGCTCATCAGAACGGGTTTGGCTCGGCCTCTGTGGCGCGCCGTTTGGCTGCCAGCGTGCGAGCAAGGGCGGCCTTATACTTATGTAACGAATGTGCGTCCGTGCGGTCCTGGATGACGTTGGCGCGGATGCCGGCGCAATACTTCTCCCCGAAACCCAGCCGCCCCAACTCGATTCCAAGTTGGTCAATTTCGCGGCCTAACGTGGCCTGCGAATATCGGTCCCGACTGGTTTCCTGGTTCGTGTTCTTCCGTACCCAATGGCCTCGTTCCTGGAAGACTGCACCGGCTTTGCAAACCCTTTGCAACTGCCCCAAGTCCACCTTGCGCCAATAGATTGCTTCGAGGTAGGCCACAACCAGGTCAAGGGCGCGGTCCGTCATCTTCGGGTCCGTGGATGACCGGCAACCGCAAACCGTTTGCAGCGCGTCGCGATACTCATCATCGTCAAGCCCAGCCTCTTTCTGGGCTCGCTTGATTAACACCTGCTGAGGCCTGGTGATCATAATGACAGCTCGATTCTCGGCGTTGGGGCCTGCTCGGCTTGTTCGACCGGTTCGGAACGACCGTTTGAGGCGGGCGCGGCCGGCCGGGGCCTCCCGAACGAGCCGCGCTTGCGCTTGGGCTCAACCGGGCTCGGTTGCGGGCTGCTTGGCATCCGCAATTGAATGGCGCTGCTGATATCAGCAAGGGTTACTTCCCGGCCTGCCTTGTCGGCCTCAAATCTCGCCCGCTTTACAATGTGGCCCATGCCCGCGAACTCTCCCGTGAATATCGAATAGCCCATAAGGGCCTGAATGCATTTAGCGTCCCCTTCCGGAAGCTGCGCTTGAGCCACGGCCTTGATTTCATCCGCCGCAAGCTCCCTGGGCAATGCAATCGGCATTCCGATCCGCGTGTCGAACTGTTCCCAATTCCAGCTGGTTTGCGCCTGGTTCCGTGCGGCCTCCTGTTTGAACTTCGAGCTTAGAAGCAATGCGACTGGCACCCCATGATTAACCAGTGCGCTTATAAGCCAGGCGACCCGCCATGGCCGCTTTTTCAACTTGCCCAGCTCTGGCAAAAGCCAATGCGCGGCATCGAGAACCATCATGAGTTTTGACTCTCGGGCTGTCACCTCTACACGCTCGCGGACCTGGGCAATGGGCGTTGTCGAATCACAGCCGAGCCCATAGGCCTCGGCGAACTTCAAAATGAAGCTGGCCTCATCGCTTGTCGCCGGTACTTCGATGTAACGCGCCTTGCCTGGGTTTTGCAGGCACCAAGCCTTCGCGCAGTAGGTCTTCCCGATGCCGGCAGCGCCCTCGATTGGCGTCATTTCGCCGGTCTCATAGCAGTAGCCCAGTCCCTCGGAGATGCGTCGGCTTATCTCCGTGTCGGCGATGTGCGAAGCTTCCGCTCGCCGGCGATTCACATATGAACGCAAGTGCTCAATTAGGTCCGGACACCACCAGGGCGAAGCGCTGCTCAAATCCGTCCGCTTTACACAAACGGCCTTAAGAACATCGTGTAGATTCTCCTGGGCTGCCTCACGGCACATCGAGACAAAGGATCGAGCTGGATACACATCCGGCTGAAGTAAAGCACGCCGCTCGGCTTCATGATGCGCAGCGAGGGCTCGTTTGCGTGAGCCTTGTCGGTTCCGCAGTTCATCCATGGCTTGCAAATCCTCGATCGCCACGAACTCTCTTCCACAAGCCGCGGCGATGTCATGGGGCGTCAGTTCAACTTCACCCTCATCCGGGATTTCAGGCAATTTGAACGCATCAAAGATACTGATCTCGCCGGCCAACAGGAATCGTTCTGGCCCGTCCGGAATTTCCGCCCGGACAGCCTCGACTTGTTGGCGCGTATAGGTCTGGCCCTCGCCCATGCCAAATTCCTGCATTTTCCGCGTAGCGACCCTGCCCGAGCTGAATATCTGCGAAATCAATCCAGTCACCCCGCCGGGCTGCCAGGAGTAGTACTGCAGCGCAAACACCAGTTCCCGATCAGGCCCGCCCAGGGAGGCGGCGCGGCGCGCGACATCATCGGCCATCAACGGTGGAAATTCCTGCGCAGCTTGACGGCGCGGGCCGCATGCTCTCGCGTCCGCCAATGCCTGATTGAATTGGCTCACGGCATAGCCCTTTGCGGCCTTGTCTGCGATCCAAAGCGTCTTGGGGCGAGTGCCGTAAGGACGCAAACGATTTGCCAGCCACATTTCATTCACCTCCTCAGCGACATAGCGCTGTTTGGATGCCTTTAGCGCCGCAACGAGATTACGGCTAAACATCCGCGCCTCTTTGGCCGCAATAAACGCTTGCTCGATGTCCAGAAGTAGTGAGGCGTCGTCTTGGTTCATTTGTCCAACTCCGGTTCGGTTGTTCGGGCGCCGGGCAGTTGGATGCCGGCGCTTCTCATCATTTCGAGCCCATCCATTTTCCTGCGCGCCTGCGGATCGTCGGCGCTGAGAGCAATGCCAGCTTTCCTTGCGCGCCGAACGGCGGTGAGCGTTTCCCGGGACTCTGCGGTTTGCTCTCGCTCCTGCCGCCGAAACTCGGCATTGGTCTCCACGGCCTGGCTGTCCGCAAGCACAAGCGGCCGGAACCTTCGATTTTCGAAATCAGTCTTAAACACGTGCTTTACCTGAGCGAAGACTTCCTTCGCCGGCCGCTCCATCCTGGCATTCTCCATGGATGCCTGCTCCATCATCTCTGCGGGTGCATCGTGGTTCGGTAGCGTTGTCTCTCGTTTCGCCATAATCGGGTTCTCTCCGTTCTCATCAGTGACGCCGCAAAACTCAGGGTTCTCTGGGTTAAACCATGCAATGGCAGCCTTGCCGGCCAGTCGCATGTTTGTGAGCCGTTCATCCTTATAGCGGTACACCCTGCTGCGGAATCGGAAGCAAAGGCCGTTGCTCGTGATTTGGATGCCCTTGCCGTCCGGCCCAGAGAATTTGTTGCACGCAAGCAGGTACCGGCACTCGTCTGGGATCCGCGCTAATGGCGTTGAAAAATGGGTCTCGTAAGCCTGCTTTGGCGTGAGCCCATCAAGGTATTTCCCCTCCCCTGGTTCATTGCTGTAGATGGTCAACAGCTCACCAAGCCGAAAGTGCCATTCGTCCTTTGACAGCCATCCAAAGTCGCCGGGCTTCGCCGTGCCACTTTTGACCAGGCGCAATTGCTTTTGCACTTCCTCGTACCGATCGGTGAGTGCATTTCTCCCCACGTAGCCCGGTTCGGCCTGAAGATAGTTTTGCAGCTTTCCGAAAATCCGCTCGATAATCTTCCCTTTGGGCTGCCTCGCGTGCTCGATTCGCACACCCAGACGGCGAATGCCTTGCTCAGTATCCGACCATGCGACTTCATCCTTCACTCCTACCCACGCGCGGGCCGTCTGCCAAAAGCCGCCCTCAAGATAAAGCCCTTTGCGCGGCAACCCGTGCTCGTCACATTTCCGCGTCCAGGAATTGCGAATGTCGAACGAATTGTAATGCCGGTCAGGAATCAGAACGAAGCCCAACGGCAGCCAGGAACGTTCATCAACCCACAGCAGTAGTTGCGGTTGCCCGACATATAGCTCCCCGTTGGGCAATATGTCCCACATGACATTAATAAACGTCAGATCGTCGCTCTGGTCCCAATCGCCAGAATGCAGCTTGCCGGCCGGATGGTTTGGATCGCGACTGATATACGGGCCTTTCAAGACCACATGGCGAGGCCCGTGCATCCGCATCTTTGCATCGTCCACATACCCCGTGATTTGCTCCCTTATCTTCCGGGGCATTCTGCGCGGCGAGTTTGAGTAATAGGTAACAACCTCCTCGCGCAGCTTTTTCGCTTTGATGGCCTCCCGCCAGCCCTGGTTGCGTCCACCGCCGTACTTTGCTGCATAGGCAATCAGAGCGACTCTCTCATCATCGGTCAGCACCGGCCCCCGCTCCCGGCCGCGCCGCTTATCGTCCAGGCTCGCGAGCATCCCTCCTCCTTCGCGCCAGCGCTCAAAAAGCAAATCGAAGTTGCGCCGCAGCGCCTCCCGGGTCTTGGCCACGAATGGCGCATGATCCCATAGGAACTCAACCAGCCGACGCCGGTCCTCTCGGCCGGAACCCATTTGCTCGAGCACCTGAAATGCATCGTCAAAGATTTGTTTCCGCAGCTCGGCGCCCTGCCTGTTCTTGACGGCCGCATCAATCAGGCTTTTCAGAATCCGAAACTCATCCGGAATCGGCTTCGCCTGGGGCTCGGCCCGGCGAGGCTGCTTTTCGATGTAGAGTTCCGGCCGCTCAAAGTCACCATCCCACCGAGCGCGCCGGCGGATCGTGTTCGCTTTCTCACGCAGCGCCTTTTCGCTGATTGCAATCCCATAGACGCCGCGATGGTCCTCAACACCCATCCGCCAGATTTCAGAACGGCTAAGCCCCTCCTCATCCAATCGTTTGAGCGTGGGCAACAGCGCCGCTTGCAGCTTCCGCGCGGCCTCGCGGTCATCCTCCTGCAGTCTCTCGAACGCAAGCGCCGGCTCCCATTGCCGGGCAGACGAATCGAGGTACTCGGCAACGGATAAGCCGTTCCGGAATGCGTGTTGCGCAACTCGCTCCTGGAAGCGTGCCGGCAACTGGTCAAACTGCCAGGCGTTGGCCTCATTTCCCCCGGCTGAGACTTTGAACGCCGGCACAAGCTTGAGTGCATCCAGGACCGTCCGCTTTGATGAGTCGAGAGCCGAAGCCAACTGAGCGGCCGTAAACCTGCCGTTGGAGGCTTGTTCGTTGGAAGAATGGTTTGGGACCATAAGTGGTGAGTTAGCCAGGTGGAGAAGGAAATAGAAGCGACCACAGGACGACTGCCGCCATTCTTCCAAAACGTAGCAGTCTTTGGTTGGTCCCGCCCGTGGTCGCCAAAATTGGAAATTGCTGGTTGTCCGCTTGCTTAACGGACCGAATCGGAGGCTTGAGTCTGAAGTCCGACGACATCCCTTTGCAAAACGCCGCAGGGCCTTTGCAAAACGGCTTTGGTTCAAAGGCCCGGCAGTCTATCAGCCGCCAGAGAGATGCCCTATAAATCGAAATAGACGCGCGAATGACGTAGGGGCCGCAACCTAACTGGGCCCGGCGGATGACCCAGGGGCCGCGCAACCAGGCGCGGAGGACTAAAAGGTCGCCAACCGTCATTCGCGCGTTAATTGTCATTGGTCTTAGATCGGGCGCGGCCCCCGATGGACCGCGCCCGAGGATGTTCAAGCTACCGCGAGTCTGATAGCGGCCAGGGCGTCAGTCGCCATGAGGTCCACGTCGAACCTCTCCAGCGCCCGGATCCCGATCTCGTCAGTGGCGAAGTAGACATCCCGGCTAGCCATAATTTCCGAGTCCCGTCGCATTCCGAGGTAACCGTAGGACATATCGCCGAACAGCACCGGGACCGCGCCGGCGTTCGGAACGGTAGAATACGGAGCAATTACATCCACCCAATGGATCGGGTAGCCGTCCAGGGTCGCAGGTTGTCCGGGGCCTTGTTCGGGCCGATAGATGAGCGGCTGGCCGATGGTGTTGAAGGTCACAAGCTGCGAATCGAACGTGCGGTTACAATAGTAGGCACCAGTCGCAAGCGCGGCGCTGGCCACCTGTGCCCTGACGTTTCGCCAGTCGGTGAGGCTCATATCCGAGGGTTTGGTCTTCCCCGCGCCGAGCGTGACGAGCTTATTGTTCGTGACGCAGAGCGGCCCCATGCCAGAGATGCCTCCATAAGTTGCTGTGCCATCGCCGCCAAAGAAAGTCAGGTCCTCAATCTTGGCAAATTGCCTGGCGCAGTATCGGGCAATGAACTGGCCGAAGGCGCCGAGTGAGTCCTCATCGATTTCGGTCGGGACCCGGATGATTCCGCCGAACTTTTTCGCGGCGAACTCAACGTATTCGATCTGCGGTGCTTTTTCGGTCACCGGCCCGGATGCCGCGATATAGCTAAAGATGGGGTCCGTTTTCAGCCGGGGCCAATTCACTGTTCCGGCACCCATGGGGAACATTGTGCCATAAGCCCGCGCTTGGCCATAGCGCCAAACTAATTCGGAGACCTGTTGCCCGTACAGCGTCGGCACTGGAATGTCTGAAGTTGTGAGGGCTGTCCGCTGCTGCATCCCGAGGATTCCGCAAGCTCGCTGGATGAGCGCATCATTATTTGCGCCACTGTTCTTGTTGAGCTTGCCCACCTTCTCCGCTTCCATTACGACAAACGCACCGAGATAATCGGCGCAATCGTCAGACACAAACTTGCCAGGACCGTAATTGGGCGTGCCCCCAAAGGTAGCCGTGAGCGCCGTCTTCTTCATTTTCTCGTGCAGTTGCGCTAGGGATTTCCTAATGTCCGGTAGCTTCTCGATTTCGGGGAACAACGTCTTGATTTTGGGCCACATGTCCCCGTAAACCTTCAACCCCTCAACGACTTCTTTGAACTCCTCGATCTGTCCTTGGGAAAGGATGGCCGGCGGCGCGGCCATCACGCCCAGGGCCATGCCCGTATGCCAATGCCCCTTGGCAATCGCGCACACGGCCACCAATCCCAACGCGCACGCCACGATCGCCCCCATCGGGCAAGCCCGTCGCATCCGTTTCGAGTGGGAGATCCGACGAAACCGGTCGCAGTAAATGCGCGGCGCCGCGCCCACCCCCGTCCGTCGTCGCAGGCTTTCCTTTACGGCATCAAAGATCATGTAACCGGCCAATCCAAAGATTGCCAGCAGTGTCAGTATCGCTAGTAGGTTCATAATTGTCAGTTTTGTTAATCTGCGGCCGGCCGCTTACGCCGGAAATTCTTCGCGGTCTGGCAACAGCGCCAAACCGTCAAGCTGTCGCAGCAAGTACGCTTCATGGTCCCTGGCGCTTGAAGCGCCGGCATGAGTGCCAGGGACTGCCGATTGCTGCAAAAAGTGTTTGTGTAAAATCATGAGTCAGTTGCTCGCCAACGCGGGAACGTCCGGATGGAAAGTCCTCCATGCTTTGGCTTTCGCATCGGCATAGCCAATTCTCACGTCCTTGAGGACTTCGGTTCCAATCTCCGCCTTGATCAGAGCCAGCGCCTTTGAAAGGCCGTCTGTTGGGACGTTATAGAAATATCGAGCTGTCAGCGGATCGAACCGGGGACAGTCAAACATCCCAAGGTTTTCCTCCTCCAGCCTGGCCCCGAGCCACTCAAACAGCCGCGGAGAAATAAACTCTGGCCCTTGAGTCCCAGTCACCGCCGGCGCCTCGATGAGCACGCACGTTAGCCCGAGTTTGACCAACACGCGCGTATGCCATTCCCAACTCAAGCAGGCGTCGCATGGTTCCAAGTAGGCCGGTTTTGAAGATCCTGGAGCGCGGGGTTTTCGGCGTAGCCGATGGCACGAAACGACGGTCCACATCCAGAGCCTCGACACATCCAGCAACAGCATTCGCCAGAGGAAAAAGGCACAGGCGCAAACCAAATCGCGAGTATATCGAATGAGGTTCTTCATCTCGCGTTCTTAATCGCCTCCCTCAGCGGCCCGTTCTGTCTGGCGCGCTGCGTGACCCTTACCTCCGCATTGGTCACAGACTCGTTCACGATGTCAGCCCGCAGGCCGGGCTCCATTGAAATATGGACCTGGACTTTTCCGGCGGCGCCGCCAGCCAGGGCGGAAGCACTGGTCACCGCCAATGATTTATTCCCCGCCTGTCCGACAATCGCCTCGACGCCGCCAAGGCTCATGAACTTCGGACGCGCCAACACCGTCAGCATCTCCGCGCCAGACTCGCCAGCCAGGACGTTGAACTTCGGCAGATACGTCGGCGATGAAACCATTCCGGCCAGCCCGTTCGCCGCGAACACTGTTCCGCCGCCCGCAAGCTTCAGCTCTCCGCCCGGATCGATTCCGCCGCCACCTATCCCGGAGAATGACGCGGCTACCCCCGACAGCAGAGATTTGAGCAAGACGAGAATTTCCATCTGCGCGATCATCTCGGCCGTCTGCGCTAAGAAGCTTGCTGCAAATTCCCCAAAGGCCTGTTGCGCTGATTTCGATTGAGAGACGACGGACACAAGCGCGCCGCTAAGCCCGCTCGAAAATGATTGCTCGATCTCCTCACCAAGACGCTTAAACAAGCGCTCCTGCTCTTCCGCGGCCTGCTTCTGTGCTTCCAACAATTTGAGGAACGCCTCCTCTTGGTCCTTAGCCAATTGCTCCTCCGACAGCTTCCCCTCTGCTGCCAGGTTACGATACAATCCGACGCGGGCCTCGTACTCGTGCTGTGCTTGCTGGATCCGGCTGTCGCTGGATTGGAGGGATTCAATTCTGAGCCGACGCTCCAGTCCCTCCATCTCGGTGCTTGCCTCCTCGGCAAACCGTTTTTTATCGATGCGGCCGCTATCGGCTTGGAGGGCTGTTCTATTGTCTTGCAGGAGATACGCGAGCGAGTCACTAGAAAATTTTGGGCCAGCCAGCCTGGCAAGATCCAAAATCTGTTTGCGCCGCTCCTGAAAATTCTGCTGCGCTTCAAAGCGCTCCTTGGCTAAACCATCCAGGCTGTCGGCTGTAAGGTTTTTCCTCATCTCATCCAGCTTACCCAACGCTTCCAACTGCTCTTTAGTTCCAGTTATCTCTTGGAGTTTCTTAATAACCCCCACAAGATCAGTGTCCATTTTCTCGAGGAAAGCTTGAACCTGATCGGCGGTCAATTTGCCGGCTTCTTTGAGCGTTTCCATCTGTATTTCGACCCTGTGGCGCAACATCTCCTGCTGCTCTCTGAGACGGTCGCCCGACTCCACGGCTTCGAGTTTCGCGTGATATGCCTCCCATGCTTCGACGGCTGCATAAACAATTCCGGTTAACCCCGCGAGTGCAGCCCCTGTTACACCCAGTCCTGCGCCTGTGGCAATGGCCGTCGCGCGCAATGCGTGAAGTCCACTTTCGGCAACCAAGGCGCCGGCGGTGAGTTGAGGAAACATTTCAAGACCAACGAGCATGCCCACGGCATGCAGTTCGTGAAATGCCGCCCTTGTGGCACTGGTCGAAAGGTGCAATTCGTGAAAGCTCGACGAGGCGTGCTTCGCTGATTCACTCACCACGCGGGCGCTCGCGTCAACGTTGGCAAATTCCTTGGCCGCGACGGCCGCCCCATCGCCGGTCCTTGTAACCTCTATCCTGTACTGCGCGGTTGTATCTTCCAGAGCCATTACAACAGCCCTCCCATTTGCTTCGTTAGAATCTCCCTCAACCGATCCGGTCCCATCAACAGCGCAACGGCAACATTGGCCAGCCTTGCCAAATCGATTGGCGCCACCTGGCTTAAAACTTCCTTCGCAATCGACGGTTCTACCATAGCCGGCAGCAAGTCCATCGGATTCCCGCTCGCGGAATACCGTTGCATTGCCCGCTCGGCGAACCTCTGTACGATGACGCTGATTCGGATGACGCGCTCAGTCCCATCGCGCAACTGGACAACCACGTCCTTGAAGCCGCGCCGGCGATCTGCCTCCGTCCCGAGGGATGCCAATTCGTTTTGGATCACGTCTTCGAGCATCGCTTGGCTTCCCTCCATCCCAGTTCCCTCAGTCTGTCTCCAGTTACACAGTCCTCGGTCTTGAGATAAACCTCGAATTGTTGCCCTGTCCAATATACCTGCTCGATTTCCCGGGAGTCATCAAACTTAATCGCTTCAATGTACATCCCGGCATTGGGTGCAAACGGCAATCGCCCTTCATACCGAAACCTGGCCGGAGTCTGCGCGCCAAGCTGCACATCCAAGAAATAAACCACGTAAAATTCCTGGCCGGCGGCCTTACACCAATCCTGATTGCGCCCGCCTCGGCATACGCACTTTACCGCTTGGTCTATGAGCCATGACAGCGCTTGTTTCATCAGGGCGGTTTGGGCTGTTCGCTCGGCGGCGGTCAGCGTGGCTGGTTTCTCTGTGATCTTCATTTTGTGTTTCATCACTGGTCCTTTCGTTTGCGGCCGACGCGTCCGAGCTTGCGCTCAAAAAGCCCAATAAATCCGCCTTGGGCGTAACTCTTGTGCCAATGTCGAAGGCTGGCGTCTGAAATCTTGAACGGCGATGAGAATGCCTTTGTCGTCATCCGGATTGCCGCCGCCTGGCTGTATCCGCTGTCGACCAGGTTGTTCATGAAACGAACGGCCTGCTCGCGGGTGAGTGCCCGCGCCATCGCCGGCGCTGAGAGTGGTCCCCACCGCGCGTCCTTTGGCCGGTCGGGAATCAGCCGGGTAAGCTTTTTCGGGGGACAGTATTCAACGCGATTGCCCCGCATCCTTCGCGGCCAGCCCTCAGCTAAGGCGCGCCGATGGACGGCGCGGCGATGGCTGTTCGTCGCTTTCGCGATGGAAGCGGCGCGGAAGAATGTTTGCGGGACCGAGTTCACGTACTATCGCCGTTTGCGCTTGTCGAGCTCCTCAACGATTTTTCTGCCAGAACAAAACGCCCGGGCCGCTTCAGCGGACACTGGCCATCTTGGAGCGCCTCGGCCAGCCGGTCGCCCTCGACACGATCCGTTCGATGTTTTCGTCATTTCGCTTGGTCCTTTTTTGTGTTTTGATGGTTGTCTCACTGCAAAGCTGTGTTCGACCCGTCCGACATCAATGCTTGATAGAGACGAGTCAATCATTTGGTCCTTTTGTATTGATGGTTTTTGTCTCACTGCAAAGCCGTAGATGCATCCGTAACTGGCTGTGACCAAATTCGCACGCCTAACAGACTCTCAATTCTGCTCCTCGCGCGCTGAGTTCGAACGTGCCCACTGCAAAGCGAATACACATACGAGAGAGATAGCCCCAGCTCTTGAGCCAAATCGGACGGCGTCATACCCCGCTCAAGGAGCGCGATTTTGAGGCGCTTTTCCGGGCTCATTTCGCATTGGTCGTGCATTGCATGTGAATTTCACAGGAAATTCCCGTGAACGTCAATAACTTTCTTTAAAAATGTTTGTGATTCAGATACTCTTCGCGCGAGCCAGTGAAAAAACACGATATGGGAGTTGGGCGGCGCTTGCGTTCGGCGAGGAAAAATCTTGGGTTATCTCAAGTCGAGGTGGCTCGAAGGATGGGCGTGTCCAGAGATTTACTGGCTGCTTACGAAGCATTGCGCGCACCGGCTAAATGGGATTTTGGGGTCTTGTTCTGCATCGAATTTAAAGTGTCCATCACCTGGCTGGCGACCGGCGAAGGACGTGCGGACAGCGAGGATATTCCGAGCAGGCTCCCTATAACTTATACGGCGGACGTCCCTTCGAAACTCTCTTTTGCCGATGCGTATGAACAATACTTGACAGCACCAGTTGAAAATTGGCCTGTGGAATCACGGCGAAGTGCGCACGAGAGTAGGCAGGCGCTACCCAAAGCTGTTGAATTCTGGCTTCGCTCGATTCCTGACGAAGAAGTCGGCCAATTTGTAAAATTTATTTGGCGCGTGGGTGAGAATTACCGCATCAAAACAAAAACTGCACGCATGCGGCTTTACCTTGAACAACAAAAAGGGATGGGTGAGGATCGACCAGCAGATCCCGAGGATTTGTTCAAGGAGTAGGTCGTCGCACGCCAGTTGGCTTTTTTCAGCCCGCTGTTATAAGATTCTCCGCGTGTCTCATATCCTTTTGCGTTTCGAATCGCTCGGCCTCGGTCATTACCGTATTACCGGCCAGCGCGTCGAGGCGGATCCCGACGCATGGATAACGGTCGCTGAAGCCGCCAAACTCTGCGGATTACGGCCGCGTTCGATCTACCCGCTCCTGGGTGACCTTTTGGTTTATAAGCGCCCGCTGCCTGCGCGCCGGCTGGTTAGCCGCAAGTCCGCGCTGGCGCTCCATGATGCCGTCGCCGCGAACCCGAAGTTTTGGCGCGACCAGGCCGCCCGGGCCGCCATCGGACGCCAAGTGGACGCCGAAACGACGAAGATGACCGCGCCCGCTGATTTCTCGCCACCTTCCTCGAAGCTCCAGGAAGAATATCCGCAATTGGCAAATTGGCCCTTTGCAATGGCTTTGCAGACGTGACGCAAAAGCTCAATTCCACCTCCGGAAGGTGTCCGGAAGGTCCTGGAAAGTGCTGGAAGGCTATGGAAGGTGAACCCATTGAGCCCCAAAAAAGGTGGATTCCGCGCACCCCCCCCCTGTTTCGTTAACTTTTCCGCCAGAGTTCACAAGTCAC
>Ga0193693_1000103_pt1 | contig 12299 bp, 15 predicted proteins | sample L3a2metaG_FD_144916 | JGI IMG/M metagenome (GOLD analysis project Ga0193693, IMG submission 144916) | Soil microbial communities from a riparian zone of the East river system, Colorado, United States - L3a2 | ecosystem: Environmental > Terrestrial > Soil > Riparian zone | place: USA: East River...
GGAAGGTATGTGAGCACGACGTGGCTGCTAAGTATCTAGATAACGCGTAAGTCCAATAAGGCAATCAGAGTCTGGTAAGAACGGTCTGGTGGTACACATGGTGTGGGAATATAAGTACAAGACAACGCAGATAGTCCATGGGGTGTAACAAACCCACAATCCAGAGGTGCAAATGCAAAAAAGGATGACTTGTCAAAATTCCACCTGTCTTTCTGGGCAAATGGTGCAAGGACTTCTCGCATATGCCTTCTTTCAGTTTCAACCAGCATGGGTTCCACTGATGCTGCTTCTCCATGTCTATGGAATTCTTTTATCTTGTATCTGTCTTCCCAGTTAATTTTCATAAGGGGACATCAGTTGAAAACCTCATGTTTGGCAGAATGATTGGACCCATGATTCCCCTTCAAGCTGCTCATTTTCCGGCATATCAAATTTCTTCTCAAATTGTTTCTGCTTTTCTGCAAGCATCTTGCCATTCACAGTCTCTTGTTTCTCCTCCATAGACCTCAAACAAATGACTAAAGCTCATTCCACATCAGGCCTTGTTACAATGCAAGGGCATTTTGATGACAAAGCAGAAGGGTTGGAATTTACTTGTTCCTCAAGGTCTGGTCGTTGTTTTATTTTGCATGAAAGTGTTAACTGAGTGAATTTTAGGGCACCATTCTCCAGGGAGGAGCATCAGCAAAACCCAAGTGTTTACTATTATTTATGGTCCCTAAGTTTATAGCACTATAGTGTCTCATAGCAAACTCATAGTGCTTATAGTGCTATATAGTGCTATGTGGTGCTATATATCATTTTCTGGTTTTGCTGATGAGAAATGATCAACTACTTGTTCCTGGCTCAAGGTAGGGTGGGTATCGATGAAGGTGAAGACAGTAAGCCAGTCCTGGAGAGTGAGATTATCACACTGTTTTGTCACTGTGCTCTTGGCTGACATTTCAGGTCTACCTTTTGCATGTTTTCCTTTTGGACCAGGCTTGCAAGCATATGGTGCAGGTTTGTCCTGAGGCTTTCGAACTTGTTCAACAGGCATGGAGGAGGCTGAAATGTCAAAGAACTACAAAATTCTGTTGGATGACATGATGACAGCTTGTTCCATTTCCAGCCACAACAGTACTAGGCCTTATATAGTCACATCTCATAATGCATATCCCCCCTCTTGAGCAGCATTGAGCCCTATGCAATATGTAATATGCAATATACATGCATTTTTACTATGTCCGAACATGGTTCCAAGCCAAAACCCATGCAGTATGAGATTTATGCATTATTGTTGTATGCATTATGAGAATTTCTACTGTATCCAGATACAATGTCGCTGCTTTGGCAGTGCTTTCATTGCAGTGTTGCCCTTCGGGTATCTTCCCCTCTTTGCATGGCAAAATTTGACCACCACTCGAGATCTCTATGGCGCCATTAAAATGCTGCATTGTGTCAATGCATAGATTCCTAGGGTATACGTGTCTGATTATCGAGGATGACGAGGAATCAGCCAGTCCCGCTACATCCAGCAATGGATTGGCGTGTTGCCATGTCACGTGCCGCGGGTGTCACAGAATCATGTGATTGTGACAATCGCGTTTACGTGTCAACTTGGCTCGCAGTGTGCTCACAGTCATTGCCCACCATCCGCGTTGATTATGGATGGACAGCTTGACGTAGCATCGACTTCAGATGCTGACGAACGCGAGCTCCTCGAATCAGCAAATTTTGATTTGTATTGGGACCATGTCATAGCAAGACGTCAGGTCGATCCGCACCGTCATTCTCCTACTCGGAACGCGCTGCCTGACCAAGACGATGACATGTGAGACAACATGGACGACTCTCCGGTTGTGTACCATTAATGTGGGTTATACGATAACAGGCAATGGTGTACGTCTGGAACACGTCCAAAGTCTGTACACGTAAGAGCCGCCGATTCTTCCAACAGTTCACCACCAAATCTACGTGCTTCATCCTCACCGGCAGCCCATGGGTTTCTCAGCCGAACGGCCTCCGAAAGTCTTATAACCCTAGGTTGTACAGGGCCTGAACTGCCCACATCGCCGCCTGCCTCACCTCACCTCGCCATGTCTCCTGCTTCGTCGTCGCATCGCCACCCTCACTGGACCGTACGGCAAGGCACCAATAGGAAATCCTCTCTCTCATCCCCAGATCCTTTGCTCCTATCGTCGTCTTCCGAAATGCATTATACTGATGCTGACGACTCACGTCCTATCGACCTCCCTGCGGAACTTCAAATGTTCTCCAGGACCGCGAGATTGGATCAAGATGTTGGAGCAGAGCCAGGTGCATCCCCGAACTTAAGCATACGCCTCCCGTCTCCGGAGCTCAACTTACCCCAGCTTTCACCCTCTCCCGATTTTTTTACGGTCCCTGATCACCAATCCCTCGACGTGAATCCCGATGGGACTTTGGCTATTGAAAACGGCGCCGGTGCCACAGGAGGGAGATACGCTATGCGTATTCGCCAACCCCGTCAACTGAAGCCCTACGCCTTTGATCGGCTGGCATACAAGCAACAGTTGAAGCACCATCCAGATGCTATAATCAAGCTCGTTGGCCGTCATAGTCCTGTGGAATCTTCGTCGCGCTCGAGTAATGGCAACACGGATGGTGCCGCGGAGAACTCAGGCGGCGAACATCCCCCGGAAAATGCTCAAACTCTGCCGCGTATAAAGGGGAAGAAAAGGCAACGTGCCGCCGGAGGACATCCCTCTAATCCGCCACCACTTGCCCATCGTAGAACGTCTGGAGTGCAGCTTTCTTCGGGATCTCCTTTGGACAGAAGATTTACAGGGCCACATGCGACGACGGGTCTTGCTTTGGTTGCATCTATACCTGACATAGATGGTGGTGACAGTCCAGTGGAAGCGGGGGCATGGTACCCAGACGCATTTGATGACTGGTCAAGTGGGTTGGGTGGTGATGACATGCCTCCAAGCACCGCCCAGGACAATCTGCGTGACAGCCACACTCCCCTGCCACGAGTCAAACGGAGACGGGTAATATTTCTGTTTTTCGATGGATGCTTGTAGGCTGACGAATGCATCCATAGCGAATTGTACCACGAGCACTCCCGCACTTGTCACCTCTGGCTTCCCCAGCACCCCACACATCGGGCCCATCCTCTCCACTCTCTAGACCGGCTTCGTTGGGAGCCATTAGCGTGAATTCAAGTTCAGGCACCAGCTCATCGGATTCGGAATCAACGCAAGGCTCAGATGATGATGTGGCTGTTCTGTTTGAATCGTCTGCAATCATGGTAGTTGATGATCACTCGCCATCACTTTCGCCAAAACTAGAACGCTCCCCGCCCCGAACTCTTCAGAAGCGACGTTTGAAGCCATCAAGGTACCCAGTGATTACAGAATATTTCGCTCGTGGGCCCAGCGAGAAGAAAAAGAGGCCACGAAAACGCGGAATTGTCCCGTTTGAAAGGGCAAGCAGGCCCAAACGTACCTCTGGAAAGGCCAGGACGAGCGGTAATAATATCTTCTATCGTGCTTTTTTTCTTTCTTTACACTCATCTCCTTACTAGATCCGCAGTCTGCCGGCCGGCGAGATTTTAAAACCCGTCCCAGGCAGCAACACGAGCGCTCACATCGACATGCGGACCTTTCCGTATTTACGGTTGCGGGCGGGCGGATCGTATCTGGGTGGCAGAGAAGAAATGCAATCACCATCGATACGGAAGACATTGCGTTCCGTAGAGCGCTGGAACCGTTGGCGCGCCGCGCACGTCAACCTTCACATCGGTTGCTCCCGTCTGAACTGCCTCGCACCAGACGTCCGACCCGGCAAGCCTTGCGAGGTCCTATTAATCGAATCGGGTCCTCATCGACGTTGAGGGTAACCAACCCTACAGCTGACGAGGAAACACGACGTCGTATTGTCGTCGACTTCGACATTCCTTCTCTCCCACCGGGGAAAGTATATACGGCCAACTCATACCTCGGCAAGGGATGGCTCTACGAGCTTCTATCCATCGCTTCTGGCACTCCACCTTCCCATCCGCCTCCCGCTATTGAAGTTGATGGACATGGGCTATCATCCGTATCTACGGCTCTCGATTATACCATCTTCTTGCCTTATGCATGCGATTCGTTTGCTAAGGTGCTGAACGATCGTATGGAGATGTCATTCGAAGAATTCACGAGCTGGAACGCCACCATGCATGGTGTCTGTTTGTTCGTTTCGTGGACATTAGCTTCAGCAGAGGGTAATGATGCCCACCTCATCCAGACCGCGTCTCTGGAGTATACCGGGTCACTCGTGGCCCGTATCGACACTGCTCTTGAAGACTCTAGCGACAAAGCGAGATCGCTTTGCTCGGCTATCTTGTGTCTACATTGGTTCGCGGTTGAGCTGCTTGTTCGCGCGTGTTGGAGCGCCACGGACGAGGACCTTTTAATAGCTATCAGCTCCCGCGTAATAGGAATGGCAAACAGACTACTACAAGTCGGTTCTCTAGTGACAGTCTTACATGCCATCGTCAACCATGAGTCCCTCGATGACTTTTCCTTATACCCTTGCGTGGCCGAGCTATGGATCTGTCTGGTACATCTCGGGTCGCTCCGCGGAAAGGCACCAGGGGCTCCTGGTGAGCGTGTTTTCCCACCAATAGCGGAGATCCTCCAGAATTGCCCAGCAGCTGCCGAATCATCCACGCAAGGGGGAGTCAAAGCCAGCGAAGACATATGGTGCACCTTGTTTGGACTGTGCGCCCTCTCCCAATTTTCCGCCCATGGCGTATCGACATCCTCTGCCCGCATGAGCACGTCGTGGAAGCTCGTCTTACTCGCTCTCGACCACATCCGACTCGTCGCCGATCCCCAAGTGGATAACGGCCTCTCGTCACGAAGTCTACGCCGTCGCGATGCCTACATCCGCCTGATCGTGTCACGGTGCCTGATCCTGCACCAGCGCTGGTCCTGGCGGCTTGACCTGGACGATGGCGCATCTGCGGTGCTGTTCCGACGTCTTGTCGAAATCTTCAAGAGTCGCAAGTTCGCCGACCTGCGGGGTGAAATTGCCGGATTCGCCGGATTCGTTCAGGAGAACGACGCGAGCCTCCTGTTGGTGCCCGCTAGCACGGACAGCGCCTTTACGATCTTCTTGAAGCTCATTTACGCCTCCGCACAGCAGATGAAACCCTCCTTACGCGAAGACGAATATCTCGGTCGGGCGAAAAAACTCCTCTCGCTCGTAACGCCAGTTGGCTCCGTCCAGCTCCAACTAAGCGCGCTCCGCTCACCATTCGAAGAACAACTCTCGATGCTATACAACCGTTTCAGTTCTCTCGCCCTCGCGATTCGCATCCTCCCCTCTGCGGAGAACGTCCTCTACCGAGTATCACTCGGGCGCCGCTATGTCGATTTCGTCAAGGCCGCTGCGGCAACGCGTTCAGTCTCCATCCGCGCCGCCAACTTTCTCGCATTGCAGGCGTTGGACATGGCGCTCCCGATCAGCCCTGCACTCAATTGGACGTCTGAGATCGCACAGATCTTGATAGCGGAGTTCCGGGCCGCAGCTGTCGACGGCGCGGATTCTGCGCCGGAGACGCGCGAACGCAGAACGGAGCTGGTGCAATGCATTCAGCTTCTTTTATCTGGCTTTAACGACATATCTCGTTCGACTATCAAGTCCACGGGCGATGATCTGAGCACGATTCTAGAACTACTGCAGAAAGGCACGATTTTGTTTTACTCCCCCACGGCCTTTAAGAGCCTTCCATCCTTTGGTTGATGTTTGTTAACACGCTGTAGCGTAGGGTGCTTCTTTCTCGTGCTTGCCGAAGCAAACTTGTGCTCCGTTCCGGCGATTCAGACGCTTCTGCAGGATATCGTCAATGGTCACCTTAACCATGCTCTATCCCTCCTGAAGGAGCAGGAAACTCCTCAAGAGCAGCCTAATAAGCCTAATAAGGAAGAGAGTCAAGACGAGTATGGCCAATTCGACCTCAACTGGGACGATCCCATGGTACTCGCCGCGCTGAACAATGCTGCTGAGCCCGAGCCCGCGCCCGTCGCAGTGCCAGTTCCCACAATGCAATATACTTACCAATCTCTGATCGAGGTCGGCCGTTCAATCCTCATGTTACCTATCCTTGAATTGAAATGATCCAACACGACAGTATTTCAAAAATGCAGCAGCCTCCCCCACCTTTATAGAGAATATCATCGATGCATTCGAGAACAGGAGACAGCAGGATCGACTACGGACTGGCACTGAAAGTGTATCATAGACCCCCCCCCCATGCACGACTGTATACTAATCTCATTAGGTCTGTACTGGTGGAACACAATTTGTAACGATGATGACTGCGGAGTCGCTGCAGAGAACGAGGACCCGCGGACCCGGGCGGGCGATAATTTTATGCGTCACGCGTTAGGATCGGAAACCCTAGCAGAGCCGATGTGTTCTTTCGTCATGCTAGTTGCCAGTGGGGCGTGTCAACCGCACGCCCGTACTGACATAGCATACAGTGTCTATTTGCGAATGGCATACTACGCGGGGATTCTTTCTGAGGAAGGTATCGAATGCTACAAATTCTTGCGCTCCAGACGGGAACCAGATATCTTACCGAACAACTCAGTGATCTCAGTCTCACCCTACTCGTGGCAGTAATGAGGGACCTATGCCGTGAATCCTGGGTATCCACGCGCTTTAAAGTCATCCACCGATTCCGCAACCACATCTTTCAAAGGCGTCACCTGTGTCAACCCAAGCAGTTCTTCCGCTTTCTTCGTCTCAAGATTAACAATAAACGAAACGCCCTTCGTCGACCCTGGCTCTCCTCGTGGCACATTCGGGATACCGAGCTCCGCTGCCACATCGACTTGTTTTGCACGTCATACCCGCCAGGTTATCGTATGTAAGAAAGGAATGGGAAACTGAAACTTACGGAGATCTTGGTAAAAGAAGGGACCTGATATGACGATGATGCGATGGCCACCAGCAGCTGCGGCATGTGTGGCGCGCACATGCCCCTCTGCAGCGACCGCCACGTGGACCCAGTTTCCCTGACCCCGAAGTTGTTCACCTGTCCGCGCGCCAGACAGGGTGTCATAAATTTCGCGCAGAGAGGTATTGATTTCATCAACTGTCCGCGCGGGGCTGAGCGACGGCTGCAGTACGCGTGGAGAACCATCAGCTGTAAGAGGACATTCGGCGAAAAGAAAGTCTTGCCCCCCCAAATATGAACGGGGGATTGATGGCGACGAGATCCCAAGAGATCTCTGACTTGTGAGCAGCGACAAACTCCCACGCAGCTTTCTCTGCCAGCGTTTTCGAAGCCTGATAGAACATTACGGCCCCAGCTGCAGAGCCCCTCGTCTTCACTGCCTCCACAGCGGAATTATTCCAGTTGCTTTCATTGAAAGTGCGCGGCACGGAGGTGTCTTCGCGAACCGCCGCGACCGAGGAGGTGAGGATTACACGCTTCAGAGCACTCCCAAATTTCAATGCAGAGTTCAGAATCGACGTGGTTCCTCGCACGGCAGGAATGATGAGGTCTGTATACGTCTTGATCGCCAAAAAAGTATGAGTATCTAGAGAAGATCGGACGTACCATCGGGTTCGGTAGCCTTGTAGTGGAATGGAGATGCGGTGTGGGCAATGGCATCGACGTCCTTGACAGCTTCGTCAAATGCACCATCCTTGGTGATATCCTCGACAACGACGAGCTCAAATCGATCCCCGTAATGAGCGAATTTGTCGTTGAGGAAGGCGCTTTTAGACAATGAGCGTACTGTGCCGCGCACAGAATATCCTGCTTCTAGGTACTTCTTTACAACCCAAGTGGCAAGATAACCATTTGCGCCGGTGACGAGGACCTTGGCTGGAGAAGAAATGGCAACCATGAGGGATAAGAAAAAGGAAGCTAAATGCGCGTACGGCGCTATTACTAAGTTTGTTATTAAGAAAGAGACGATTACTAACCTCAGCTTCCGGGAAAAAGCTGAGTCCACAACTACTCTACTTTGTTGCCTTTTATCTCTGTTGAGGTATCATGGTTCTGGTATGGAAAGTAAGGAATTTTGTTTGTTAACTAGGTGTCCACCATGTTCTTTTCATGTACAGAGATACGAAATATTAGAAAGTTGATCTTGGGACAAAGAATTGGTCACGATAAGATACTGTACAGCACTTTCGGAAATTGTTGCACCACGTTCAAATTTGAGTTTTCTAATAAAATTAAATAAAATAAATCCAAAACATCGAAAAAGATTGATTCTCTCATTCCGCTATCATACTCCTCTATACATCATTCAATAACTCATCTACATGATCTACTAGACCATATCTAATGGATTCTGACTCGATATACCCCAGTAACCCAACACCTTTGCCTGCTCTCAAGATTTCATTCCTGAGGAGATTTCAGTCTTATGAGGTCAATGAAACAGACAATGAAGCATCTCCCGACATGAGAGACAAGGGTACATCCATGGGTAAGTCCGGAAAGCCTTGCTTTGACTGTAGCTAATATCAGATTGTCATTCTGCAGAACTTCCTCCTGTGTTGTGGGCTCCCTCTGACAGCAATAATACCCTGGGCCTAGGCATCATTTGCATATGTCCACAGCCATTTCACACACCCCAAAAGTGCAAGCATCATGTTCTGCATTTGTCCATCTCCCCTGAGCCCGGTTTGCCAGCAAAGAAATGGAGGCCAGAGGCTTTTGACTCAGAACAGGAGCCTTTGTCAAGTTCTGAGCCAGAGATCTTAGTTGTACAGTGACCAAAAGAAAAGCTAAAGTATCAGCACCAGGTTAGTAGATCATCCAAACCCTCTCATGCAAGTCCAAAGCACCATGGGCATCCCTATAAAGCTTTGATAGATTCACAAAGCTGCAACTTCTCAGCACATGTCTTTATTGACATAGCTAACCCACCAAAGCTTTATTGTGGAAAGACACACAGAACCGATAAGTATGTGTCACAAGGACCAACAACAGAGGGACCTTTCACGTTTACTCATAGCATGAACTGGAAGTCATTCCTGTCACAGGTTGCAGAGCTTGCAGAGCTTGAGAAAGAAAATATCATGCTTACTCAGATGATCTGGCACTTTCAAGGAAAGACGAAATCTCTTCCACTTGGGAATTTTGGTGGGTTTACAGCAATGGTGACACAGATACAAGCACTAAAGGTTGGAACATTGGCAATTGTCATGCTTAGCCTTCCTGTTCCTCCTGTCAAGCCTAGTTGTGGTAGGCACAATGCTCCTGCAGTTACCGAGGATGTATATGCCACAGGTTCTGATGCTGGTGAGACAGTATGGGGCCAAAAGGTACCATATACTGTATAACTCATATGTGTCTGCTTGAACTTAAGTGTATGTATCTACAGCTCAGCCTTGATGATCAGCTTGCTCTCATCATTGAGAAGCTTCATTCGATACATAAGATTGGAACCTGCTCTGAGCACTCTGGGATCAGATGCTTCCAATGGGTTGCTAATGACTGGCACTTCGAAATAGATAGTACTCACACAAAGGTGTGGGCAAATGCCATTGTAAGCTTGTTTCCTTTATTAACATACTACTTGCTACTCACTTTGAACACAAGCTTCATAAAGTGACAGATCACAGCCAAGTTCCATTGGGGTACAATTACTTTGGTGCAAAACATTGTCTTGGGTTCTTGAAGGCGAAACCTGCCCCTGTCACTGTTCCTAACATGTCAGCTGGTTCTGCTGCACCTGCTAACCAGCTGCCATGGAATGGCCATCTGTACTACTATCCACATGGACTACAGCATCATTACGGCCATCCATATGAGCCAATGGCACATTATGGCAACTACTATATATCAGAATTTGCTCCTGGGCCACCAAACACTACTACTCTTCCACCCACCCCAACTGTTCACTCTGATCAAGTTCAATTGGGTCAGGACAACCAAGCTGCAGTTGCAGTTGTTCCTGAACAGTTAACCCCAATTCTTTCCATTACCCAGGCTGCCATGAAAGCCTTTTGTGATAAGTATGACCTTGGTGATGAAGAGCATGAAGGCCTATGCAAACTGGGATTTCAGATTGGTGATGTTCTCGATACTGTTACTGAAAGTGAATGGGCTATTTCTGGCTTGGCGCTGTTGCATTGGCGCCATGTCCTCTTGGCCTGGAATACCAAGCAATCAGTGTAGTAGACCATGTTTGTTGCCCTGTTATTAGACTGTCAATGTTACTATAGATCCCCTACTCTCCTTCAGACTTGGACAGATGCTGTGCTTCATTCATAACCCTAACTTCATGATTCAACTCAGATATTATCACTAGTTACTTTCCGCAATTGTATCAATGTTACTGATACCTTCAATAATATAAACTTTGACTGCTCACTTAGGAAATCATCAATATCAGAAATTAATCAAACTACAGTCTACAGGTATCCAGATGATTGGAACCACCCCTTTGCATTCTCCCCATTGACAGCCAAATAACAAGCCTTGACAAGATCACGCTCCAGAAACTCACTGTTTTGTGACCACATCCAGTGTCATCAGAGGTATGCCTTTACTATGGGAAATATAGATGTCAGTAATGCATCCCGGCATGCAACATAGAAAGTTCATCCTCACAGCAGCTAAAACTCTCCTCAATGGGATTGTAGTCTGGTGAATATGCTGGCAGGAAGAGTAGTTTATAGCCTAGTACAAAGCAGCTTAGGGTCACATACTACTAGTAGACATGAAAGTGAGAAGTGCATACCTTGATCCTCAATGAGCTTGTGGAGGGCATTACTCTTATAAGTGCTATAGTTGTCCATAACAACTACCATCAACCCTTGTTCTTCCATCTGAGGAAGCTGGCCCAAAGTTAGAGAAATTGTTCGAACAGAGGCCCTTCATGCTCACCAGGTCATCAAGAACAAAGTCAAAGAACTCACCGCCATTTACAGAACCCTCAACAACCCTACTACAATGTAACCATCGACTGTGATCACTGGTAGGATGCTGTACCAAGTACCTCAATCCTGTATATTTTGAATTACAGGCCATTTGCCCTGTGGTGATCGTCCATACTTGCAAAAGATGGTGTGTCCATCTTTGCTGGATTCATCAAGGAAAACCATTTCATTGGCTGTATACTGGAGAAGAGTATCTTCAAGCCATGCAGCTCATAGGGCCATCTCTTTCCAGAGCAGCTCTTTGCATAATCTTCCATGTGAGACCAAGTTCAGTAAGGTTGTTGTGGAGAGCCATGATTGATATTGGTAGGTCATGGTAAAGGGCCAGGTATTCCACTATCTTGTTGAGGTATAGTTCGGGAGATTCTGCCAGAAGATCATAGAGACCTTCAACAGCAGTGGGATGCAGGACTCTAGGTCAACCAGTGATAATGGCTGGTAGTTTGACAGAGCCAAAGGTGTTGTAGTTGTCAGACCATCGACTAATGCTGTGACAAGAGACTCCAATCACATTGATAATGTGTACAAGAGGCCAATCTTCAGCAATGAGCTGCAAGGCCTGTTGCTTCACACCAGTGTCAATCTTGTGAAAGGGCATGTAGATAATAGCTTGTATAGACCTTTGAGAGGTCTGTAGGGGTAGTAGAGATTGAGTAGCAACAAATGGTGATTTATCGAATTGTTTGCATTTTTTTGATTTATTTCAAATTAAAAACTAAAAATTGAATGTGGTACAACAATTTCTAAAAGTGCTGTAATGCTAATGAATTGGAGAGGAGTCTGAATTACCTCTTCCATCTTCTCGACTTTTGCAAGTTTCCTCTCAGTCTTGTAGCACATTTACCACTGTGTCTTGTTAATACCAATCTTTCAATCTTGCAGAGAGTTACAAATGGCGCCATTGAAGTGTAGAAATGGTGCATGCAGGCATATCCTAGGACACCATGTTAGGTGGCAATCGCTCTGGACCAGAACTGGATAATAAAGATCTGGAGCACATCATCATATTACTAATGAATATTATCATTCCAATGCCTGCACTAAACAAATAAGATATGTATCCAAGGGAGGAACAGTTAGTTCCTCCCCTCTCATCTCTCACCACAGCCCTCAGCCTCTAACCAAGGCTGTTATGCCCCTTGGGCTATCCTGCTATCATGCGCCGTCTTGTACTTATATTCTCTCACCATGTGTACCACCAGACCGCTCTTACCAGACTATGATTGCCTTATTGGACTTATGCACTATCTAGATACTTAGCAGATGCATTGTGCTCACATACCTTCCTTATCAGGATGATGTTCACATGATCATGTGACACCACTGCCCCACTCTCCATGACTCCCCTCCATACTATATCCTGTGCATGTGAG
>Ga0193693_1000105_pt1 | contig 12269 bp, 11 predicted proteins | sample L3a2metaG_FD_144916 | JGI IMG/M metagenome (GOLD analysis project Ga0193693, IMG submission 144916) | Soil microbial communities from a riparian zone of the East river system, Colorado, United States - L3a2 | ecosystem: Environmental > Terrestrial > Soil > Riparian zone | place: USA: East River...
AACCTCTGCATCTGTGGATTGGTTCCGGGAACGAGCGTCAGAGTACATGTCGTCATCTACACCCGTGAGCTCACGATTCGAACTACCTTTGTCGATGGCCATGAGTAGTGAGGGTGGACGAGCGAGTGCGAGAGCTGGGGTCGACTGCCAGGAGGGAAAGTTCGACAGTGTGAAAGTTGGAGTTGCGGAAGACATATTGGGGGATGCAGAGGGTGTGATGACCGGGAAAACCGTTTCGTAACAGGCATCGCAGGCTCGTGCAGGTTTCCCAGGTTCCTTGGCATCTGAGTCAAATATGTAAAAGATCTACGCAGAGTAACTTGAGTCGGATCAATGATGACTTGCTGAAGCCAACATACACTTCCGGAACAGCTTGCGCAGACACAACGCCCACACAGCCTACAATGGTGTCGCCTTCTTCGCCAACCAAACGGCCTTCCGCAACGCATACAACATTCCGTTTTTCCATCAGGAATCCAAACAGCAGGTACAAAATGCTCGACCTTGCTGCGTCTTGGCCTGTTTTGCTCATCTTCAGGAAGGTGTGGCAAGGCTTGCAGTGTTCTTCTCAAATGGTTTGTGGACGCAGACGACGAGAGGGTTGAATTTGGACGGGTCACATTCAACGACGCTAACAAAGCTGCCTTGGCATTCCGTATTGCCGTGCTCCACTCATCCCGTGCACCTTCGCTGGCTGAAGATACAAAAATCAGACGAATGCGAGGAAAGTAACGTGAAAGATGATCTACCCGCATATACGGCAAATGAGCCTTCTGGACTCCACACCTCGAGTCTGCACTCTTCTCCAACTTCTGTTGGCGGGGTGACGACAATCTCCAAGTCAACAAGCTCTGCCTTGCCTTTGAACCACCACCTCTCATCGCAACTGGCGTTGCTGCCCTGGCGTTTCTTCACTCTAGATGGACTGACAATACTCCTACTGATTGCGGTGCTCGGGCTGGGGCGAATTGGTGACGTAGGCTGCGATGACGGTAACAACCTATTCCCAGATCCACCTGTTTGTACACGAGAGCGTAGCGCAGATAGTTCTGCTTCACTGCGGCTCCGTGAACGCACCATCACAGGACGGGGGGAAAGGCCATACATAACTCCTTTCCACTCCCAACGCTCAGCAGCTTCGCTGTCACCTTTATCAAGATTCGCAATCCAGAGGAGACAATCAGAGAATAGGAGGAAGTCGCGTTCTTTCGGAAATGAGCCACCCTCAAGTTGAAAAAGCGATCCTCGCTTGAGAAAGGTGCGACCGGGAGCAATGAGCTGGAAAGGAAGGTTGGGTGTACTACGTTGGAGAGCCAGAAGGTCAAGAGTTTGAGCGTGTGAATGCAACGATGCATTCATGGAGGTCGTGACTAGAAAATTATCAAGTGACCTGACGAAAGGACGCTTGAAGTGCCACTTACTCTTGGAAACAAGTGTATGAACGGACAAAAGAGAGGCAAACTCAGGGTCTTCGACGTTGATACAATTCATGAGATCCTTTAAAAGGAGAAGGTATCTCGGACATCGCTGAACGATTGTGAGAAGCCAGTCCCGTAGCTTGAGTTTTCCACAACGAGGATTGGCCTCTTGACTGGCAGCAAATTCAGCAAATGCACCGTTAGTGTTAATGAAAGTTGTCAAAGCAGCCACGGATGCGCTGAACGACGTAACAAATGGTGTATACAAAGACAGATACGGAAAATGTGACAGGAGGACAGGTGATAGATGTGGTGGAGAGATTGGGGGAAGTTGTGTGGGGAGATCAGGGGTAACGGTGGGGTGAAGGTGTTCGTCGAGAGTAGAAAAGAACGCGCGATGAAGGTTCCAAATGTCAATGAAGTTGGAGAACACGGAGGTGAGATCTGCGCGGTCGAGGAGAGGATGTGGTGTGTCGAGTGCGGCGACAATGGGCGTAAGAAATAGCTGAACAAGATACCCGTAGTTAGCGAACAAGCCATCATGTCGGTGTTCACAGAAAATAAGCCTACTTCATATATAAGATCAAGCCCTTGTACATATGTTCGTTCAGTTTCGTAGAATTCTTGAATGACCTTCCGTCGCCTCGTGTCACGCTCTTCATCAGGGGCTTGGTAGCCTCGTCTTCGAACGCCCCTCCGAGGGCCTATGGAGGGTCGTCTAGACTTCAACATTTTGGTCGCGATCGGGTTCTGGGAAGCGCCACGTTCCGAGAGGGACTCGAATGAAGCAAGGCTGACTACAGACTGCCTGTTCAAGTTGAGGTTGGGGGCGACGGGAAGAGACATGCGACGAAAGGGAAGTTGGTGAGTTACAGAGGGTGAGACAGGGGGTGATATAGAAGCATTGTCCGCATCCGTGGAGGGAAACAATAGTAGGGTAGGGGACGACATTTCATGGAGGTGAAAGATGACCTTGGTCGAGTGAACAAATCTCTATCGCGGAGACTTCAGCCCTGCGCATATATGCGCCACCCCCGAACTGGTATGCTCACCGCGCCTGCCATTTATGGCTACACTCCTATCTCAGTCCCAGTCCGGTCCGGGCCAGTCACCTGTGTCGGCACGATCCGAGGACTGTACAGTTTTGTCCCAGGGGTGGTCTACAGTACAACCACAACCCCGTTTTCGTCTATCTTCAACGCATCGACGACAATATGTCATCTGATCTCGAATGGCATCTCCTGCGGGTAAGTGAGCCCATTCTTAACACGCTACATCAAGTGACACTGCTGTAGGGGAACAATTCCTTCATTGTCAAGCGGGCCCCGGGCGGCCCCATTTTCTCCAAAGAACCTGTAGGCCCCTCTCTCAAGCGCAGCGTATATCGTGGCTCACTGCTAGGCAGGGAAATCTTGTTAACATCCACTCACAAAAGTATTCTGGTCTCGCTAATGCTAAGGTTGGTACCTTGCGTCGCGTTTCCGTCCATGTGATTGATTTCTGCTTCTTTTTAGACTATCGACGTGAAGCCTTCAGCAACTGGTATCTCTATCACACATCGAAAAAAGTCCACGTCTCCGCATGTCGTTCACTCTGCGTACGCGTCCACTACCATTGGCAGTCGGACTGGCCCTCGTCGTGCCCTTGGCATCGCTGCACAACCAGCCAAGCGCGGGTACCGTCCTGACCTCCGTGCGGTAAGCATATATCTCGGACTTCCTCATTCACACTCGATTCGCCTTTATTACGTAAACCCGCATTCCCGTTAGAACCCACTGGAAACGCTATTGGGCGTCGTGAAGGATGGGTGTGGACATGTTTGCAAGACAAATCTCAGCCCAGATGGAGACGATCAAACTCCTCTGAGCCTTCGTCATACGCTATCGGGGCTCGTTCGATGTTAGGCGCGAGTCACCGACGAATTGACGTTAACATTGCTACTTTTTTTATTCTTCACCTCTCCCCCTCTCGCCCGTCCACTAGACTCTTACTTGACTGACTTGATTATATTAGGCTACCCTTGCTCGATTTTCCGCCCTTACCGCAGCGCAAAAGGAACCGAAAGCCGTACCGCCAAAGAAAGTCCGTGGTAAAAAGGCGAAGGCCATCGCCTGAGTACTTTCTGTTCCCCTGATTTGCTGTGATGTCACTATACGATCGTTCGATGAGGAGAGATGAAGTCTTTATCAGGTAATTCAATGAGTACCTCGATTGTGGACGCAGGGCATGTGTCTCTTCAGGTCTGGGAGTATGCGGGTGCCAGTTCCATGCGTCCGTCGTCATCGAGTACCGATATACATCCTATTGTTCCTAGTCTAGTACTGCGAGCCCGTTGCATTGTATAATTTCGGCAAGTGTCATGTGTGTAGGCGAGAGACCCCTCGAAAACCTTAGAACCAGCATTGCATCAACCCTGCGTTTTGCATTTGGCACTTTGTAGAGGAAATGACGGATTGCGGGAAGAGCTCCCCCTAGTCTCTCATGGAGGCCTGATTGTCTGGTCGCAGTGGATGTCCAATCGCGTATTCACTGTGACTGTTCTCTTGACCGTTCACGCGTTTACGTACGGTCATGCACCGAACTTGATCAATGACAAAGGTTATAAATCGCCTTCCCCTCTCCTACAAATGCATGTGCGTCCTACAATAAGACATATAAAACATAACAACTACCTTTGATCAGTTCAGGTGCGCTTTCAATTCCGATTGAGTTTAGATAGCAATCTTGCCTCCCGGTTGGGAAATCCGAGCATTGGTCCTGGTCGCACCGCTCAGCTCTCGATACTGCCAATTCTCATCTGCCCTGCGCTGTGGATTCTCACGCAAGCGTCGCTCATTTTCATGGGCACCGTGACTCTTGCGACGCTCCTTCTTTGGCGGCGTTTCTTCGTCATTGCGCGTATGCTCAACGGTCGGTTCGATTCCTGGCGCAGAAGGGCGAGGATAGTCTGTGGGTTCTCCAGGCGATGCCGTAACAGATTCATTTCTAATTCATGGCAAGGATAATACCCGTCAGGTTCGGTAGAGATATACGGTATATCATGAGAAACTGACAGTTGGGCGTTTGGTCGAACACGAGTAGGGAGGGATAAACGCCTCCCCCCGACTCTCACTATCAATCGTGTGTGAGACTAAGAGTTTTAGTAGTTTGAATGTGACATACTAGCGGGAGAATGCTGAGACATGGCTATGGGTAATTGGTAGTGTATTGGCTAGATGGTGATGAGAGCAGTTATGCGTGACCGGCTGGTGACGGAGACTTATGACGTCATTCTGGTAAGAATAACAAGATGCTACTGTAGTAGCTTGTCTGCTAACAGTGATCCGACTCCGAGCCATCATGTCCGGAACACTTGAGAATGTTTCCTCGACGAAGGCTTATGGGGGTGATCTCATCAAGTATAAGTTCAAAGTAGGTCGAGCCAGCTGCAACTCTTCACCAGGGTTACTAGTACCGACGACCTTGGTTCCGTAGTCTGCCGCTCTCGGTGGCTTAGATGCGCGCTTCAATCTGTTCTTACCTGCAAATGCTGCAAGCGCCAAAGTCCCAGTGCTTTTCTACTTGGCGGGTCTGACTTGCACGGAGGATAATGGGTACGCTTGGCCCAATCGTTGACATGCGATGCACTGGACACAAACACCAAATCACCTAGGGCTCAGAAGGGAGCCTTCCTTGGCCCCGCCGCGAGGGAAGGAATCGCCATCGTCTTCGCTGATACTTCTCCACGTGGTGCAGGCATCGAAGGCGAAGACGATGATTGGGACTTTGGCACAGGTATGACTCAAGATTAAACGATACGTTCACAACCCATACAGTATCCGCTCTTCTTTCCAGGGGCCGGTTTCTACGTAGATGCCACAAATCCAAAGTATGCCCTACATTACAACATGCGCACACACATCCAATTCGAGATCCCGCAAGTGTTAGAAATTGCCGGCCTACCCATCGTGAGTTCTGGTATTTGTTTCTCCCATCTCAAGCTGATTAGGACGCGGAGGATCTCAAACGTATGTCTATATTTGGCCACAGCATGGGTGGCCATGGGGCATTGTGCACATACCTCGCGTCAAAAGCGAAACAGTACCGTTCCGCGTCGGCATACGCACCTATATCAAATCCCATTAATGCACCGTGGGGACAGAAAGCTTTCACAGGATATCTCCAAGGTGGCGTTCAGGAGGCGAAAGAACAATATGATGCAACTGAGTTGATCAGCAAGCACTCTGACCCCGTCCACATTCTCATCGATTACGTTCGTCGCAATCACTCTTCGTCCCTCTTATGATTGAAATAGACATGCGAAAGCACACAGGGGACCATTGATTCTTTCTACAAAGCCGGCCAACTTCTTCCAGAGAATTTCCTCAACGCTGCACGCAAGGCGGGTTATAACGAGGCACAAGTGCATATCAGAGAGCAAGTGGGTTATGATCATAGTTACTACTTCGTAAGTTCACATAGCGCGTTCTTTATGTCAACAAGCTAGCTTATTCGTCATTGAACTAGATATCCACCTTCGCGGAAGATCACGTACAATGTAAGGAACTGCCGATCTCTACAGTCTCGGTTACTGATTCCGGCGCGTGTTTTAGTTCACGCCGAGTTCTTGAAAACGTGAAAGATTTGTACTGTTAGGAGTGCAATGTACGTTTCCTTGGAGGATAGCGTTTCGTACCAAGAATTTGCGAGAGCAGGAAGCCATCGACAGCCATGTGAAAGTAGACAGACCCAGGTGCAGACACAGACAAGGAGAATAGGCCACTAGCCACAATATAGCAATGCTTAGATCAGAGAGATGCGTTCTTGATAAGCCTTCTCCAGATCCTCGAGGTCGCGGGTGATCCACGGAGATTGTAGTGCCATGGCGATGCTCGACCGAGTTTCGTAGTTGTATCTCAATAAGCCCTTGACGAGCGAGAGCGCTACGAGCTCGTTAATGTTGCCTCAATAGCGCAGATAACAAATTACTACAGGGTAAGTCCAAAACGCACCAGAGGGTAGAGTGTTCCAAATGTTCGCGGAAAAATCGACATATCCACGTATGATCCTCTGCTTTGTCTCAATCTCACTGCATGAGGAAGCCTGCGATGCACCATCACCGTCACTCCCCTGCGAAGTGACTTTCTGGTGCCGATCGAAAGGGTGGCAACCTCTACGATAACAGAAGGGTAAATCATACATTGCAGGGTTGAATTGCTTACGATAGCATAATGTAAAGCACGACGCCAACACTCCAACAGTCGGCTGGCATGTTGACGTACTTCAGATCTTTGGCATCAAGGGCAAGGATACCCTCAGGAGGTAAGTATGACACTGTGCCGCACACATTCAGTGTTGACCTCGCTGCCCGTGGGCGAGCGAGTCCAAAATCGGCTAGCTGAACATGAGGGTAGGGTCCCGGAGCATAAAGTAATATATTTTCGGGCTAAGAATCAGTGAGTATGGAAACCTTGAGCCGGAAGAGGGAGGAACCTTTATGTCTTTTTTACGAGAAGCGAGGATTGTCAGTCGTCCCCAACTAAGATGTTTATGGCACACCTCTGTGGGAAATTTCCTTCTTGTGCAGGTATTCTAACGCTTTTAGGAGTTGGTATATTATATATTTTGCCTCGCCTTCACATAGTTGGCCTTCACTTTCTTCATGACTCGTGATGTAGGTGAACAGGTCGCCGCCGGTACACAACTGAAGAAAAATATGTCTGGCCACGAGCGTGAGATATGATGTGAGACAAAACACAGGTAGTCGAACAGAAAACGGTGGTCCTCTTCCACAGCAAGGATTCGGTTAATGTTAGGCTGACCCAGCGTGATCTCAGCGTAGGATGATGGAAAGATAGAAATTCCATACGTGTTGAACTGCGGTGAGTATGTCCACTTCTTTCATAAGGCTCGAGACCTCCTTCCCATTCTTGGCTTTTATAATCTTGCAAGCGACTTGTCGACAACTTTGACGGTCCATAGCCAGATGGACGGTCGCAAAGCTTCCGCTTCCGAGGCTGTGTGAAGTTACAACGAAATCACCTATTTTCTGATGTTTTCTCGGGTAGTTTTGTCTGGACACAGCATATCATGTAAGGAACTCAACTTTCTGCGCGGGCTGTGTCGGTGGAGTTGGTTCAAAGATGGAAGTCCTTTCTCTGCATTGTGCGCGTAGATGTATGCACTTGAATTCTGATAATTAAGAGATTAGCGTTGATTCGGGTGTCTCACATTATAAGTGTTTTCCCACTTCGCGAAGATGGGAGTTCCATGATGTCACCATCCATGAGCAGTACGGAAGAGCGTCGTACATCATATCCGTTCAAGGTAAACCCATTTGTCGAAAAATCCTTCGGATATTTTTCAGACAGAGAGATGAGGGGTGCCGATAAGAATACCTGACACGAGATCATGACGCCACCGGTGCTAGTGTGTACCCTGTTAAAGTAGAATGATATGAGAAGCGTCAAGGGAACACATCTATCTTAACTTACGCATACAACTTGCAATGGATATTGGAGATGTAACCGTCCGAGATCACATAAGTGCTGAAGAAGCATTAAAAACTTGAATTCGCCTTCCAAACTGAGTTATGTCTTTACCAGAGGGTTGGATTGCGTCCGATTGTGACAGGTTTGTTTATTTCAAGGAGTATCACTGGAGGAAATAGTCGACGCATACTGCAAGAAGGTGCGCGTTTGCCCACCTTCTTTTTTCCCATCTATTTTGTCCAGGGAAACGAGCTTAGCGCATATATTCCGATCCATTGTAAGAGGAATTGCGCCGAGCCTGTGAGTAGTTCAAATTATTGAAATTTACCGCCAGGATTGAAATGTGCCTTAGGTATCCCTGGCAAGGTGGCTTATAATGTAAAGTGAGTGAAAGCGAAATAAAACTCACAGTAAGATACCGGCGGCTGGTCGTCATTCGGCCCGGCGCTGGACATGGTTTTTTCCTTTTCACGTTGTAACTTCACCTATTTCATAGCAACAAATGCATGTCCCCAAGCTCTGTATACAATCCCTTTGTGACAAAGCCTACTGAGCCAAATTGTCGGTATGTACATGCACGTTGCAAACCCAACGAGGAGGTACGCGATCTCTTATATGAGAACTAGTCACCGGCCCGGCCTCCAGGCCGGCCTTTCAGCGAAAGCATCGTTCGCCGCCATATGCGATTATTCTCTCAATCATGGTACGCAGTGATCTCGGCTTTCGAAATAATTTTTTTTTCAAATGTTCGAAGGCACCAAAGGCGAAGAATCCGAACCCTAGTGGACTGGGAAGGGCGATCATTAATCGTAGGGCCAAAGATGCTCGTCAGACTGAGGGGTCCAGCTTGGTACGTAGCGGTCGTTTATCCATCGAGAGATCCCAACCTTGTTCATTAGTACACAACCGACGTAGATTCATCCTCTCGTTTGCGGTCTGTCACCCAGGAAAGAGATCTAGACGCATTCTTGAATACGGCACAATTGGCAGGCACAGAGTTTACTGCCGGTAACCACGCTTACCTCTATGAGACATGTCTCCCTCGTTCACATCGCACCGCTAGAGCGCCGAAACTTGAAGATTATTCAATCCTCTGCAAACGCGTTTCAGAATCCGCATTTACTTTCGGAAGAAGAAGAAAAATCTACCCTGAGGAAGCATAGTGAGAATAAGAAACGTCTACGGGTCCCGAGAAGACCGCCGTGGACTAAATCTATCAGTCGGGAACAATTGGAACGTCAGGAAAAGGATGCATTCCTCCAGTGGCGGGGAGGTCTCGCAGAGTACGTACGACCGTGTTATCACACTTGTTATGTGTGCCACGTTCCTGATGGCGATTTCCGCAGGTTGCAGGATCGAGACAAGTTCTTGTTGACACCTTTCGAACGCAACCTTGAAGTATGGAGGCAGCTATGGCGAGTCATTTGATCGTGCAAATTGTGGATGCTCGGAATCCTCTGAAGTTCCGGTGTGAAGACCTCGAGGTATATGTCCAGGGCGTAGAGGGCGCGGAGGGAGAACAAGGAACGGGGAAGGGAAAACGCAAAAATCTACTGCTCATTAACAAAGCTGACCTTCTCACGGCCGAGCAAAGGTTAGACTCGAGTGGTGCTGGTGCTGTAGTTGTTCAGTACTGACTATGCATTCGCTAGACGTATCTGGGCTGACTACTTTGACTCACAAGGCATTCGCTATGCCTTTTACTCCGCGACTAATGCCACTGCCAGACAAGAAATATTGCGAGAAGCACGTGCTAGGGCGACTGAAGCGCTTCAAGAAGAGGACGGGGAAGCAGATATAGAGGAGAGCATACTGGATGCAGCTATGAGTTCTACCACCTCATCCGGATCGTATGATCCCCTTCAAACGGGAGATTCCGATAAAGACCTGGACCTGGATTCTGACGAGGACACCGAGGATGCCCGAGCAAAAGTACTCTCGGTCCTCGAACTAGAAGATCTCTTTATTGCATCCGCGCCGGACTTTCCGGGTGAGTCTTAGAGTGGTTGATGGTATAGTTATCCGTATAACGCGCGACCGTAGAGTTTCACGATTCACCAGGAAATCACCGTGAGAAACTCGTCGTTGGTCTCGTGGGGTACCCAAATGTTGGAAAGTCCAGTACGATTAATTCCTTGCTTGGGGAGAAAAAGGTGTCAGTTTCATCCACACCCGGCAAGACGAAACACTTTCAAACGATCAATCTATCTGATAAGATTACTCTTTGCGACTGCCCTGGACTGGTGTTCCCGCAGTTTGCAACAACCAAGGCCGATCTCGTTTGCGATGGTGTTTTGCCTATTGATCAGCTTCGCGAACATGTTGGCCCTGTATCCTTGGTGGTCAGAAGAATCCCGAAAGGAGTGCTCGAGGGGATGTATGGGATAAAAATCGACCCTTTGGGTTCGGAAGAGGGTGGGGACGGTTCTCTACATGCTGAAGACCTTCTTATTTCTTTCGCCGGTTGGTTGTGACTCACATATAGCCCGAAGTAATACTGACGACTTTTGACCAGTTGCTCGTGGGTTTACACGCACTGGACACGGTAACCCCGACGAAGCTCGTGCCGCACGTTATATCCTCAAAGACTACGTGAAGGCGAAGCTCTTATTCTGCCACCCCCCTCCCGATTATTCTGCACATGAGTTCAATCGTGGAGCCTGGAAGCTTGCCCTCCGGTGCCTCGCTAGAAAGAAACGTGGTATAAACACCCGGATTGACGAAAACGGCGATGCATTTTCTTTTGATGGAGCTACTAGTGACCCATCTGATCCCCAACCACCGCCGAGTCACGGCCAAAAATCTCAGTCTCTAGATAGACTCTTTTTTGATGAAACTACAGGCCTGGCTGCACGTCCCTTTACCAAGGGTGCAGGGGGGAGGGTGCAAAGTATCTCTCGCCCCATTTTGTACCCTCACCATGTTTTAGTCGCGAATGACGGTACACCTCTTGCAAGACAAGGTGTACAAATCTGGACAGAGACGGCCAACGCGAGCGGACGACCTTCGGGGAAAAAAGAGCACAAGAAGGTGAAACGGACGAAGCAGAGAAGTGGGAAGGGTTACGATTAGAAATGTTATGTAGCGTGATGTACAATGAACATGACAAAGGTCTCGGAGACTGCCAATAGCAAAGCCTCTTCCCACATCCTTTATCACAGTAACATGAAGCGATGGCTTACCACAGTTCCTCTCAAGCCAAGCATTTTTGCACTTTATAGATCTCTTCGGAGACAGACAAGGCTTCTACCCCACGAATACCTCCGGTATTTCTTAGCAATCTTTCCCCCTCTATGCTGCTTTGTAACCTTTGGCAGACAGTTTTTCCGCCTCAAACTGTCTGCCGACATCAAATCCGCACTAGATGATACCCGCAAGTATAGGCCACGACGGGCAACCTTCAAACGTCTGCGAAAGGTGACAAATTTGATTATCGGCTTCAGTGCTGCTTCTAACTTCTCAATAGGAACTTTCCAAGCTAACCCTCGCTAATAATGGGGACAGACGTGCCTTTGCTCATGTGTTGGATCTGGCATATGGTCGTAAAGGGCCGCTCAAATGGAGTATTTTGGCCGTACGCCGCGTTATTTCGTGTCCTTATGAGACTTTGCTAAACTCTCATAGCCTTTACTCTCCCACCCTGCTGCACCACCACCCCCTCGAATCATACCATCCGTGGAGCGCTCGCGACCACCTATATACGGTCCTGAGCTTACGGCGTTACTCATATCTCCTTATACTCGCCCATCTGGGAAGAATCCCAAACTATCTCATCTTCTTTTGCCGCCAACTTTACCGCCGAGGGCAGGCCCATCCTCCGAGGATGCTCGTCTCTTTGGACCATTCAGCAAACGTCGAGAAGTCAACATTCGCTGGCGCTATTTCTGCTACCAATGGAAACGGCTGTATCCTCCACTTGAGGTCTCCGTGAAAAAACAGGGAACACAGGGGACTTCCTCCCAAGAGGATGCTCTTCTCGGTGCTAAGATTCGAGGTGTTGGCATACAAACTGCAGGACAGTTAGACGAAGTCAAGTCGCTTGCCGGCCCAGCTTCCGAAAAGCCGCCACCTCCTCGTAGGATTGATCAATTATACCTCCCCCATACACACACTTCCACCACCGTCCGACGATCGCTGCCGAACAGGTTCCTTCGCCGACGATACAGGGAACTTCTTGGCCGTATTCCAGTCCTTACATATTCGTATGTGACTGGTAAATCCGTGACCAGCTCCAACGGCTACCCAACGGGTAAGTACGAAGTATCGTTAGCCCCCACCGCTTTATCGCGGTACGTGCGGCAAGAGACGGTACATTCCCAAAATCTGGATGCTGTTGACCTGGCATGGTTCGAACGGGAAAATGGGTCCCTGTCCGCTCATT
>Ga0193693_1000106_pt1 | contig 12264 bp, 16 predicted proteins | sample L3a2metaG_FD_144916 | JGI IMG/M metagenome (GOLD analysis project Ga0193693, IMG submission 144916) | Soil microbial communities from a riparian zone of the East river system, Colorado, United States - L3a2 | ecosystem: Environmental > Terrestrial > Soil > Riparian zone | place: USA: East River...
CGAGTCACGAAAAAATTCGACGCCCGAGCATCGGTGTAGCAACAACCCCCTTTCTCTCTTTCGTAATTACGCAGGGGAGCCGTACTCTGGCTAACTGATTATTTCAGAAAATTCCGAGTCGGCCAGGCCCGACAACTTGCGTGATAACACATTGTAGGATCAGTGGAACCATGTCCAGCGTTCTAAACGTAAAACCCCGGAATGTTAGGTGCATCTATGGTACAGAGAGAGCATTTACAGTAATACAGATTGTATGGTACACAAGGGATTCACAATCCCGATACGGAGCCACGCTGGTATTGCGAGTGGAGCTATAGAGATGCCAGCAGACTTTGTACCCATGGGTTGTTATCTATTTTTTCTTGGTACGCAGAGAAACAGTTCTTGAGCTCAGCCAATTGGGCTTCTGGGGAGAGATCGTCTGACATGACGACGTCTTCATCGTGAGCCGCAGAAGGCGTTTGTGATGCCCAGGTCTTCAACAGTTCCTCAACGATCTGAACACCATTCTCAATGACTTCTGGGGAGAAGTGTGATTCTTGCGAAGACGCCCGTTCTGAGAGAAAACGGTCAATGAAGCCTGAAACCACCCCAGGGTTGCTATCACACCTACCAGTGCCGAAATCTTCCAGTTCTTCTGCCTTACGTTTGGCTAGCTATGATCCAGTCTGAAAAAAAATATCATATTTCTACAAAGACAAACTTACCCTAACGACAGGCTCCGGAAAGTTTGCCATTCTAGCGACATGAATGCCAAAGCTTTGGTCGGAAACGCCTGTTGATATGATCAGCGTGAGCATGCATATCAGCTGGTCTGAGTCACACACCAGGCTCTACTTTGTAGAGTAATGTAATGTCGCGTTCCTTTGACTGCGTGTCCGAATCTGAGACGTGGGCAACAACATGCAGATTTTTAACATGGTTCAGCTCTTGATCTAGCGCTGTAAGTTCGTGAAAATGGGTGGCAAACAAACAAAACGCATGAATCTCTGATGCGATCTTTCTGTAGGCAATCAGTGCGAGCAAAAGAGCGCTGTAAGGGTAAAAGCCATACTCAGATATAGACCATGCGAGCCCGAATCCGTCATAGGTGGATGTCCCTGAACGTCTAGAGGTCAGCAAAGGCATCACGTCGTCGTGTCAACTTCAACGAACCCCTTCCAAGCTCATCAATGATAATGAGTGAGTCTCTCGTGGCAGACTGATGTTGGGCGTAGTATAAGCCAGATTAGTTTTCTAGGGAGGGATGAACTGACCTTGAGAATTGTCGCGGTCTCTAACATCTCAGCCATGAAGGTCGAGATACCCTTCAGCTGACTGTCGCCTGCACCTACGCGACATAAGATCGAGTCGAAGATAGGTAACCGGGCCATTGAGCAAGGTACGAATGAACCAATTTGTGCCATGAGAGCGATAACCCCGATCTGTACCAAGTCATGAGCTTTGCGAGGACGACAATTGTCCGGTGCGCAACATACCTGACGGATATAAGTGCTTTTTCCACCCATGTTTGGACCAGCTAGTTCTCACAATTCAGAGTAGAGCAAATATAACAACCGGAAACGCACTGATTATCTGGAATTCGGATTCATCTGTCACGGTAGAGATGAGTCACATTTCGGGACAGACAAGTGGCGAACATACCTTTGACCATCTCGACATCGTTCGGAATGAAGCTGACATCATCTTGAACTTCAAGGCAAGGATGTCGCGCGTCTTTGAGGACGAGGTCGCCGGTGCCTACATGGTAATAGACCTCCACGACCGGCAATTTTACAAGAAATCAGCTACGAACCTTTCTCGATGACAGTCGGCTTGACGTATGCTTCGGGGGCGTTAACAGCAACATGGGCAAAGCTGCGATGGCTGAGTGCTCGTAGTGTCGACCGAGGAAACAGCAGACAGACCTCAGAATCACATCCAGATGTGCCAATACGTCATTCAAGGACTCCAGCACAGGAGTATATGTCGCTGCAAGGACATCGGTACTTGGGACTGCATGAAAAAGGAGAGTACAAACACGCAATAGATACGACCTCCTTGACGAGCCCACTTTGGGTACGCGAATAAGCTTGGGTTGCCTCTTGGTATTCCATCGCAAAGTTTTTCAATTTGGTGGTCGTGAAGTAAACTCCGGATTTAACAGTCCCGAGCTCGATATATTTACGCTTGTTGCTGATGGCTCGTGCGTCCTGATGACCATTCAGCGATCTCGGGTACACTAGGAACGTGAGCAGTCCACATACGTTTTTTGTCAGCCGGAAGCAATAGCCATAAGTCGCTGAATTTTCTAAATGTAGCTTCTTGTCGAGCTCAAGATTGAGATCATTTGCTACATCACGATGTTCTCCGTCCAGTCCGTCTCGTGCTGCGCTGATCTGGTCGGCCAACTTGCGCAAACGTGCATCGTAGTCGGGCTTGATGACATAGTTGTGCCTCTCAAGTTCGGAAAGATCGAGCGTTTGTTCCACCATCTCAGCATACTTATCGAGATTGGCAGCGTATTCTTCGAGGTGGTTCAGATACGTTTCTTTGATAAGCTTACGACCGCGTTCCGTCTTCACATCGACGTGCTTCAAGGCTTCGACAAGTCCAGACAGCTTGGAAGGATCATCTCATCACTAATGAGACGCTACACGGCGTCGAAAACAATACCTTCAAAACTGCCTGATACACCCGTACAACATCCTCAAGGGAAGCGACCGACTTCTGAAATCGTTTACTTATACGGTTCATGTCGGGCATAAGCTTCATGAAATCATCCTAGTGCGACAATTCAGATTGTTATCGTATCGATTATATAAGTCTGACCAACCTGGAGAGTCCTACGTGCGTCCGAGTCTTCCACAAAAGTCTCAACTAGGTCTTGTCGTTTCACTAAATAGTATATGCGTCAATAATCGTGTAGATATGCCCGGTCCGAATACGTACGGATCTCATGGAGATTAACAAGTGGCTGTTTCAACCAGCTTCCCAGCATCCGAGTCCCTTGAGCAGTTTTACATTTATTCAAGAGTCCAAGGAGCGTCGTGTTCTTCGCTCCGGAGCTCTTCCAAGGAACGGTATGAATCACGAAATAGCCTCTGTAAAATCAAACTTACGTTTCCGCTGTCCATGAGGTTCAAAGCGCGGAGAGCACTTGCATCCAAGCGCATATATTGTCCCAGGTCGTGCGTGCGGATGGTCCATGCACCATGATTGGATGAATCAGATAGAAGACTTAGATAAGTAATCAGCGCAGCGACAGCAGAGGGTGCAATGGGTAAGTTGAGTTGCGCTATTTAGAGAATCGAGTTAGCCTTAGCAGAAAAAGCTGCGAATGTTGCCTACGGATCACTGTGGGGCCCTCTGCGGTGCCGGCTCCTATCGTTGGGGGTGCCAATAAACGAGTGAGATCTTCCTCAACCGTCTTCGCCACAAATTCGCCTAACCGTGTCATGTGGGTTGTTGTGGTGGCTATGCGTGCAAAAGGACATACTTGGTTTCCGTTCAGTGATCACGATACCACACCTGTCAAGGACGTCTTTGAGCTTTTTGAGGTCAAAATCACGGTCAGTTGCACCCGAAGCGGTGCCAGTTGGGACAATCGCTTCCTTGATTCCCAACTGAATGGCGAGAGTCTAGAGAGCACGGGGATCAGCCTCTCTACGTAAGATGTACAACGCCATACCTCGATGTTTGAAAACGCATCATTATCCACAAAGTCGGCTACGCCGAACTGTCGTAAGCTGGTATCCGCAAATGCAATACCAACAGTCTTGGTCTTCGCTTTTCCAGTTAAACCGGGAACTGTGGGTGTAGTCGCCAGTTTCACTGCTATAATGACCGGTGGCGATAGGATGTCATTATTTACAAAGAGGAGATCCTCTACCGCTTGGAGGTTACCGGGTGACGCCTGGGAATACCTTTTAGTTGAGGTAAGGGAGGATAAATAGTCCGGCCTTACTTCCTTGTCTAATTTGAATTTTGAAATCTTTTTTCCATGGCCGGCCTCAGGTATCCATATCTCCACCTTGAGTTGCCTACTTGTCAGCGCCTCTCTTAAGAAGGAGGTAGCAACTGTAGGCCTGAGAGTGACACTCGGCAGGCCCGCCGTCTTGCCACCAGCGCCGAGATATTTGAGCACAGACTTAGTGTGATATACATGGTGGGCAACATAGAGCGCATCTGCTCCATGCGCACTGTAATAGTCTTCGTTGCCGGCTTTCCTGAAGAAAAGTCGGATGGTGCCATTGGAATCCGGAGACTTTGGGAGTAGCTTGTTAAAAAATGAAATGAAACCCGGGTCCAAGGAGTCTGCTTATTCAATAAGCGATAGGATACGACAGCGGGAGAACAAAAACAAGAGTACCTGTCTCGTCCTCTTTCTCCTTTCCGTACATTAAGGACATCTTAGTCTAGTGACTGCAGGGGCGGCGCGGCGTCCACTGGCAGGTGAGAAAGACGCGACGCGACTCTTACGTAAGGAGAACGGGACTCGTTTTTTCGCCACGCTCTGCGACATCGTTTTGCCTCATACTTTTCGTATCGTAATGTCTGCAGATGATTGCGTGTACAGTTTCCTTTACTCGCGACTTTCTTTTTCTGCACTCTCGTGTACAGAAGCCGCGTAAACTCTCACCGTGGCCTCTGAAGTATGCAGTGCAACAACGAATGGTCTTCTTCGTGCATACTAGCACCATTGCTTCAATACCAACCATCCGGGTGTAGAAGCTCGGAAAGGAGTCCATATTCCTATTAAACAGAGAGTATTTTGTTCTCTTAGATTCTCTGCCCACCAGGTCATCGACGGGTGATGGTGTGCGTTGACATAGAAGCGCTGAGCGTTTGGACGGGTGTATCTCAAGTTGATATGCATTTGGGCCAGTCAGTGTAGGTCCCACGGGCATCCAGATCTGTTGCACCGCCGCATTCCGAAAATGGAACCCACTCGAAGGACGAATTCCCTTCCAGTTGGACCAGTCAGCTCAGGTAAACCCAGTCTCAAAGACGTGTCAATAATCTTTGGGAGGTGATGGGAAAGAGAGGCGGGGCGGGAAAAAAAAAGTAAAACTGTTCGCATACACAGTTCAGACAAGAACCACCGCAACGGGCTTGAGTACACGGCCTATATTTATCCGCACAGGCGCAAAGAAGACAGTTACCAGTGCTTCTACTCCCAGACTTGCCTATTGGTGCTGTGCAGTGGCTCATTGGGCATGATGATCAAGCTACTAAGTTATGTGTACCATCACCTTCGGCACTTCGAATGGCTTATTCAACTCTCACACAACCGGCACTGTTCTAATAGAATGACCAAAGTAGTTTTCCGGTAGAAGTGACGAACGTTGAGTGGCGGAAGAAGATACAGTGTGTCACTCCTGCCAGCTGATGCCGTGTCGGGTTCAACACCATACGCTCGATGGCTCACAGAACTGGCTAGTCACAAAGCTGGGCACCGATAGCGAAATTGAAATACGACAAAAAAGGTAACGGTAGGTGGCGATCAAATGGAACAATCTTATCGGGTACACTAGTGCAGTAAATCACGCAGTTGCGCTCAGGCGGAAGCTGAGTAACCTTCAAAACTACTCAAGTCTTCTTCTCTCTGGGGGTGACCTAGAATGGAAGGCGAGGGAGCGACAGGAATTTTAGAGCGGTCCTTTTTGTCGGTTTCACAATGACATCGAGCGAGAGGCCCGCTGATACGAGATGAGTCCACATCCATAGCACCTTCCCCCAAGTACGAGTGAACTTCGGCTGCTAAAGCCCACGTCATCATAAACCTATATCAGCTGTAATCAAAAATTCAAGTCCGAGACAACCCTGGACTTTGTTGCGTGCCTTCCTCGCTAGTTCATGACGAAAAGATGCCACTTGGCTTCATGGATGCCTTGGTGGAAGGGAATTGTTCCTTTCTGCAAGAGCTCTGCGACCGAGAGTATTTGTAACTCGGGAGGGCGAAAACGGTACAGGGAGCAGGCGCAGAACATGTGGCAACAACATCCCGGAAGGGTGCCAGAGAGGATATCTGGGACAGCTGGCGTATTTGCACCCCACACGACGGAGCTCGGAATAAGAAGCCGAGCGGAGTGTGAAACCGGCCCTGACATCGCGTGACTGGCTCGTGGCTGGCCAAAGATGTGGGTTCCCAGATTTATTTCAAATCTAATAAATCTGACGAGCTACTGTATCTCTAATCAAATTTTCTAAAAATAAAGCCTATGCTTGGTGCTCTAGCTGTAGGATTTCTCGAGTTTTGCTTGGTCGCGAGCGCTGTTTTGCCGGCCTGGAAAATAGTGCCGAGGGCGAATAAATATATTACGAGGCGCTTAGTACAGCAGGGCGCGACCTGCCATCATGATATCATATCACGGCCGTGTCGGCCAGGTTGCACGTTGCATTGGCAGTCAAGCAACGCTGTGCTGTATTGAATACGTTTGCTTTTCCATAACCCCTGGCGCCAGAATAGCGCTAGTTGTTCCTGTGGCGTCAATACGAACTGTCCCTCCTCGAAGGCTGGCGTTCAGCTTTTGCAATTTTACGTGAGTACGAAATCTCAGGCTATCTCCCGAAGGTGTGGAATTTATATAGAATCTTACCGAGATTCACATCCCGTTATTTCTAGTTGGAAATCACGTTCCTGGGGGGTCGTTCCAGCTCGGTCGAGCTAGATGATAAAGAAAGCATGCCATCCCGTCACCATTAGTGTTGACCAATTCCCCTTCTCCCCCCTCATGCGATTATGCCCGACTCTGTATTCAAGTTCGTCCACCCGCTGTATTATGACACGACCGCCTCTGTCCAGAATGTGTTATACACCCTCATCACCGCCATGCTGACCTGGTCATGCTGGTCCGCTTTCTACAACGTCTACCTCCATCCTTTGGCACGCTTTCCTGGGCCAAAGCTGGCCGCTGCATCAAAGTACTGGCTGTTTTATCAGGAGTTCGTGAGGGGAGTCTCCCTCTCTGACGTCCGAGATGAGCTCCACGCCCAGTATGGTGCGTCCCGTTTCCTCCAAGCAGCGCCGCTGCTCGCCACCCTATCGACACGCCACTCGCCGCTGATATATGGCACGTTCCGATTATCACAGGTGACATCATTCGAGTGCAACCCAATTTGGTGCGTCGGTGGAAACTGTGCTTTCCCAGGGGGTCTCAGGATGTTTAATCTGTGTATTCGATAGCTCCACTTTGCGAATCCGCACGCGTACAACGAGATCTACAACCTGAAGAACAAGTGGGACAAGGACCCTGTTGTGTACGGGGCATTCGACGCCGATCAGTCTTCAGCGTGTTACGTCAGATACGCAGATGCGAAGCCCCGTCGGGACGTGCTCAGCCCGATGTTCTCCCGATCGTCGATTCTCAAGATGCAAGGCCTCATACAGGAACGCGTTAGCTATTTTCAGCCTCTCGTCTGCGCCACACCCGTTCACCCTCACCTTTGCTATAGGTCAACGTGCTCTGTGATGCCCTCGCAGAGCAATATGCGGCAGGCAATTCCAGCAACCTCTACCTTGGCTTCCGCTGCTTCGCCACGGATGTCCTCACCCTCTTCTGCTATAACAAGTCGCTCGAGGCTACCAAAGCTCCGCATTTTCACGCGCATATCGTCGTCGCGTCCGAGACGATGCTCCCCATCTTGAGCCTGTCCAAATATTCGAGTCTACTCGTCACGCTCTTGCACTATTTCCCCCCTTGGCTTGGCAAGATAACTGGACCACCCGTTATGACCGCCTTTTACCAGCTACGTGAGGTCCGTTCTACCTTTCTTCTCAATACGCCGCCCTTAGTGGCGTGTCATCTCACTCTGGCCCCCCGGTGGCGCTGATCTGTTTGTTTTTTCTTTCGCACAGCTTCTCCTCTCCCAGATCGATGCCATCCTGCGCGACCCTGCAGAACTGACGCTTACGCCCCATCCAATCATCTATCACGGGCTCCTCTCTCCCGAAGCCAACAAGGGTCGCCCGCTGCCATCGCGTCGGAGTCTCTTGGATGAGGCTGGCATTCTTCTCGGAGCTGGCGCAGATTCCACGGGCGTCACGCTAATGGTTGCGGCACATTATGTCCTACAACATCCCCAGGTTCGCCAACGACTCGAGGCAGAGCTACGTGAGGCATGGCCGGTCTTGGAAGAGATCCCCCGATATGAGGTCCTGGAGAAGTTACCCTATCTGGTACGGTTCCCGCTTTCCCTGCGGAACAGGGTCTCCTGCTCACCTGACTTTCCAAACAAAATAAAAATAAAAAATCCCCCTGTGAATCACACGCAGGCCGCGGTCACAAAAGAAGGCCTCCGCATGTTCCCAGGCGTTATTGCTCACCCACGTGTCGTCCCTCGCGAGGGCGCCGTGATATCCGGCCAGTTTATTCCAGGTGGTGTACGCTTCGACTTTCTTTCCTTCACGAACATCGTTTTGGAATCTCCTCGTTGACGTTTCTTTGCGTTCTGCAGACGATCGTCGGTCAGAGTTTCACGTATGTGCATCGATCGCCGCTCATTTATGAGCGTCCGGAGGAGTTTCTGCCCGACCGATGGCTAGGCCCAAATGCCAAGGCATGTGACACCGCGTTGAGCGTGTTCTCGAAGGGACCGCGTAGTTGTTTTGGGGTCAACTTGGCGTATGCCGAGATACATATGGGGCTAGCAAACGTCTTTCGGAGATTTGAGCTTAAGCTCGACGAGGCAAGGTGCGTCTGGCGATCGTTGTTTGCGGGGGTGACGCATCACTGTCCCTGATCATACTTATTCTACCTTGGCCAGACCCGCAAGTCTGCAGATAAAGGAGCACTTCGTTCCACTCTTCTCTGGAGAGAACTTGCACGCGTACTGTAAGCCAGTGAGGGATTGAAAGAAACGCCGTGATGACCGTGATGTTTATGACCATCGTGTACTTTTCGAAATATAACTTTTTCGCCTCTATTGCCTTCGGTTCCTTGTGCAACGATGGGCAACCATAGACAACGAATAAATAAACTACGATGGTTGAGATATATAGACGGTAGATGAGGAGTATTTCGCCGGGTAGGATCAAAGAGGTAATTAGAAACAAATGAAGTAGTAGGTCTCGATTACCTGCGAAACACTTTGCCAGATTGGCACACTCAGGACAGAAAACAAGGGTATGATACACAATCAAAGATAGCAGAGGGTGTCGCGAGAGAGCATAAAAAAGCAATGAGATAAACAAGACGTGTCGATTCGTTAGGTGTCGTGAAAGGTCGTAACAAAGTCATCAATGGTCGTGAGCACAGCTTTTGGCCGTTATATGGCACGTAGAATGAAACGGGATCGAACGACAGAGGTAGAGAGGAGGCAATTTGAAGATAGGGAACGTAGGGGCACGGGGATGGATAAAAGGGAAGGGGAGAAGGAAATGCAACCGTTATGATCCGAGAGCGATACTCTCACTCTGACTATGTGGGGGATGCCCAGCAATAGAGTGGAAAGTTGACGAGCGGTGCACAAGCACCATCGAGTCATCAGGCGACCGTGTGAAAAATTCGTCTTCCCCTTCGTACGGCGACGAGCTTGAGTTGATCTACGTCCACATGACACAAGCACGGACACCCAAGAAAGAAGCAAAAGTGTCAACCACGAAAAGAAAAAAAAAAAGGACGAGAGGCAAGAGAAAAAAGAAAGAGGGGCGTACCCATTGTCCTAAGAGTTCTTCTAACCTATTCGCTTCCTCGGATGTAAAATGCACGTCAGTGCCCTTTTCAGCGTGCAGCTTGAGAAGTTCGCTGAGTGTACGTTTGCTGCCTCCTGCGCGGCCACCGCGGTGCGAATGTGCATCCGGTGTGGGAGAATCGGGGTCCGCGCCAACGGCAGCACCGCCTTGGGAGGGGAACACAATGCGACTCGGAGTTGGGGCGGTTGTTGGGGTGACGGCGGGGGGGTCAACCACCATAGACTCTGGGTGATCCCAGTCTTCTGGGGGTTGGGAGGGGTGGCGGGATAGTGACTTTGTCATGGGGAGGGGAGGAGAGCCGAGGGGAGTGCTTGTGGTGGGTGTGGGTGGGAAAGCGGAACCAGCATTTCTGTTGATCCTTGTCCCGTTTTGCCGATCGGTCGGACTTCGGTCCTCCGCCGCACGTGTCTGGCCTAAATTAGGCAGCTCATCGGACCATCCATCATCACTTCTGTCTCGCTTAGCTTACGTCCTGTCTCGACCGTCCAGGGACCTGTCATGAACGTATGAACGTATATGGACCCCTGACCATGTGTCAGACTACTGTACAGTAGCCTCTGAACCAGCAGAAATTCTAAATGGCAAGTCCAAACTGTATACTGTATCCCAATACTCTGAGGACAGACGGAAATAAAAGTGAGAAGAAAATAATGAAATGTGAATTCATGCATTAAACTAAATTCAACGGAAGATGGAGAGCAATGTCCGAGGTGTGCCTAGAGAGAGCATTTCGACTAGAATAACACTGCTGCACAGGCTAGCATAGCCACGCTTACAAAACCACAGAGGAGACTCGCTGGCGCTACGACCGCGACTGCACCATTTGCACTCTTCGCGGAGGCCTGGGCTCTTGATGTTCCGGACGGATCGACTGAGTTGACTGTGGTGGTCCCTGTCGACGTACCGTTCGTTGGTGGTGCGGCATTCGCGAGGGACGTAACGTTGCTCCATTTAGCCGCAGCATTTGCACTCGAATCGTTCGGGCTGTATGGCAGATACGAAACTGCACCAGTACTGTCTAGCTGGACTAAGGAGTTGATGCCTGCAAAATATGACGCTCCCGCGTCCTTCGTACTCGGTCCTGCAAGAGCCTGGGTCGTGTTGCTCTGGACGTTCAGCACATAAGTCGCAGAGCCGTCATCTGGGATGAATGCGAATTCTTCTTGTACCTGATGCGGAGATAATACGATGAAATCAATGCAATGTATACTGTACAATACGGATTTCTCATACCCCTGCGTTTCGGAAGAATGAGGCGGTCTGACCATGGGTCGCGGGAATTGTCTCTTTAGACGACGGGAAGTCTTGCGCGTCAGGCTGGAAGTAATTGACTGAAGTACACCGACCGCGTCAGCGGTGTTGCCAGGGAACGCATCGGTAGCTTTGACTTACAGTGGATTACGTAGATAGCGGCGCTACCAGCAGGTACATCGGCAACGTTGAGGAAGAAGACATGGTTCTGAGCGAGGGCCATCACAGGTTCATAGTCGCTTGGATATGGAGCTTTTTCAACATCCACCCATTCGAGGGCGGAGCTATTGGCAGCTTTCAAAAGACCCATGTCCAGGTGGAATAACTCTCCATGCGACATCGCGTCTGGCAACGCCAAGCCAGGCACATATCAGTTCGTCTAATCCCTTACAGTTAAACGGGTGGATACGCACAGAACACGTTCGTATCGTGGTCGAGAATCGCATTGAACGACGATGGATCAAATGAGCCAGTTGTAACAGCCTGCTTGGACCACGATTTGGCGGTGGCGTCATAGATGTGAATGGTCGAGGGACTTGACTTGTCACCATTGGTGACATAGATGGCATTTGCGTACTTAATAATAATTCAAATTAGGCACAACGACTTACACCACAAGCGCTCACGCTGCGCGCTTGTCAAAAAGTGGGTCATACCTGTGACAGGAAGCAAGTGGTGTTGGTACCGTCAAACGGTCTTCCAAAAACGAGTGAATATCGAAACGCAGGACTATGTAAAAGCGAAACTCACGGACGCCCCGAGGCCGTAATGTCAGCCGCAGTGCCTACAGATCATCGTCCGCAAGCCCAAAATGAGAGGATAAGACAACTTGTTGTCAAAAAACGGAGGCAGGTGATTCATTGAGACGCACCGTTAGCCCACGTGTTCTGCGGTCCTGCGTTCCAGTCCTTGCCATCGAGGCCAAAGGCAAGCAAGTTCCATTTCACGTCGAAGGCGACGCAAGGTGAACCGCGCACTGCGGTGGAGGAAAAGAAGTAAAGAGCGACTATGGTGGGTAATAGTGAAGAGAGCATGGAAAACGATGTTGGATATGTGGACGATGATGGTTGTAAGAGAAAGGAAACGTGGCGTAAATTTATCTTCAAGTACTCGAGCGCAGCCGAGCGGGAACACAGCGGAAAACCGAAGCAACCGCAGGTGAAACGATCAATCAGACCAGTCAGAACCGGAAGGCAGAATCCTATTGCAGGAAAGAACTTGGAAATAAAGTGTCCATATAACAGGGCGACGAGCGGAAAGGAAAACAACGGTGTGCGTATGTAGGTAGAGACTATAGCGCCTCGATTTGTCTTCTCACCTCTTCTGCGCGCTCTTTG
>Ga0193693_1000107_pt1 | contig 12241 bp, 10 predicted proteins | sample L3a2metaG_FD_144916 | JGI IMG/M metagenome (GOLD analysis project Ga0193693, IMG submission 144916) | Soil microbial communities from a riparian zone of the East river system, Colorado, United States - L3a2 | ecosystem: Environmental > Terrestrial > Soil > Riparian zone | place: USA: East River...
AATTGTTATTATTGCCCTATTTCCCACCTACAGTACTCCCGGGCGTTCCGTATCTTTAACTTTTGCCCTTGTGGATCGGTTGCGGAAGTCACGGTTCAGCGCTCAGCGCTCAGAGCCCCACCGTCAGCCCCACACATGGTGCGCCCTCCAAGCACGTTTGTTGCGTTTTGAGCGTCAGTACTGTATTGCCTGTGATTATATTTCTTTACTTTGGACGCTGTGTTGAGGTTCGATGGCGTAGTTGGTTATCGCATCTGTCTAACACACAGAAGGTCCCCGGTTCGAACCCGGGTCGAACCAATATTTTTTCTTTCATCCCAGTACTCCATTTCATTACAATTCCAGCGTGATCGACATTTGAGCCACCTGCATTTCAATCTATTCTTCTCTTCTTTTAACTGGCACTAGCGAAATGAAAACGCGCTCATAAACGTCGTTGCCGGCTCTCCGTGTGAGCAAAGTGTTACAGTACTACAAACTTGTGTAAGTGGCCATCTGACCTCCCCATCAGAAAATGTTTTATTTTTATTTTTATTTTTTTTGAAGAGAATTTTTGTTCCGACCTTCCGATGGACGCATCCATTCCTAGCATTGCGGCGTGCGTGGTGGGTGGGCAGGGCAAATCAAAGAGAGCAAGACCCGGTGACTAGGTGACTACTGTAGGTGAGTGACTCACGACCGGAAGGAAGGGTCTGCTGACTCGGAACTGGCTGACGAGTGTTTTGCACGGAGTAACGAGTACGTGTCCCGTGGTCATACGAGTACGAGTACAGTAGTACTGTACATAACCAACCAACCTCCCCTCCCCCCCCTGGCCCCAGGCCCCCAGCGCAAGCTCTACTGTATCTCTCTCTCCTTGAGAGAACTGCTAAAACGGGGCTAGCTACCCATTGTAACCCCAACACCCAACACATAAGACATAAACTCCGGGCCTTCGCAAAGTTCGGCGACATCGTCGCAGCATGCTGCCAGTGTGTTGACACTGACCCTGACCCTGCCCGTCATGAATGAATGACGCGTCACGCGTCTTTTCATCCGGTACGGATATACGTACGGTAGCGGAATCAGGGCCTACTACTGTATAGGGCCGAGCTAATTCCCCGTGGTACTGTACTGTACCAACTGACCAACAAAAACATATACATAAAAAAGCAAACATTTATTGTTATCTAATCTAATCTAATCTAATCAGGACACGTAAAATGCACCACAATACAGTTTACAATTGACCCGCGGCGCTCGTCATTGAGAACCTGCAGTACCGTACTGCGGCGAACTAGTACTGTACGATAGAAAAGTGTACTATATCCGTTTCCTTTTCACTGTTATCCTCCTAGCATTCCGAATCCGCCCAACGAGCCTGTCAATCTGAGCCCCAAATCTGTCTGACATAATCTTCTACATTTGTTCGGCTGGCACAATCTGGCAAAGTTGAATAAAACGGGAATGGGGTCCGGTGACTACGAGATAGGAGGCTTGTTATGTCCCAGTCCCAATCTGTCGGGATGGTCCGGGTTGTGAGGTGAGGTCGGGATAAGCGTGATGTCTTTCCTTCCTTTGTCGGAACTCGGTAGGCGTTGTTCGGGTGTGTCAGCCACTTGCGGATCTGTCTCACCTCTGTCCAAGCCCCGAGTGTAATGATACCCGTCTCGGATGGCGGAAGAACAGTCAGTCACCAGAACAAAAGGGCAGATTTGTATCGGCCAATGGGGTATACTATCATTGCTCATAGATACACAAACACACAGCACGCAGGCCAGCACCGCCGCAAGACAAAGAGAAAGACACAAGAGAGAGGAGAAGTAAAAGGGTGCCGACTTTTAACTAATGCTACAACTGAAGGTGAGAGTTTTGGGGATGTACGACTTTGGGGGTTGAACGAGTAAGACACAAACAAAAGAATCGACACACGAAGGTCGGGGGGGCCCAAAAACACTGAAAGCAAGAAGGATGCCACATGCATAGGGTTGGACGATGATAGTGTTTGAGAGGATTGACATGCACGAAGTGGTGATAGTGGAAAAAACATAGAGCAATCTGCCTATCATGCAAAGGGATCAGAACGCGTTGATGTATTCGTCAAAGCCGCCATGTGAGGCGGCCATGTCATATCCCGCCGTCGGGACCGGGACGGTGGCTTCCGCAACATCAGCGGTAAGACACGTAGTACTACAGCCGAACATGGCCGCCGCTCCGTTCGCGGCAGCGGCGGATCCGGCGTAGCATCTGTCCCAATCGGCGGTGGGAATTTCGTGAAGTGCCGACGATGGCGGCGTGGAGGTCGTGTGCTGCTGGAGGCAGTAGGGTATAGGGAGGGGCGGCGGACCGAAAGATCCGACCGCACCGGTATCTGGCAATTTGGGGAACGCCGCGCACGCACCCGGTGCAAAGGCCAAGCACGACTCGGTGGGGGCACAGCATGCCCACTCAGCGCATGATGGAGATGTCATAGACTCCAGCGAAGCGGGGTATGAATTGCCGTCGGTAAACGTGAATCGCTCGTATTGATCCGAACTCGAGTCGGTGTACATGTGAGTGTATGCCCCTGATGTGGCACCGACTGGCGCCGAGGAATTCTGATGAAAGAATACCAATGAGAGATGGAAGATGGAGAGTGATGAAAACATACTTGGACACCACCGACGCCCATACAGCACTCGAAGGCATCATTCAATGGTGAATGGTGTTCAGGAAGAGTCAGCATCTGAAGTCCAGAAGACAGCCCGTGGAGCGCCGGCGACGTAGGTAGGACAGGCGTGTAGAGAGGCGAATCAATCTCGCTGCAAGAATGCCTGTCGAACTCGGCGACAGATGGGCATGGACTGGACATGCATGAGATCGGAACTGGTGTCCTAGCCTTGGCAGGGACGACAACCGCCTGCGGAGCAGCAACCGGCTGTGGCATTGAGGCAGAACGACGCCTTCCTGTCACAACTGTGGACGATAACACTCGAACGGTAGCGGGTTCCAGATGGGTAGCTAGGTGCTCATGAACGTCGCCGTCTCGTGGAACAGAAGATACACCACGCTCGCTGCGCATGATAAGCGAAGCAACCTGTGCGCTACGATCGGTGCGCCGGCAGGTGGACGGACGGGTACGCGATGCAACGCCTGGAGGGGTGCGACGAACGGGCTTAAACCGATAGTCCGGGTTCTGGAGAGCGTGAGCAGCCTTTTCCTGCTCGGCTAGAGTCTTGAACTGCTCGCGCTCCTCGGGGGATAGACAACGCCACTCTTCCGCGGCGCGCTTCGACAGGGTCTTGTCGCTTCGACTGGACTTGTCAGAGGTATCATTGGAATCACGCGCGTGCCTGCGAGAATATTCGCAGCGGAATATGATGAACGCGTTCCGGGGGCGGGGGACCCAATCAGGGTCGCGCTGACGATTCCGCATGGCGCGACGGTCCGAGGAGGAGAATGGAGTGAGAGAAGTGTCTGTATGAGAGCCGTCGACGGAAGAGCCAGGGGATGGGGCGTTCTCAATGGACGAGAAACGGAGAGAATGGGAATCATTTGAAGATGCACGACTAAGTGAAGGAGAAGACAAAAGTTGGTTGGGTAGTGTGACTGGGTATGAGTTGCTGATGTCTACGTCATCGTCGTCGCCGTAAGAGGGCACCCAACCAGATACGAAACCCTCTGTGGGCGACATCGTTGTTCGTTATGGGTAATAAATAGACGGTGGCAGTGGCGGAGAGCCAGTGGGGAAAAGTTGATACGGGGAATATGGCGTCGAAAGGGCGGAATGAACGAAAGGAGAGCATTGGGTGGGGCGCTGGAGAGGATTAAATAGGCGGTGAAAGCAGCAAGTTGCAAGTATTGTGTCCGGATATCGAGATCGAGATCCCCTCGCTCCTAACTCGTGATCGGCGAGGGAACCCCATGACGCATTCTTCCTGCCCATCGTCCTACTTGGACAAAAGTTTCCCTCGCCATGGCCCACCAACCACCCCAGAAATATCCCGCCATCCCACCCTGCCTCTCAGGACTGCGTACGGTGACGGGTCCGTGGCTGACCTCGTGCTCTCGACCTCTTCCGCGGCGGGTGTGCCACATTCACATTCCCCTTACAGCCTTCCGCCGACAACACCCCCTTTAATCACTTTTGGTACTAGACGCCACTCCGTAGCCTCGCGGCAAGTCCTCAACTCACCCCTAGGAGTGTTCACACCGCTCTCCTGTTCCCTGACGCCGTGCACTCCGAGTCCGTGACACCAGAATGTGCTAGCGGATTTTTTACGATTATTCCTGTATTTGTGAGCTAATCCCTACAGTAAATTAATAATACCATGAATGGAAGATGCGGACGGAGCGCTGAACATCGCCCATACAGCACAAGCCCAAATAATGAACTAATGAACCGTAACACTTGGCGTTTGAGCGCTTCAAGTGTGATGCCAATGTGCCTGCTTTTGGGACTTGCAAACTCTCATGATCTCGTGCATGTGCAGAACTGACAGGTTCGGAAGTTCCGCGCCGTCACTTGCGACCCACCACAATAGCCCGTGCTTTACTGCTTATCAAAACCTAATCCAATCAGAGTTCTATTTTATACGACGGTCTGCAATATATGTTCAAAAGCTATCGATATCAGCGGCCCGCCAGGCACGAGACGAGCGCGAGCGCCGTATGCCGGACGGGATCGGAAAGACATGACACCACCGTAAGTCAGGGGACTCGGACTCACGCTAGGTGTCGGGCCTTGGCTCAGGGACTTTGGTGTGCTGGCTCACTTCGGAAGCTGATGGATGAACACAACAGTTCTATCATCGAGTACCTTAGCTTCTATTATTTCCCACTGTGTCGCTTTGTTGCAAGGAAATCAAATAACAGAAATACAGCTCTCGAAGGTGGGCTTCTGGAAATAGACCTCAGTATGCCAGCCTGACTCGGAGCAGGACAAGGGTCGACAGTGGTTGTTTACTGGCATCAGCGGTAATGGTTCAGTTGCGGGTTCCTGAAGGCCTTTCAGAACGTTCGTCGCGTACTTCGTCTCCTGTCCAATCGGATAGTTTGAGACACAGCCAATCGTCGATCAGAGCCCCATTTGACCCGCAACTTTATTCCAATTCAATACATACGACTTGGTGGTACCAGTATGATAGCATTGAGCTTTGGTGGTCTCGGAGATTTTGTGAAGAGTTGAGGAAAGCACTCGTCATTCCCGTATGTGACTGGGTCCACAGGGGTGACTTTGTTTCACGAACGCGCTATCAGAGTTTTGAACCACAGTTACCTGGTCGATGTCGCGACACTCGTTTAACATATCATGGTGCGATGGCGAATGAGCGTCTACTATAGCTTTCGGGTACTACTACTGTAGTGGGTGTTGGTATCGAAGCTTGACACGTGACGTCGATCGTGCAGCCACGTAAAGTGAGCGCGAAAGTGTGTTCAGACTTCAAGGTAAGGGGAGGGGGGACTGAGGGCCGATTTCATTTTTACAGTACGTTTGTGATATAATGCCATTGGACACATGGTATTGCCGGGTGTGTTGTCGCCCCTCTGCGAGTTTTACACGAGAAGTCCATGATTGAGTGTCAACTTTTACTACGACAAGTCTGCCAAAGCCTTCCCAACTCTAAAGAGGCGAGATATAAATGGCGCGTAAGGACTGAACTCACGTCAACTAACCTACCTTCCAATGATCACGACTGCAAACCGCAGAGGCTCCCTCCGACACGCGTTGCCGTGGCATCGATCTTCCCAGAATCCACCGCCTGCTGACCTCCCAGGTGCTGCAGGGCCGTTCGCGCGATAACGAAACCCTGAGTGGCGTGATCGATAGCGATGACGTAGATCGAAGTGGTCGTCTTGCCGTTCGTGTATGATAACTCCCAGCATGAACCACACGAGGCGGAGTTATATCCCTCGACAGCACTTGCGGCACCAATGTGGGGAAATGAGGGGAGAGAGCCGAAGGTTTTGTATCCTTTAGTGACCAACCCGTTCTTGCCGTCGGAACACGCAACGGTGTTCAGCGAGGTTGCAGGGTTATCATAGACGGGGTCATATTGGACGAGGACGGAACGCGCTGCAGGTAAAACGGCCAAAAGAGGGGCGATGAACAAATTGAGCTTCATAATGATGGATTTCGAGTAGTTCGCAAGCTTGGGAATGCGTCGTTGGGGAAGCTACAGCGCCTGCCTGAATATTGAGCCTTATATACAATGCGGTGGAAGTTCATGTATGTGGAGTTCCATGGGTATACGGCAGCACAGTGGGAAATGCGAGTCGCAGACTGGGGAAATCGATATGTAGTTTGGGAGACTTGCCTACGAAGTCGGCCTTCCGAACCCAAATCGAGGCCGCTACACAAGCTCCAGACGGTAGTTCACCCACCATTATGATGGCTCCGCATTCAAAACGGGCAGTCCTACTGCAGTTCCAGAGACGGGGTCTTTAAAAGACGCATGCGGCGACCAGTCATCGCAAGGAACAATGACGCCGAAGGCGAATACTCTGCAGTCGTCAACGAAGCACGCTGAAATGGCAACCGCTGCTTCGCGCTCGGAGCTAGAAGAAGAGAGGTTGGAAAGAGGTATTCGGTTGTATTAGCACAGAATTCGATTACGAGTGTGCCGTAGCACAGTAGCAGAGCGCAACATTTCGCCAACATGACAGTCATGGGCCATGTTGCCAGTGATACTGTGGCAAATACTGTCCTTCCTTTTCGGGCGGGATGCTGGCCGGCAATCAACGCATCAACTTGAACAGAGGTTCACTGGCACGTTCACCTCCGAGTTGTCACTGTTACTGGTTTCAATCCTTGCGCGCGGGACTGAGGAATCCATACAGAGTTTCTACCATGCTTTACTATATTCCGTTTACAGGTGGACCTACGTGACGGAGGCATTACATTCCTTGTCATGCAGAAACCAGTCACAGCTCGTGTTTTGTTTTACTGGTCAATAAATGCCTATTGCTATACTCGTTCAGTTTGCTGTCTCTGCTTGCCGCAAGTGTAGTACGACCGGCGCTCTGACACCACGGCCTTGTTATGGCATCAAGCCCTGCAGATTCGGCCTGGCGCACGCGAACATCCTCAGTGCTGACTGCCGCGCACTCGCGCACAGATCGGCCCCGTTCATCACAACTTTCCTCTTCATCCATCTCACTGCACCCGTCGCAGCTAATGTCGGTGGCCTTGCAGGCTCTTCTGGAGCTACAGTCTGTTCAATCCTCCCTAATTTGACATGATTCTGTCCCTGATCTTAGCACCACCCTGACCGACACTCAGATGCCCAGGCGTGAGTTACTACGAGACCGCATTCGGTGAACGTTACCCTTGTCTTTGGGCCCCTACTCATACACCACAAGCGCCGTCTCTAAACGCATCTTCTCTACAAAACCAACCTCCACCGACCGCTCTCCAGCGCGCTCTCCGTCACAGGCTCCGATCTTCCTCCTCCTTCCGATTCACGCCTCAATTTGTAGAGTACGTCAAGACTGTGCTTCATGGCTGGATCCGAAGCACCGTGCGTTATGCCGCGCTCGTCCTCGGCGTCACTTTTCTCGCTGCAGAAGGGTTCGGGATCATTTGGACCACTTGGGCCCCAAAGGCGGTGGAGAAGCTGCCTGGGCGCAGAGCGAGATGGGCACTTGGCTGGCGCGGCTGCGCTGCCGGTACTGGCAGGGCTAGCAGTGATCGCACGGGGAACCGGTACAGGCGGGGGGTGTTTTTCATTTACGGTGGCACGGCATATCGAGTTTCGCTTGCTTAGTCGTTTGTATATCGCCTCTGAGGTATTTACGGGGAAATGACACGCGCTCGTGGTGTTCCAGCAAAGGAGGTCTGTAACAAATAATTTCACTATGAATGAATAGCAAAATAACGCTTTTTATCTCGACAGGGGCCTGCAATCCAGTGCTTGACACGCGACATTTACAGTATCTTGCGCCTTTTTCAGAGGTGCGAAGATGAAGAAAACCGTTCGCTCAATGTCTGTAACAAGATCTAATTCGACGCATGGCGCTGTCAGGTGTGCTGTCGCACCTTCAACATCGCAATGCCCACATACAATCAACACGGTGTGCAAAGTTTTACTCGAGAAGTGCAAAGTTGAGCGTCGACTTTTACTACAGTACGAAGTCTGGCAGGTCTTCTCAACCCTAAAGATGTGAAATGTAAATGGTGCTCACAAATTGGACTAAAGTCAATTAACCTACTTTCCAGATTCACGATTTGAAACCGCACTTGCTCCCTGCAACATGTTTTGCCGTGACTTCAATGTGTCCCGCATCTACCGCCTGCTGACCGCCCAGGTGCTTCAAGGCCATTTTCGCAATAATGAATCCATCACCGGCGTGATCGATGGCGGTGACGTAGATCGTTTTGGTCGTCTTATCACGCTTCGTGTAAGTTAACTCCCAGCATGAACCACACGAGGCGGAGTTATATCCTTCGACGGCATATGCGGCGCCAATGTGGGGAAAACTGGGAAGATCGCCAAAGGTTTTGTATCCTTTGGTGACCAACCCGTTCTTGCCGTCGGAACACGCAACGGCGGTCAACGAGATGTCTCGGTTGACCGCCTTGGGGTCGTATTTGACGGTGACTGAATATGCTGCAGGTAGAATGGCCGTGAGAGAGACGATGAACAGAAGGAGCTTCATAACGGTGCCTATTAGATAAAGTGTGTGTGTTAGCAAGCCCGGGAGAACGTCGTTGGGGAAGATATAGTACCTGCCAGGATCCTGAGCCCTTTTTTATACTATGCGGTGAGAGTTCATATACGTGAAAGCTCATGAACGTACGGCAATACAGCGGGAAACGCAAGCCGCGAGCCCCCTCCGATCAGCGAAATTAATCATGATTTGGGGGACTCATTGTCAAATGGTTACAAAGAAGGCCGCCACAGTGTCTTAAGGCAGTTGTTCACCTCATCATTATGATGGCTTCTCAACCAGAAACTTCTTGTAGCCCAACAGTACTTCGAGTGATGGAATTCTGCACAAGCGGCAACCACTCTCCACGCTAGGAAGACAAAAAGGCTAAAGTCAAATACGTTGTAGCATGGTAAAATGGAGGCCGCTGCTTCGCGCTCGGAGCTAGGGGGAGAGAGGCCAGACAAACGAATTATTGCAATTTAGCATAGGCTTCAATCCCCACCGGTGAGTTATAGGTTCCGTTCGTCGTGTTCGTAGAGGTTTACTTGTCCGGTCGACTGCATAGAAACAGAGTGTGATGTAGCAGAGCGTAACATCCACTAGATAGTCAGGATGAGCCTGAGGGCAATCAAAACGATAGAACCCTAAACACGTGACAACACGACATCGCTGGTTTTCCACTTGGCAGGTTATCACTATACACTGTACTGGTTTCAATCTAAGGATTCCGTACTTCTTCACAGAGTTTCCACCACGCTTACTACGTTCGTTTACAGGTGACGCTGGTGAGGCGTTTCATCTCTTCTTACAAGCTCACTGACCAATACCATTTCTACACTTGGTTTAGACGACCGCGACCGTAGTCGACTAGCGCTCTGACACAACGACTCTACTATGGCAGCAAGCCCGGAAGATAGGCCAGCCCCTCCTCCAGCGTGGCGCACGCGAACATCGTCAGTGCTAACCGTGCTCGCGCACGGATCAGCACCTTTTATCTCATCATTTCTCTTCGTCCATCTCATTGCGCCCACCGCAGCCAATATCGGTGGCTCCGCAAGCTCTTCCAGAGTTATGGTGCGTTTATACAAGCCTATCGTGATTCTGGCTGATACTAGCCATCCCTTCACGCGCACTCATTGGACGGCATTGACCGACTTTCAGATGCTCGGGCGTGAGTACTACCAGACCGTATTCGGCGAACGATATCTCGTCTTCGGGCCCCTGCTTGTGCACGCCACGAGCGCTCTCCTCAAACGCATCTTCTCCACTCCACGACCTTCACGGCCACTCTCCAACGCGCTCTCCGTGACCGGCTACGCCTCCGCCCTCCTCTTCATCCCCATCCATGTGATTACCCACCGCCTCTCACCACTTAGTAGTATCCCGTCACCGTCCGAGCTCGACTACGAATACGTCAAGACCGCGCTGCATGGCTGGCCCGTCCGGAGCACTGTGCTCTATATCTCACTTGTCCTCGGCGTCGCTTTACACGCCGCAGACGGGCTCGGGATCATTTGGACCACTTGGGCCCCGAAGGCGGTGGAGAAGCTGCCTGGGCGCAGAGCAAGACTGGCACTTGCTGGCGCGGCGATGCTGCCGGTTCTGACAGGGCTAGCGGTGATCGCACGCGAACCATTATATGCATTTTCATTTACAGTGGCACGGTATCGGGCTTCGCTTGCTCATTCATTTATATATCGCTTATAAGGGAATATATATTGCGGTAATGACACGTAGCGCGGAGGGATCCCCTCTTGTGTGTTGTGCCAGCAAACAGGTCATAAGGAGTAAGAGTACAAAGAAGGTCGTTCAGGGCTTGGATTTTCTATGCAGAAAGTTTCACCTCGGCCATGTCTGAAAGGGTCATATGCATGCGAGATGAAAGCACATTGACCACAGTGGGAGAGTGCACCACAGCTTGCCTTAGGAGCGATGTTGTTGCATTCCCTTGGGTGTTCAATTGGGTGGGGCATTGATCATTTGAACAGAACGGATCCCGCCCTCCGTCCAAATATTGTAGGTAACTAGATGTACGGCGAGAGCAGCCAATATCACTTAGCATGCGGACACTTGGGACACGAGGAAGACCAACTAGGGGAGTACCGGTGGCAAAGTGTCGGCAAAGTGTCGGCGAAGGTGCAACAGCCTTTAGTATCATCGGATCTCTGGGCAGATTACAGTCGTAAAGGTGATGGCATCAAGAGCAGATTTAGCACCGTTCTCAGTACCAGTACCAGAGACGAGACTAGGTTTTTACACACCCCTCGAATACGACAGCGACCAGGCCCTGGTTTAATTATGGAGACTCCCACGGTCACCGTCTCATCGTCTCCGTTTCAATGCAAAACGCTCTCAACTTCTAGGGCATCCCCTCCTTTCTCCGCGACACCACTACCGCCCATTCCTGCCAAATAATGCCAGGAGCCCTCTGGGTCATCGCAGGCCTTGTATCAGCATCTTCTGTTCGCGCCCAAGTCACCTGCGAGAACTATGGCTCCCCCCTCAACTCATCGGCATGCACATGCCCTCCAGGTTTCGGCGGTGCAACATGTTCTGCTCCCGCATGCGGGGGAAATATCTTCCAAGCTGGCCAACGCTCGCTACTTTCCGGCGCGAACTCAACATCGTTCGGAAATGTCTCTTCTTCTACATGTGCTTGTCCCGCAGGGTGGACAGGAACAGGGTGCAACGTATGCCAGGGCTCGACGGTGTGCCAGAGCGCGTTCAATGCGGCTGGTGGCAATCCTAGCAACGTCAACCCAGAGCAGAGTGGTCTTAACAATACACTGACGTGTAATACTGCGCCGCGTGTCTATGCCGCGGGTGAAATGAGTTGCAAGGTTATCGTACGTGGACCAACTTAGCAGCGGAGCATATCATCTTATTATAGAACAGAACCCCACCCTTGAAGCCGTGTATCCTCTCTCATCAGAGTTGACCATTCTCCGCACATTCAACACTTCCTTGACGCCTCAGCCTAACTCCACCTCCTTCGGTAGTTCGGGCTCTGTCTACGTTCAGCTGTGGTATGACGGGGTCGAGCAATTTTATTGCACGGCCAGTGGATGCTCACAGAGCGTCTCTGGGTCAAGTAGTGCAACCTGGTCATGTTCTGGCCTTCAATGCACCTGTCGTCCGGGTACAACTTTCTGCGGTGGCGGACCGTTGAATCTGACCAATACTATTAACGGGCTAAACGAAGGTCTAACAATTTCCTGCGACCCACTTGCTGCAAACGGGACCGCTTCTTGTAGTTTTCAACAGACCGTGCTGCAAAACGTATTCGGATCATCAGGGTTGTCGCTCAGCGGTTGTACCTTTGGTGAATGCATCAGACAGGGCGTCATTGACTCCCAAAGTGGCACCTCCGGCTCTAACGGTGAGGGTGGCAGCTCTTTAAGTGGAGGAATCATCGCAGGACTCGCGGTTGTGGGAGCGTTTATCGCTCTAGCGGCGTTAGGGTTCTTAATTGGATGGTGGAGTCGGAGGAAGCAACGTCGGTCAGGCGCAGGTTACGTCGCCGAAGGCAAGAGTCAATATGGGGGTTTCGCGGTCGAATGGTCTGCCGTGACCTACGTGATGCCGCGATCGTACGGAAGCAAGAGATGGCTGCGAGCGAGAGGATCAAGAG
>Ga0193693_1000108_pt1 | contig 12208 bp, 13 predicted proteins | sample L3a2metaG_FD_144916 | JGI IMG/M metagenome (GOLD analysis project Ga0193693, IMG submission 144916) | Soil microbial communities from a riparian zone of the East river system, Colorado, United States - L3a2 | ecosystem: Environmental > Terrestrial > Soil > Riparian zone | place: USA: East River...
TTTTCCGCAACATACACGGCCCTGTTGACGTTGTAGCAGAGAAAACGGCCAGGGCCCGGCACCGGCCCGGGTGCTTGGATGCTTGTTCAGTTGTTCGGATGTTATGCAACTTACGCTCGACACGACCCAATGTGACTGGATTCAATTTGAGTACTTCTATGCATGAAAGACAAGCAATACACGAGACATAGATAAAAGTACTTGCCAATGGCACATCTCGAGTGGATGTTTGATCATGTTTCAAGGTGGTGCCAGTGGGGCAAATCATCACATAACTTGAAATGGAAAAATGATCCATGATGCGTGCATCATCATGGACAATCAAGTCGGCATCTCGACACATCAAAACCACCAACTATAGCCGCGTTGTATGCTGTGCACACAGCCCGCATATAGTGGCCGTCAAGTCTGATCGCATTCTTGCGGTGTGTGGACTCCTTACGTATCCTCAATTTGGGTTACAAAATGACTCGAAGCTCCCATATGATAGGAACTACTTCGCTCACATCGTTTTTTTTTTGAGGCACTGGTTGGTCCATTTATCAATTGATCGTGCTGCATGAACGCTATATCAAATTCTGACAGCCTGTAGCCCACACACTGCATTTTTGTCCTCACGATCATTGGACTCACCTTTCAAATTTTCGACATGTCTCTGGTGAACTTTGGCCGCCTGAGGCCCATCAGCAGGGTGACATCTACTGGGATGCCTGGAACAACTGGCATCACTTGTGCTAGTCATTCTAGTTATGCTCGTGATACAAACTGTCCCTAGTGATAACTACAGATGTATATTGCAAGCGCCCGCTAGCGGTGTATTTACTTGACGTCTGAACCGTTGGTCCCTTGGTATGCTCTAACTCTTCGGTCCCTTTTCCCTGAATTCGCTAGTTGTCACGGTATGGGGTAACATGTAATACAGTACATATAACCAGCTACAAAGACGTGCCAGTGCTCTGCCTGTCTCTAACTGAGATAAAAGACGTAGGTAGCTTTGCGGGGGGCCCTTGTGGGACAGCAGAAGGTAAGTGTGCCTACTGAGGATTAAAAAGTGTATCCGATACATCCATCCCTTGCATATCACTAGAGACAGCTTGTGCTAACTAGGGTGACTAGCACTAGGGACGCCAGTGATGCCGGAAAAACACAGCAGATATCCTGCTGATGCCAGCCAAAGTGCACTTAGTCAAGCTCATCGAGCATGCGACTGAAGAGATGAATCGCTTTCTCCAGATCGGCGCGACTCAACAAGTTCATGCGCGGGGATGTGCGGCTGTGATTGTGCTACGTGAGTAATCGCACGTATTCTCCTCAACTTGTCCCTCACCTTCTCAGGTTAGAATTGGATCTGGCTTCGTGGTAGTGATGACACAGTTAACAACGCCATTTAGACGTGACTTGGGATGGAGGACTCACCGGAGATATCCACTGGCATCTTATGGTCAGGAGCGCGTTCCTCCCTGGCTCGCTCGGCAATAGCCCGGGTAGTGGCAACCCCAGTCCCACTGGTCGACGGGACCGTAACGACTTGAGAGGATGAGCCGTTCTCATTGGCAGCGGCATAGCCACTCGGGGTTGTAGAGTAACCTGGGCTGGTGGTGGTATAGGCTGGGCCGGTAGTGGTATAGGCTGGGCCGGTAGTGGCATAGGCTGGGTCGGTAGCGGCAGCCTGAGAAGTATCGGTAGTGGACTTGGGCTTGGACTCGCCAGACCCCCCCAAAGCGGGACTATTGGGGTTCATAGATCCGTAAATGGAAGTTCCAGCGATAGCTGCCACACCACCAACGACCGCACTAATCAGAAAGTTCTTTATTCTCTTGCCCCAGACGCCCTTTGTGGCGGCGCCGGCGGCTTCGCCAGCGGGCTTGCTGCCGAGGCCGAACAAGCCTCGCTTTCCACTGACTAGTTCGCGGTAATTGAGAGCCTGCTCCCGAGTCACCCTAAACGAATCAAAACATGTCAGGAAGACCCAGAGCACTGATATTTAGAAATGAAGGCTGCCGTACTGAACTGGTGCAGACAAAGCAGGGGATACAGTAGATGCAGCGAGGGCAAGGACAGTGAGAGTCATATACGAAGGCATAGCTGATTGAAGAGATTGCAGGTTCGAAAGTGGGCGGGGACGAATGAGTGTGTGAACAGAATGTGCGGGCTACAAAGTGACAGAGTTAGCGTCGTGTAGCGCAAAATAATTGGGCATTGACACTCACCAACCAGTGCCTAGGAAAAAGAAGAATGTGGGGCGCGAGCTGGGCGTCAAGGTCTCTCTCTTTAGATGGCGATTCATTTATATCGTGAGACGTCTGTGCGCACATCATTAGCATTGATATCAGTGATTCATCATCAGTATAATATCTGTAAGCACGTTCAACACAGCTGGACTCGGAGTTGATAGTTTCGGCAATAGAGATGCCAACTTGATTGAACATGACGCATGATGTGCGCTGAATGGTCACTTGTGGCTCGACAACTAGTATGAACCTCTTTGACTGGTGCAACGTATGCGCGCGTGTGCGTCGAAAAAGTCACGCGTTGAACTTACTGCTTGACAGGTACAGAGGGAGTCTCATTGTCAGACGACCCTACCAAAACTCGTGTGTGAACGGATATTTGAGCTCTTCCACGAGAATGACCAAGTAAAGAGTCAAATGATTGCCTGCACTGTGTCCCAGGAACGGTTGTTTGCTATGTGGGAAAAAGGGGAGATAATGATTATAATCACGTGCGAGGTATTCTAACTTTGATATAAGGCAATATAATTGAGTTAAAATATAATCTAATGCAATATAATGGAAGTTATAACTCGCTTAAATGGCAATTATAACCAATTTTGCGACTGCGGTTCATTGTTGAACGTCGAACGCTCGCCAGCTGCATCAGGAATCTGGAAGTGGTGAGCATAGCAGAGGAAGAACTAACAAAGCTCAGGCTCTCAAACAACGGGTGCATACGAATCAGCAGCATCGGCCTGTCCTCAGCTGAATCAAATACGAAATGACGTAGATCGCTCAACCCACCGCCAACAGCGTATCAACTGGCTTCAGTCTTTAACCTTGAGAGCAAAAAACGCCGCAATGAGAACCATGCTATGGACTTCGTTTCGAAAAGGCACGAGTGACGAAAATACTAGCGAGGGATAAACGTAAAACGCGTGCCAGCAGTACGTGTTGGAGTTCAGACATCCGATAGTCGGCGTGACGGCACGCGGGCTACTAACACATCCGAATCCTTACAGTATCTCCAGATTCTCTCCCGCAAATGATAGACCAGCCAGTATCCAAGTAGTAACGAGACTCTGTCATACGGAGTGGCCGATATGAGTTTCAGAGAGGTAAAGAAACATAGAACCCAAGGCCGAAAAGCTCGAATTAGGCTTCGAGTTGCTCTCCGATCCCTGTAACTTGGGATGCGGCGATAATAATCAAGCAAACTGTTGGGTGTTCCTCGGTGATTGTTGTTGACTCAGCCCCTGCCTTGTCGGCTGCAAGACGAAACATCAATAAACTTTTTTTTGGTCGCATCATGATCCGATCGCCTCATCTCAACACCAAGCGGAACGCGGTTTTTCGCCCCGAGGAATGATCCTCCTTCCCAGGGAACCTAGGAAAGGAAAGCTGCGCAAAAGAACGCCGTTGCGCCATGATAAGCTAACAAATGGAGATATGTCCGTACGACACGACTCGAAACTCAGATACGAGTAGTAGTAAGCAATCCATTGGCTGATTGTCCATCCTTCGATCTAGAGGTGGAAAAGTGATTGAAACGTGCTTTTTTATCCGTCCAGTTGGTGCGTTCGCTGCAGTACGTCACGCCTGTGGAGGCAGTCTCAGGAATGCGTATCTGCCTATATTCAAGATGAACAGATCAAAGTGGATGCATACAGCACCACGGTCCATGGTAATTGAAGCATGTCCAAATCGGTGGTGTTGCTACAGGCGCAGAAAAGAACAACTTGGAGGAACTGCAACCGGGAGCTGGAGAACGACGATCCCCGCAGGGAGCAATGTTGGTCCAGGGCTTAGAGATCACACATGTGGAAAGGTCATGTTACCCATGACCGTAGGCCAGCGTTATCGCCTCACCTTATCATGCCTCCTCGTGCAAGGAACAGCCAACATGAGCGCCAACCTACACAAGCAACGAGGGTCCCGGGCCGATACCTCGGACAAGTCGCAAAGCGAACAGGCAGCTTTAGAAGGTCATCAGAGAGCATTTGACGCCCGCCGCTCTGTGTCGGAGTCTAGTACCAGTACGTGATGATAGCTGAGTGTATGTGTAGAGCCACATGACACATAGCATACCATTAATGAACATACAGTGGCAGGTTTTGACTGGCAGGTTCAAGTTGATGAACGGGCAGGCAGAACGGGCAGGCAGAATCGTCGCAGCAAGAGCGTTCGAGTCGTTGGCGTTGATTTGTAGACTCCCGTGCTTCGAGTTTTCAGGGAGAGGATTTGCTGTCGAATCGACCGATCGTACTCTACTTGAATTACGGCAAACCTCGCGGTCAGGTCATCCATCGTGCCCATGTGTCAGTGTGGATTGCCACTAGCGGGAATGCGAATCCGCTCATACGGTCAGGCGTCAATGATTCACAAAAACCTTGACTGTCGGGGAACAATTAGCACGGTGGTAACTTACTGGCGGTTCATCGTTCGTGACAGAAATAGGAAGTGAAACGGTAAAGGCCGTCGCGCTCTGGCGTGGACATGGCGACAAATTGAAAGAGTCCAAATTTGCGGTGCGGGAACAATTTAATACAGTGCTGTATTAGTACTGTAGGTGCCAAGTGCCAGCACACTGCTGACTGACACCTGTTACCATTGACAAGTGAAAATAGTACGGTCCTCATTTAAACTCACAACCGCGTTGAACATAAATGGTCGTAACATGTACATTACAGTAATGATAATCATTGACATTGTAGCAATAGATCCCATTTCCGGCGGACCCTCCTTGCCCATACCTCTCAATGCCGCGAGCGCAAACTGGTGGTACGCATCGTAGGGACTTGGAATTGAAAAAAAATTAGCACGATGATCGACTGAAGGCCAGCGTTGGCAGGCACTTACACATCTTGAGACCGTGGATATCCTTGACACGTGTCTGCTCTATCGACCTGCGCGCTAGGAGAACGCGGATACTAGCCCAAACGAGAATAAGACAACCAAAGGCGATTGGGATGAGCCAGTAGAGCGGGAGCAACTTGTGGGAACCGCCGAAAACCGAATGGAATGGCGGTGTGTAGATGACGAACATGACAAGAGCACCACCTGCAACGATCCCGATGAAGTTGTACTTGTTGCCAACTATGCTTTTTCCGAACGGAAAACGAACTTTTGCCTTGACAGCAAAGACCTACGCAAGGTGGTTGGGCGGATGTCAAACTGATGCCAAAAATTTGCCACTTACGTTGAAGCACTGGGTAAAGAAAATAGACAAGTAAACTATATACAACAGTTGTCATCGAATTCGCCCAGGCATGCTGGTCGTACGTACCAATAGACTGAGCTTGAGCAAATGCCTCGACTTGTTGCGGTCCGGACAGGGACTGCCCTTTGTAGTTGATGAAGTTGGAGCTGTCCTTCTTGAAGTAGCCTAAAATCGGGTGAGTGAACGGCATCACCAGATCGGGTATGTTCCAATTTACCGCCATCTTTCTGCGCCCTTCGGAGATCGTTTGGCGAAAAGCCTTTCTTGTAAAAGACAACAAAGTACGCCAGCATTCTAAAAATTGTGGATTAGTAGCGCGAACGATACAATATCGTGACACTTACGATGCTATCGTCTCAATCAATCCCACTTCGAGGTACGAATAGCAAAGGACCCTGTTATCGACAAGGATTTCATCGTCGGATGGTTCAAAGCGATCCAGCCAGAATTCGCGGGTGAAAGGGGCTTTGAGTTTTCGCATGAAGCGGGCTAAACGGCTGAGCCGGGTAGCCGTTTGCGACTCAGAATCATGGCCCAAGGTCTTGCTACGACGCAGTGCACGGCGTTTGCGATTCATGATTGAACGTTCATTAACTGCATTTCAACGTGAGTAAGGTGTGTAAAGTCATAACGGTGTGATCACGGACCGGGCTTTCTTGGAGGCATTCGCATCACGCTGTCCTCTGTCTCGGCCTTGTCCCATGCAAATGACAACTGCGCGTCCAGCGTCCAGTCAGCGTCATCGATATCGTCACACAAAGTAGCAGGAAGAGCAGTAAAGTGGTACATACAGCGACAAGGAGTTCGAAACCCAGATCTGAAGAAAATACCATTAACGATGAGAATTTACGGCGTCATCAGACTTACCTATCACAAGAATCAGGATTGCCGACAACGGCAAAGGAATGGGGATGATAACATCTACAAAAAAGATGAATATCCAGATTATGTCGATCGATGCATCGGGGACTCACAGAGAAGCTGGGGGACGACCTCAGGTGTCGTGTGAGTGATCGTATACTGGATAGATCGCTTCAGGTTTACGAATATTTGACGACCCTCTTTGACGCCTTTGACAGTGGAAGCGAAGTTGTCATCGAGGAGAATCATATTCGCGGCTTCCTTTGACACGTCCGAGCCCGAAATATTCATGGCGATACCAAGGTCCGCGCGCTTCAGAGCTGGGGAGTCATTGACACCATCGCCAGTCCTGTGACGCTTGGTTGAACATAGCAATAATGGATAGTGGAGAGCGCTTACACTCCAACGATGTGCCCAAGAGCCTGGGCACGTTTGACTGGTAAGAAAGATGAGATCCTTAACGAGGCTCATGACAAACGAAAACGAAAGTACCTATTTCGAGCTTGTGCTGAGGTGATGTCCGCGCAAACACGATCTCTTGCTTCTCGAAGACTAAATGACGTAAGGATCAGCTTATTATGCAATCGAAACGACGCTCTTGGCCTACTTAGATCCCATTGCCAGCCTTCGAGCGAATCAATGTTATCACCGTGGACAACCACAGCCGAGATTTCGTCGTCGTATATTGTTTCGATAGGTCGTCCCGTCTTCACACTGAGTGTTTCCTTCGTGTCACCAATCATGAGATTGATTTTACGGGCAATTGCTTCTGCGGTCTTGGGGTGATCGCCTACGCAAAAATTTCGCAAGGGATGAGCGATGCGGGAATAAGCAATCGTGTCCGAGCAGCGCACCGGTAACCATCATAACCCTAATGCCAGCCAGGCGTAGTGTGCCAATGGCTTCGCGTACTCCATGCTTAGGTGGATCCTCGAGTGATATCAAGCCCAAAAAACAGTATTCAGAATCAGGGTAATTCTTGTCCTTTTTTGAGAACACATGGTCCGTAGGGAATTTATCTTCCGGAAGGAGGTACTGTGCACAACCAATTACTCGGTGACCGCGTGATGCCATGTACTGCAAATCGGAGATGAGTGACCATTCATTGCCACCGGAAAAGTAACTGACGTTATATGCCGCTTCATAGCTCTCCTTGAACGAGTCGTCTATGGGTAAAAATTTTCCGTCCTTCATATAGGTCGTGCTTTTCGCCAGGACGCGCTCAGGGGCTCCTTTGATGTACGAGGTAAGCCGGCCAGTGTCATGGGGTTTGTTCGCGATGACCAGAGCCCATTTGTTCATCGAGTTGAACGGCACCTCAAATACCTTTGGGAATTCACGCAGGTACCCATCATAGTCCGCCAAGCAACGACCCGCGAAGCGCGCGAGGCCAGTCTCCGTTGCATCGCCCATGATCTCGCGTTTCGCAAACTCGACGTCGTTGCGATCAAACTTAATACGCGAGTTGAGAACAGCAGTGGCCACAAGTTCGTTCATTCCAGGAGCAGTAAGCGAGAAATCTGCGGTTTCTTGCTCGTCGTTGTTCGATTGGAATGCTGAGAACATCTTGTCGCCGCTCCACAGGTTCGACACCTGATATATGCGCGTGAATCTCAGCTTGGACATTCAATCATTGAGTTTGTACCGTCATCTGATTCCGCGTAAGGGTGCCAGTCTTGTCGGTGGCTAGCAGAGTTAACTGGCAGAAAAGATGAGCTGGGTCCAGGAGTCAGCAATTTAACTCACCGAGCCTGAGAGAAGAGGCATCAGGAGTTACAACGGACACAGAAAAAGAGTGAGACGTACCTAGGGTCTCCACCCCTTGTAGATCCTTGACCAGTACATTCTGAGAAGCCATACGTTTCGCAGCAATAGACAACCTAAGATCACTGAGTGGCGCGGAAGGGAACCAACACGATGTACACACAATAGCGTGACCGTAGATGGCAAGCCCTCAGGAACGAATGCTACGAGAATCGAGACCGCAAAGGTGAAAGTCTGGGTTGCCTTGCCCTTGTAAGCGGTGGTGACGCCAACAATGAGGAAAACGACAGCGAAGACAATCGCAACACTAGAAAGTATTTTCACAAAGCGGTCGCTAATATTTCGAAAAATTTCTGGTCAGCTCCAAACTATCTCGAGTCAATTCGAGGCATATGGTAGAACCATACATTTCTACTCCCAGCGGTGACTTATTTCCGGACTCGCCGCCAGTGAGCTGCGCGATCTGACCTATAGAGAAGACGTTCGGTAAGAGCCCAGGTATCAAGGAAGGCAGCTTACCGATGAGTGTCTTGTCTCCCGTCCGCACGACAACTAATAGATCGGTTGAGCACGGGTCATACCATCATAAGAGTTCTCGATACGTACTTCCCCATGCTTCACCGTTCACAACAAGAGTCGAATTGAAAGCCTATGATCTCCTGTCAAGCCGCGAGGGCGTGCAAGAAAAATAGGACGTACCAAGTTGTCCGCCTCAACTGGTCGCTGTCCCGATCCTTTGTGATTGGGCCCACGCTCCTGAGCCTCAGACTCGCCAGTGAGGCTACTGTTGTCGACTTTGAAATCATTTGCGGAAAAGATCAGAAGATCTGCTGGTGTTTTGTCTCCGACACGCTGCACAAATACGATCGGATGTTCAGCAGCAGAAATACGCACGAAATAGTACATACTAAAAGCACAACGTCGCCCTTCACAAGGTCAGAAGCAGGAATATTCTGAAGGGTTCCGTCACGTAGGACGCGACACGATGGCGGAATCATAGCGAGGAAGGACGCGAGGATGGCTTCAGACTTCTGCAACTGGTAGAATTCGATGAACGCGTTGAGAAAAGCGACACCGATGAGAATTCCACCAAGATACGTGTTCTGTGTGTTACCCTGCGTGGAGCCAATGTCAATGGATGCCAAAAAAAAAAAATCTTAAAGGCTCACATGGTAGTCGATGCCGAGGAGGATGTACTCAAGAATACCAGAAACGATCAGAATGATGTTGAACATGGACTTGAGACAGTCGAGGTACTATGGAACGTTCAGAAAGTCAAAACTGGCAGAACCATTGCAGACATACACACCTTTTGCAATGCCGACTTCTTCTTGGGTGGTGTAAGGGCATTTGGCCCATCACGCTGGAGACGCGCTTCTGCCTCGGCAGCGGTGAGACCGGAAGACTGGGCAGGATCGGTCCAGTTGAAGGATGTATGGAGCAAGACCTCTATCTCGTGAATGGGTAGTGAGTGCTCGGTGATGTCGACGTCACCGAACTTTACGGTCTCGGGGCCAGATTTCTCTCTGGTGATGTGCTCGTAGCCTGCAGCAGCAAGCCGGGCATCCTCTTCTGTCATCTGACGCCTCATCTCCACACCAAGTGGACGTTGCTTCTCATCTCGAGGATGACGCTCGTCTTCTTCAGGAAAGGCAACGGTGCGGACGGGTACGGCCTCGATGTCCTTGTCGAGGTTGGGGGACTTTTCTGGATCTGACGAATGGGTGTCCATGAATAGACGGGGGATGGAAATTGGCGAGGTCGTCAGCGAATAAAAGGGTCGGTCAGGACAGCTCCGTCATACCCCACAATCGACGCGTTCACGTTAAAAGATGAAAACTTTGCCACGATCGAGCCAACAGCACAATGACCGCACCCTCTGCGAAACATCGCCCTTCTCGTTCGAACAACGACCTCCTTCTAATCGATGAGCTCACTCGTCTTCGACTATCTATTCGCTTGTGTCTCGGACAGAAAAAGAATATTCCCGCTGGATGTGTACTCTGATAAAGTTTGACCGCATCATTCGACTCCCGCGCACCTGTTGCAGAGACGGCCCGGAGCAGTTGCCACCTAGAGATAGGGTGTGGTCACGCTCACGTCCTCCACCTTGAACCCACTCCACGAGATTTTTCCACCGTTTTCCACGTATTTGTTGTGCGCCCCTGCCCTTTGCAATTGTGTTCCATCCTTCGCTTCTCTATCCGTTAACCGCACGCGCCAGTCGTGATAAACATTAATTTTTACTCCACGGCGCTTGTGCCTCTGTCGAATTTGAAGCACGTGTTCCGTCCCATTTTATGGCAGTTTACATGGTACCCTATCCTGCACTGCGACGGCAAGACAGCGCCACTCAACCCCCGGCAAGCATCCCCGCTTATCTCTTCATACTTACCACAAGCATAACATCATGTCGTCCTTCTTAATGCGGTTCAGATAGCAACGCCAACTGTGACCGCCGAGCACGTTTCTCATGAACCAAAGATCGGCGGATCAGAGACTGGTAAGTTTTGCCCCAAACAGTCGTGCCAACACGCCTCATTTTCATTTTTACTACTTGAGCTTTCATCGTGCTCTTGATTCTTCTTGCAATTATCGTCATCGCTGCAAGTACCGGGATTTATTTCCTCCTGCGCAATGGCGAGCCCTCACCCACAGACCGCACCGCGCGCCGTAAATACTCCATCCGTCGGCGTGGCGTGCGCTCGCATCCGCTCCCTATAGGTCTTCCAGGCTCATTTAGTAAGAAAATCAGCAGCGTGTTCAAAGGCCGTCGTGGCGGTGCTGGCTGGATGCCCGCGAGAGATTTCGACGATGATGACGACCTCTACGCGGGCGGTGAGTGGGATTCCACGGATGAACCTCTGCGTGCGCGCGAGCGTGAGCTTGATCGCCACGGTGATGTGTCGTCGGCGTATCAACAACAACACGACGGGGATGAGTACCCGCGCGTGGGCATTACTCCCGCGTCGCGTCACGCAACCCTGACAGAGGGGTCCACGGAGAGTGGCACACACAGGTCCCGCTCGGCATCTCACGTCGACGCCGGCGACGAATCATCTTCTCCAGAAAGTTTTGGCCAAGACGAGTCCCCAGTCCCGTTAGCCCGAATGCCAGATGGGGGATGGCTCAACGCGCGCGATCCTAAAAGTGGCGCTGACAACGGCAGCGGTACCTCTCCTCCATTGCGTTACTTAACGCCAGAGCCGCGTAGAGCAGACTCGGGACACGAGGTCCCACTTTTTGCGGGCAGCACGCCATTCCAGGACTGACAGAATGTATAGGTGGCGTTGGGACACTGCCGAACAGTTTTCATTGACTCTTGTTCTCTTTTTATAACGACCTAATGATTCCACATGGCATTTCCCTTGTTTTTGTATGGCGGACTCGGAAAACTTCTTTTGTATCCTGTGATTAGTGTTACACTCTAAACCCCCTGCCATCACTTGCGTTGTGAGGTATTAAACGATAGCTTACTGTACGAATCCAAATAACGGTCGGAATGTATCTCTGCATTACTACTATCTGTACTGGTGCTAGCTGGAGGAACCCTGACTTCCATTGTGTTCGCACATGCGCGAATTCCATTCTTCTTTCAGCGTTGAGTTGTGATAGGCGCCATAAGCGTCTACCGTGACTTGACTATAACTGTTTTTATCTCCCTGGGGAGATGGAGTGACCGATGTCGACAATAATTGGGGATTACGTCTTCGGGCGAGTGTAGTGGCGCCGACCGTCCTTGTCAAACTAGACCGTTACCGCAGCTGGGTATTAGTATTAGTATTCATATTCATATTTGGACTGAATTGAGGTGGTGTGCGGGGTGTACGTGTGTGTGTGCGGGGCAGGGAGGCTGTGTTTTCGCCGGAAGGCAAGCTCAAACGCAAGTTCGACGGAAATTACTGCTGCAGCGTGTGTTCAGTTGGCACTGCCATAACTTATCATATTTCCTTTTTCCTTTTTTCTTTTGGAGGGCTCTGAGGACGAACGTTGTATAAAATGAAGAACACTCATTGCAGAACCGACCCCCTCAGGCTCGCACGTGTATCGCTTATTGCCCACCTGTGGTGATGCGATCAGGATCAACACCTGTCCAACTCGGATTCGGCATGCCCATTGCCTCACCACCACACTCTGGCCCATGCCGTAA
>Ga0193693_1000109_pt1 | contig 12203 bp, 16 predicted proteins | sample L3a2metaG_FD_144916 | JGI IMG/M metagenome (GOLD analysis project Ga0193693, IMG submission 144916) | Soil microbial communities from a riparian zone of the East river system, Colorado, United States - L3a2 | ecosystem: Environmental > Terrestrial > Soil > Riparian zone | place: USA: East River...
CTCGCCGAATAACCCATTCCTCGTCAATCCCTCGGATTCCCCTGGCTCTGTCCCGAGTTCTCCTGTAGGCCCGCATACCCCAGTCACTGACAAAGAGACCATTCATTATGTCTTGTACGTTGTCCTCCTCTCGTGTTAGCGTTCTCGCTCTGAACCCTTCTCAGCCGTGGAAAACGCCTAGCCTTCCAAAATCCACACTTTGGTGCTCCAAAAAATCCGCGCTCGATGCTTCAGCCCGAACATCCGGATTTCTCACCGTCAGAGGACTGTACCCCCCGTCGCCTCTTTGAGCCGCTGCGTAAAAGCAAGTCCAAGGCCAAATTACAAGGCCAGGTGCCGACCGCACAAAGGCTTTCGCCATCGCCGGCATGGGATGATGATGGAGAGGATGATAGTGCTCTCGGCGGACCGCCGCGCGCGACCCTGGCGCAGGAGTTCGAGAGAATCGGCAAAGCGGAGGGAAAGAAGCTGCTTCCTGTGAATGAAAGGAAGGCCAGTGGCGGGACGGTTGCATTGCCAAAGGAAGGCACGAAAGTTGCAACATCGAAGCCTAAAAGTGGTGAAATGCTAACGTGAACGTTTCCTTTGACGAACCCTGCTGTCAACATGATACAAAATGTGGCGGAGAACCGCGTGCTGCAAACCTACATCTTTTCTGCTCTTTCCGTCCCCTCTCACTGGTTTTCTGACGCTCTTTGGCTTTGTCATCGTCATCCTTTACTGCGACACCTATATCTTACACCATCTCCGTTAGCTGCAATCCTCGCGATACACCCCTTCTTGCCTGTCCTACTCAACTCACCGCATTGCCATCTTCCCCCTGTCATGTGAATGAGCCCATGTGTTTATTATATTGCGAATCTACCGTTTCTACGATCCATTTAAATAGTTCAATGTAACACGATCTTGATGATGTGCTTTTTAAAATATCACGAACATTGAAATCGGTGCTGGTACCGACCGTACTTTACACACATCCACTTCACACCGGACTTTACTATAGGCGGTGGCGGTCAAAACTCCTGCAAAGAGTTGACAAGACACCGGACATTGATCTTCTAACGCCCGGGCCCTGCCAGTTTATGTAACTTGTCGAGTTCTCTTGTTTTTATTCACTCGCGTGGCCCATCGCAAAATCGCAAAGTAGTTTCTCGTCAAAGCATCCCTCTGACTTTTTGGCGAGCCTCCTTGAGCGAGCTCCGAACTGTTAGATTATCGGGGACGTGACTCAGATGCTCTTGGCACCAGAACAATCGCAAGTCAGGTTTAGTGAGGCGCTACATTCAGTTTATCTCTTTCTCTCTTCCTCTCTTAGTATTACAGTAGCACGCAATAGTCCCTAGTATTTGGTTAAACGATGAAATGGTGCCCTATATCACTCTGCCTGGCCCTAAGCTCTCCGAACTTTGTTTGGACCCTCGTCATGCCTCTTATCTTCAGGTCGGTGTGAGGACGTCACGGTCGCGTGCGTTGTGCTCGGTCCCTACATGCATGAATACTTTCCCTTCATCTGGAGCCCACCCGAGTAAGCTTCTGCTTGGTAACAAGCAGTACAATTGTTATCAAGCAAAAGGTTGCTTGGGTGGGCTCCAGATAAAGGGAATGTAGGTGCAAGTGCCAGGGTAGGAAGTCTACTAGCTGTCCCAGAAGGAAGACTCAGATACTAGCGTGTAGAAAAAAGTGTGGGACAGGACTTAGCAGTGGTGGTGAGAATGCTGGACATGTGGCAAATTTGGTTGCAACATGGGACACGGCATGGAATTAGCTATTTGGAGATGCTGGCAGGTGCTGGGATATGCAAACACAAAGGGGAATCATGATACAACCACTACAAGACACAAACACTATCCAACCACAGATGCAGGCGTGTGTGACACAAGACAAGGCTGAGTCGTCGTGGGCACGTGTGGGTGCACAAATATCAAGGGAGACCTCGGGTTGTACATGTGGGCCGAGCACAACGCATGCAACGTCCTTACATCGGGGACGGTAATTCAGATGCATTTTGGTCCGTTAGGATTTAGAACCGGAAGTGGTCAGCGCTTGCCTGTCAAATATCGTAGACCAAAAAGGCGGTTGGTACTCCGTTTAAGCACCCAGGTGATGCACTCGGGCTCAGAAATTTGCCTGATATAAATATGCTGTCAACTTCCTGCTGCCGACCCACATCTATCAGTCAACGGAACGTTCGAAGAGAGGTGTGCTAATGAGGCAGGCGGTCCACACTGCTGCTGTGACGCCGTATTCAAGTTGTTTCTTTTTTCGAACAATAATCTGGACATTGTAAGCGATAGCGGACACGCTGGCAGGAGTAACAGGTCTTGGCCAGACCTATGCGATACTGACCTAAGGGAAAGCAGCAGAGACATCGCCGTCGACGACGATGAACGGTCGTCCAAGAGCCGATCCAACTTTGAAGCTGCCAATCATGGTGAGGCTTTGACTTATGGTATGATGGCCCAGATGGCTTTCGGGTTGACTGGTGAGGCTTTGACTTATTACGAGGAATGAAGTCGGAAATACATACCGTGCGAAACCGAGTGAGAGAGATGCAGCTTGTTTTTGGAGGGGTTCCGCACCCTCAGATGGTGGATTGTACTTCTGCTGACTGAGATAGCGTTCTTTGCTGGAGGGCAAGAGCACGATGCGAATGATTGGAATGGGGGAATCGTCAGTTCCATTTATCTACATCACTGACTTAGCCACAGTGGAAGGGTCCCATCTCCCGGAATACGTCTTCGAGATGCTGACAGGCGGGCGTCCGGATCGTTCTTCACCTGGACGATTATGAAGCCGACTTTGTTGATGTCGAGGTCGATAGACCGTGCAAGTACGGGTAGTACACGGTATTGAACCCCGGTTGACGATATGCACCTAGAGCAGCTGCACCTCGCGCCATGAAATGCCGGAAATATGGACATGCCATGAGCTTTTTGCTCCTGCGGTTTGATGAGGTGATTGAAATACATATTTGCATTCTCGGGAAGGGTAATAAGCCAGAGACGGACTAGCGTGCCGAAGATAACCAATGATAAGACAAACCCCAGAGTTTGCCGAGCGAGATTGATCGTTATCGTAAAAAAGTTCTTGGAGAATTTTTCTAGTAAAGCGCGACTTTGCCCATCCCGGATGCTGGACATTTTGAACTGTAGCGTCCATATTGGTTGTCTGGATCGTTCAATGTGCCAATTTAGACCGTTGGGCACAGATAGACCAACAATTCCAGGGATCCTCATAGCTGGGCCATCATCTCCATCACGGTAGTGAACTCGTTTCGAAGCAGGACCCTAAGTAACGCCGCCAGACGGGCTCCGCAATGTGCAACAGACAAAAAAATGAGAGAACAGCTCGCACCTCGGTTAAGAGACCCTCGTTAAGAGATGTAAAGCGGGTGATGGAACTGATGGAAAAGAGAACAATAGTGGAGCTGCGGTGGTTGTGGCGGACATGTGGAATGGTCGACACTGCAGCTGAACCCGCGTCTATCGTCTATCCGACTCTATCACTCGCCCACTACATCCCCTCCCATTCCCATCAAGACACCTGCCTTCATTATGTCAATTTTATTGTCGGATCGACAAACAGATGACCTGTATGTTTCATGTCTACATGTCCTGCTTAGTTTCCGATGTCAATCAACATTATACAGTCACAAGGCGATCCTCGACTATCTCCATAGCGCCGGCTTCACTAAATCCTTCGAACAACTCAAGGAAGATACGAAACTTGTACGTCTGATATAGCTTCCAACAATCGCAAATCCCGATCCTTTATAGCCCGACTTCCACCCGGATCTCGGGCAGAAGAGTAATGGACTTCTCATTAAGAAGTGGACTAGCGTAATTCGGATGCAAAAGAAGGTGCGTTTTCATACTTTTTAACATTTCATATTGACCCACTAATAATCGTTTACTGAAGATACTAGATTTAGAAGCTCGATTACAGGAAGCACTTCACGACAACTCGAACATGGCCGCTCTCCCACCTGGTTTTAGCAGAAGAAATAACCCAGATTGGCTTCCAACAGCAGGTTCTTCTAAACACACCCTCACTGGTCATCGAGACGCCGTCAATGCGGTTGCCTTCCATCCTGTGTATTCCGCGTTGGTATCAGCAAGCGACGACAGCACGATGAAGGTGTGGGACTGGGAGACTGGAGAGATGGAGCGTACTCTCAAGGGTCATACAAAGCGCATTACCGATTGCGAGTATGATTCCAAGGGCAAGAACCTCGGTGCGTTTTGCCTTATTACACGTGTGGCTGGCGTGTCTTATAAGATATGATAGTATCTTGCGCGTACGACCTCTTTATAAAGCTGTGGAATGTTGAAAACGACTATCAAAACTTTGCAACGTTGCGCGGGCATGAACATTCGGTGTCGTCAGCTAAGTTTCTGCCAGGAGATGATAGGATTATAAGCTCGAGCCGAGATCAAACGGTCAGGATCTGGGAAATTGCTACAACGTACGTTCGAACAAGCGTTTGCTGTATATGTGACTTATGGTGCTGTTCGTTTAGTCACTGTGTCAAGGTCATTCGCCCTCACAGTGACTGGATCCGCTCTGCTATTCCTAGCTCTGATGGCAAATATTTCATTACTTGCTCTATGGATCATGTCCGTCTTTTTTTTTTCCCACTTATTTTCGAGAATATCGGGCTGAATCATCCAAGACCGTGCATATTGTTGAACTTGATTCGGGGACTACGAAATCGGAGCTACGTGGCCATGACAATGTTGTAGAGGCAGCTGTCTTCGTTCCAGTCCCATGCCTGCCTGCGGTCCGTGAGCTCTTGGGTCAAAAGGTTCCTTCTTATTCTCTCCCATTGATTATCACCTTACTGAGGTCTTCCATAGCCAGCGGCAGCGCAGAGCGGCGCACCTGACAATGCGAACATTTCGTACGCTGTGACATCATCGCGGGACAAAACGATCAAACTCTGGGACGCACTCCGGGGTCAATGCTTGCACAGCTTCGTGAGTTAGGTATTGTTGATTATCCAGTCATTACCTCTTTATCAATTTTACAGATCGGTCACGATGACTGGGTCCGCGCCCTCGTGTTCCACCCAAATGGCAAGTACCTTCTCTCCGCAGCCGATGACCACACGATACGCATCTGGGAGCTCAAAACCGGTCGATGTATTCGCAAGATTGAGGCACACGAGAGATTTGTCTCGTCCCTCTCATGGGGTCGGCAGACAATAAGCTCGGATACGAACGGAAAAGCAGGCGGCTCTTCCGGACCTCTCCTCATGAATGTGATTGCCTCTGCGAGCTCTGATCAGGTACGTAGAAATTCACTCACATTACGCGTTAATTTGAGCTCGTACGTAGACGTTGAAGATATGGATGCCATGATAGCGAGAGCGGACGAGGCTTCGGGATCCACCTCTTAATTAGCCCGCTGGCCGCAGTACTTGCTTTCAATTCAGGATTACCGAATACGCTATGCCATACCCGATAATACTGCGTCAAGTTTTCAACGTGTCATTCAGTCTGCGAGCGCTGAATGGACGCTGTGATGCCTGACGCCTGCTAGCCTTTTCGCTCTTAGTTACGCAGGATCTTGTAAGTAGGTCCGCGTAATCATTATAGTCATTTAAGTATAGAGAGTACTGAATTTTCTTTCCGTGTCAGTGTTTTGTCCGAGTTGTCACAGCCGCTATGTACATTTTGCAGACAAGGTTACGTTAGCCCCAGTCATTCAGTTACTGAAATTTCTTCCCTGTTGTGGGCCAAGTGGGTCTTCTCAACTCTTCAACCCGTCGGCAATTTTGCCACCGCGCGGATGATCCAGGAAGCCTCGTTGCGACAGTCAGAACCAACGTCTTGGAGTTGCTTTCAAGGATGTGTCATCAACGCGCTTTTGGTCACACCCAGAACCTGGTATGAACATAACCTACCAAACAACCTACCCCGCATGTCGCGCCCGGAATCAGCTAGTATGACACGGCCTTGTCTGGTCATTTGCAATGCTTCTCTATCACAGCGAAGACTACTTCGATGCCCGCGTCAGCAAGGGCAAACCGCTGACATGGACTCTTTTGTGCAAGGCAACGCGTGAGATAAGTAACTTTGTCATTGGCAAACCATGAGTCTCGAGGCACAGGCACTTGAGCTTACGGTCAGGGTTCCCTCGTCCCTTCCCAGGTTTCTCTTCTCCGTCAAGAAGAGACTAGCTGGACCTTTTCTCGGTAGACTTCACCTCGCACCTGAGAAATAACGCCAGGGTTCCTTTTGTCCGGTGTGAACGAAAAATTATTTTTTTAATACCAAACTTTAGAGTCTCTATCCCCAAACGCGCTGAGATGCTATTGAGATGCTGATAATAGAAGACAGTGGTTTTTGGACCCGTTCTAGTGCGAACGGCGAGAATGTGCCACGTTTTTTCAGCCAGGCCGCCGATCCAACGGACGCTCAACAAGTCTTCATCAGAATGCCAGGAAGGCCTATCATTACCAACCGTAATGGTTTACTATATTAAGTAGAAATATGAGGATGAGGCATGGGAAGAGGCGCTGTCCACTATCGACCGCTGTCCCTCTTCCTGCACGCTGGATCTTTCGATAAATTTTCAGCAGTACGTCAAAAAAATATCATCCGCCGCATTGATCAAGTAACTAATGAGGTTTTTAGTAGCCCTGCTCAGACCCGAACTGGACATCATGCATCAAGTCTCCGCACCTTATACCTTCACCGCCTTCACTCCTTCACCGTTTCGTAGCCGCCCTGCAGTGACACATCGAACTTTTTAGATCGCCGTTTGGAAGGCTTGTAAACGGTAGACATCTCTGCACGTCGCTGGACTAGCAAAGATATACGCAGCCGATGTCGACGTATGTCATTTAGGCAATGTCACAGGACGACTGCTAAGTGACGATACGACATACTGTAGGCCAGCTGATAACATTCTACTTGCTCCCCGATGATGTCTTACTAGGCATATTTGATTCCTATGCGGATGAATATTTCGAACCATCAGAAAAACAAAGGATAGAGTGGATAAGGGTGGCACACGTGTATCGACGCTGGAGAAGTGTCATTTTTCAATCACCACGTCGCCTCGATCTGCGACCCCTTTGAACACCCGAAACACCTGCGAGGGACATCCTGGGCGTCTGGCCGCCTCTGCCTCTCATCATTCACGGCCCCTATGGCCTTCGCAATCACCGGAACGGTACATCATCAGGTGTGGACCACGTCATCGCTGCACTCGAGCTCAACGATCGTGTATGTCAAATCAACCTCAGATATCTTCCAAGTTCAAAATTTAGATTGTCAAGGATTCGGCAGCAATATCAATGTATAAGCCATTTCCGGAGCTGACATATTTGCTGCTAGGCATGTTTGTATATGATTGACCTGGGCGACGAATACTTTCCGATTCGTTCTTGGGCGGAATTGAACCACACCACGTCTGCAATCACTTATCTTTACCGAAACTACTTTTGTCTACCACTCACCTCGTCAAACTTCACCTTTATGATATTCCCCGGTCCGGGTACACCTCATCGGAGGCGATGGCCATTAGCCTCTCTGCGTTGATCAGCCTCGAGTCACTTCGCCTTATTTTTCGATACCCACAACCTCGCCCTGCCCTAGACTCGGAAAGTTGACGTCCGCCCCCGCCTCCGCTGACACGCTCTATCCTCCCGAGTCTCACCAAAGTCGACTCAAAGGGGCTTGCGAATATCTAGAGGAGATATTAGCCAGGATCAATGCCCCTCTACTCAACAAAATGCGTATAACCTTCTTCAATCAAATCATTTTCCATCCGCCTCAACTCTTCCAGTTCATCAGCCGAAGACCAACGCTGGGGGCACCGGAAAGGGCTATATCGCATTCTGTTCTCAGGCCATAACTGTCAGATTCCCATCACAGACATCTGACTATGGTGTACTCGGCCGGAAATCCCATGCACGGCGTCAGATTGGCAGTTTTCGTCCCTTGAGCAGATCTGCACCTTGTCTGTGCCTCCCTTTTCCACGTTGGAAGACCTCTACATCTTCGAAGATCGTATATTCCGACCACATTGGCAAGGCAATGTCGAAAATACGTTATGGGTGGATTTTTTACATCCGTTCGCTGCTGTCAAGAGTCTCTACCTATGCGAAAAATTCATGCCCCGTATTGCGCCTACCCTGCAAGAACTTGTCGGTGCCAGAACAACAAAAGTGTTGCCTACCCTGGAGAATATTTTCCATCGGGACCACTTCAAGGCATAGAAAAGTTTGCTGTCGCACGACAGCTCGTCAATCGCCCTGTAACAGTTTCTCGCTGGGACAGGGACTCAAGCTTTGAAGTTGAATAGGTCGTAAGGTCGATGACTGATTATAATCCCTTCACATTCTATCTCATCAATTGTTTCTTGTCGTCTCCTTACCACCACGATTTTGCCTTGCTCTCGTATTCTTTAAACGCCACCACAACTGCTTTACTTTCTGATTACATGGTTTGAAATTCGAATAGAGGCGACACCGACTGGATGTAGCTACTGTACTGATCTGGAATTTGTCCATAATTTCGAATAATTGCTGGACTTTGCCTGATGCCCAACTTCTAGTTCCGAAGCAGAGCGAATTGATTTTGAAGTATTCGCCAGAGTGATATCTGCCCTAATGAAGGGCGCGGACACCATCACACCGAGTCGCCGACCCGTTTTTGATTTATCGCCTGAATGCCCAGCTAGCAACCATCGCCGTACCTGCCAACCCTGAACCCGGGCTCAATGATTTGGGTTCGAACGTGAGTTTTTCACGTTCTCTCAGTTCTTACTTTTCCAAAGCCGCTTCTTCTGCCTGAGGCCTTTTTTTTCACACTTTTTTTTCCCATAGTGGCCACAAACACAGGTCCGCCTATGACTCGAATGGGTGCATAAGACACCTCGACTTGTGACAAGTTCAACAATCCAATCGCCAAGTTGTTCAAAATCGAAAATCAACCAGATCGGCAACAACCAACAAGTCGAACGGGATGACTTGGTTTCGCAGTGAGTATGTGCATATCATCCTCATCTCTCCCGGCCGCACAACCTTTCAACGCGTAAACTGGACAGAAAGTGGCAAACCCGTCTCTGTCACGCTTCCGACGCGGGTACCTCGAGGGGCCTATTTGGTTGGCACGAGATCGTCACCCTCTAGCCGTGGACCCCAGCGGTTCCATGTTCTATCCACCCTGCACCCAATCCTCGTCGGCGTTTCCCAAACGGGGACGTTCAGCCAAGTCGTATTCTTTCTGGGCGCATTCAGCAACAAGGACCCGGGAAGCTACGATCCAAGCATATACATCTCCAGAGTTCCCTGCACTTTCCCGGCCCGCTCATGTCGAACCTTGAATCGCCCTGCGGGCATGACAGTGGCCAGTTCTCGCATCGTCGTCGCCATTAGGGACCTCATTGCTGTCATCCACCGCGAATCAAGAATTTCCAAGCCGACGTACACGAACGGACTCGGTTCTGGTGAGCAGCCGACGGCGCAGTCGCAATTGAACCAGGTTTGCAAACTCCAGAATCGCGGTGTGGCACATGCGTCGTGCAGCAAACCTTCATGCGTGTCCGAGTCATTCATGACAAGCTGACCGCGCCAAAGCCTGCGATAGTATCTCTGTGATCGCCGCTTTCATAGAGACCGTGTAACTGCATTATTACACTAACTATCGAATGACGGTACTTCTACATAAGAGACAAATCATTCGTAGATTACAAGTAGCCACATTCAAATTAGAGTCGCGACCGCCAAGTTGAGCATCAACGTAACGTAAACCGTGCTAAGATAGTCCAAAAACAATCTCCTCGTCCAAAGGCATGCTCACATAAAGGCCCTTGGGACGGAGCAGTGATGGCCAAACGATAAGCCGCGTTCTTCGGATCGTAGCTAAAAGTCCCGAGTCACTGGCAATGGCAATGGCACGTGATGACTGTACGCCTCCGTCGGAATACCCGCGCCACCAATTGAAGTACACCCGCTGGCGATGAGAGCGCAGTCCCATTCTGTACCAGTACCGCGATTGGAACCGCTCTTAAGACGATTACCCAGAGCCACGAGAATCTGGATCATTCCTGCGATCTCCTCGGACGGGTTATCCTCATGGGTATGGTCCTGCTAGAGTTCTGCCTGCCCTTTTGACCATGTCAGTATAACACCGCCGACGAAGCTGGATTCTGGATTCTGGAACCCTTTTACCAAGGGTGCACATTGCTGCCTCTCGACAATTCTCCAGGTGCGGCGGCGTCCTCTACGTAACAATCCCATCTTCTATTCGCGGTGAGAGGGTTATTTGCTGCGTGCATAGCACGCAACCTCCTCGAGGCCTACTTGCGAGGCACGCTCGGTAAGCCCCCAAGATATCAGAAGACATCGGCGACGGAACGATGGTCTTCCTTTCGAGGAAAGCGCTTCTCACCACCCACGAACGGCATGCCCGGAACGTTGGTTCCGTCCCACTAGCCCAAAACATGTTTTTGGGCGCCAGGTTACCTTGAGGCTGCGTTTTTCTCGCATACAATTACAGCTGCTGGTCAGTACTCGCCAACACCAGCCCCCGGTACTATGCCTACCTGTCCCCATCCTACCTGTCCTTGTGCCCACAGGAATATAACACCCGAGGCGCTCATCAATCATGTCCAGTCCACTCCTTGGGCCTCCCTCTACCTTTGTGCCACCTGTAAATGTGTATGCAAGAGCGAATCTGTCCTTCTTCATGTTGGTATCTTGCTCCGCATTTCCTAGTACCCTACATGTTGATTGATGGCGTCGTAGCACAAGCAGAAAGTCCATGGCATAAATTTTGCCGCAGTGCCACAGGCGATCCCGGTTCAACTATCCCGCCCGTCGTCTTCAGCTGCCTGCTATTGCCAGGTTTGCAATAGGTTGTACACTACCACAAGTGCGCTCGAGCAGCACTACCGAGACACCCCCGCGCACCCAACGTGCGCACGTTGCAACATCGGGTTCGTGGATAACGTGGCACTACAGGCTGTGAGTTCCCGTATCAGTGTTTCCTATTTAGGCCGTATCATAAACATTGTGATATGGGCCAAAGCACGCCGCTTCCATCCATCGTCCAATTGCTTCTGCTGCCTTCTCCTGTCGTATTTGTGATAGGGCCTACCCTAGCATAAGTGCGCTCGAACAGCATTATCGTGATACTCCCGTGCATCCGAACTGTACGCACTGCAACACTGGATTCCAGGATGATGCCGCTATGCAGACCGTGAGCTCCTATCATATGCTTCTTGCGGCTCTTCGCATACACTAGTAAACATTGACAAAAGCACGTGGCAACCGTCCATCGCCTAATTACCTGCTGGATCTGTAACGGCATAAAAATCTCTGAAGAGGATTTGGATAACCACTATAAAACAAGTACAACGCATCCATCGTGCACAATCTGTGATGTTGGCTTTGAGGACCAAGAGGCACTTAACCAGGTGCGCTAAGAAGTTTTGACCCTACGACGCTTTCTGGGATAGAAGCTGATGCTACTCCTTGTCTCATGGACCGCAGCACATCAACGCAAGTCATCCTGGATTCAGGTGTCGAACCTGTAATATTCCCTTTGCTTCGGCAGCCCTTCTGGGTGTCCACTACAAAGAGTCGCCCAGGCATCCCACTTGCCCCGAATGCCAGTTGTCCTTTGAGGACAACTTGGCATTAATACAGGTATTATTAATTTGTACCTTAAGATTCGGCGCCCTCTATCTAACCTAACCATGCAGCATGTGATTAGGATATTCAATCCTCTCATAAAAGACTCGGGAAGACTGATTCTGAAGACTTCGCAGATGAGCTTGCACGACGCATTCTCTGACTCAAGCATTATTTCTCGTGCAAGTAGAAGCTCCTCCGTTGCGCATTCCATAGGCGCGCCCTCAATTGGCGTAATGGCCATCACCCGATCTGTCACGTCTCCCGTGTCCAGGATACTACGACTGGTTACAACGCCGTCACCCACTCCTAGCCCTGTTGTCGATTCAGATCCGGACGTATGTATTCTAACGTAATATAATGACCGCCTGTTTGACGTCAAGTAGACGGGCATCCACGAAGGAATCTCCTCGAGGTCTTCTCGCCACCCTGCGTCGAGTATCAGTCCACCCCTGATTTCTAGGTCCCCTAGTACCTTGGATCAGGTCATTCTCCTCGATGCCTTTGAAGAGCCTGATTTTGAACGCAAACCCGAATTGTCTCTGCCAGACGTCAC
>Ga0193693_1000110_pt1 | contig 12158 bp, 11 predicted proteins | sample L3a2metaG_FD_144916 | JGI IMG/M metagenome (GOLD analysis project Ga0193693, IMG submission 144916) | Soil microbial communities from a riparian zone of the East river system, Colorado, United States - L3a2 | ecosystem: Environmental > Terrestrial > Soil > Riparian zone | place: USA: East River...
TTTTTGTAACTGCTTTATCAGTAATGATCTCTTTGTAAGGCCTAACACCAACCGGAGGTCTTCCTCCCGGTCCACCTGGTCCTGTTGATCTTGTAGAGTCACCAGTTTGTGGTCTTACCTGGGCAACGGTGATCATACTAAAGCAAAGCATCGTGAAGCCGAAAAAAATACGGCATGTAGTTTTTCTCATGATGAAGTTTTTTTTATCCGTTAATTAACGGGAAAACAAAGTTATGGGTGAAAAGTTCCTGACCAAGTCTAATACAGGAATGGCAAATTTTTTTTTAAGAATTGATTCTCCGCAATAATTTTCCTAAAAATAAAACCAGCTGAATAAAAGTTGAGGATATACGCCGAGTAAGATAACCAGTGCTGCGACCACTGCTATCGTCCATTTAAAACTTGAACTAACTTCCATTACTTGTGCTTCGCCTTCCTTGAAATACATTGCCTGTATCACACGGAAATAATAATACACACTGATAGCAGCCATTAGTACGGCAAGAATAACGAGCCAAAGAAAACCTCCTCTTGCGATCACAGCATTTATCATATAAAATTTTGCAAGAAATCCGGCTGTCAATGGGATGCCCGCTAACGATAAAAGAAAAATAACTGCAACAGCAGCAAGTAAGGGTTGATGTTTTGCAAAACCATTAAAGCCTTCAAATGTATAATCCTTCATCTTAACCAAAATGGCAAAGAGGCCAATGGTAGAAAGACAATATGCTGTTGTGTAAAGTAATATTCCCTCCGAACCAATGCTGTTCAATGCAAGAACAGCCATCAGCATAAAACCTGCTTGTGCAATACTTGAATAAGCCAGCATTCTTTTTACGCTTTGCTGAAAAACTGCCGTAATATTTCCAATGAATAATGTAAGCGCTGTTATCACTGCAATAATAAATTTCCATGTATCATGAATGTCACCGAAGGCCCGATTGAATAACCGGATGAAAGCAATAAAGACGGCGGCCTTTACAATTGTCGCCATAAAAGAAGTGAACACTGTTGGTGCACCATCATAAACATCCGGTGTCCAGAAATGAAATGGCGCAGCAGAAACTTTAAATGCCATTGAGAACATTAACAATAATAAACCAGCGACCAGCAATATGCCGGGTTTTACTTCAGGTTTTGAAATACTTTCAGCGATAACATCCATCGAAAATGAACCAGCATTGCCATAAATAAGTGTGATACCCATCAACATTAAGCCAGTGGAAAAAGAACCAAGCAGAAAATATTTTAATGATGCTTCATTACTTTTTAAATTCCTTTTATCACTGCCCGTTAATATATACAATGGTATTGATATGATCTCAATGCCCAGGAAAAGAATCAGCAATGAACTGAAAGATGATGAAAGTATGATGCCGCAAAGAATAAAAAATATCAGGGCAAAATAATCGGAATAATTCAATCCCACTTTCTCCATTTCTTTTGCTGATAACAAAAAGAAAATAAAAGTGCAGGCCATTGCAATTGTATTGAAGAAAAGTGCAAACCTGTCAAACCTCATCATACCAGTTATATCGATCTTAAATAAATGAAATCCATACATCTCCATCACATTCAAAGCGATTGCAGCAAAAAGCCCGGTCAGTGCAGCGATACGAACAGATGATCTCTGCTTCAGCAAAATTCCGCTGAACATCATCACTACTCCCATAATTGCCGAAATGATCAATGCGTTCATTATTCAGTCCGTTTATTTTTTAAATAAAGGAAAAATGTTTGCTTTATTCAAAATAAAATCCGTTGTGTCTTTTGTGAGATCAAGAAATGGTTGCGGATAAACACCCGCCACTATTATCAATATCACGATTATCCCCAATACCAATTTTTCATTTATTCCAATATCAGTTCCTGTTTCCGTTAATGCATTTGTATTACCATAAATAACTTTCTGCACCATTCTTAATGTATAAACAGCGCCAAGTATGATCGTGATACCCGCCAATGGTACGGTGATCATCTCATATTCCGAGATCTGCGAAGTAAATATTCCTGTAAACATCATGAATTCCCCAACAAATGCGTTCGTTAATGGTAAAGCAATATTTGCTAATGCAATCACTACAAAAAATATAGCCATCGCTGGTGCCTTTTGCGCAAGTCCTCCCAATTCAGAGAGTTTTCTTGTTCCATATTTTCTTTCCAGTATTTCAACAATAACCCAAAGTCCAAGAATATTGATACCGTGATTGAACATCTGTATCATCACTCCCTGCATGCCTATCTCTGATTCTGAGAAAATGGCGACAACCATTAATCCTAAGTGTACAATAGATGAATAAGCGATCAATCTCTTCATATCATCTTGCCGCCATGCAAGCAGCGAAGCGTAGATCATTCCAACAATTGCCCACATGGAAATCATTTTTTCTCCAAAGGCAAAAGAGGCAGATGGTAAAACAGGAAGTAACCATCGAATGACAGCAAACAATCCCATTTTTACCATGATACCGCTCAATACCATCGTAACTGCAGTTGGCGATTGTTCATATGCGTCGGGTTGCCAGCTATGAAATGGAAACACCGGGATCTTAATTGCAAATGCCACAAACATTAACCAGAATACCCAGTGTTGTGTTTTGCTGTCTATAGCAATTGCATAAAAAGATTTTATATCAAAAGATCTGTCAGGTGTTAATGATTGCAGGTAGATCAAGCCCACTAACATTAGCAGCGAACCAACAAATGTGTAAATAAAGAATTTAAATGTAGCTGCAATTCTTCTTTCCGCTCCCCAAATAGAAGAAAGAAAATAAACAGGTATCAATGCTAATTCCCAAAAGAAATAAAACAACAATGCATCCATTGCAAGAAACACTCCCATCAGTCCCGCCTGGGAAAGGAGCATCAGCGCAAAAAAGTTGTGAGCATTTTTATAAGTACGATTCCATGTTGCAATAAATATTAATGGAAATGAGGTTGCTGTAAGTAAACAAAGCAATTGACCCATGCCATCAAGACGAATTGAAAAACTGCTGCCAAGTCCGGGTAACCAGTCACATTTGAATTGAAGTAATGCTGTTTTATTTAAGATAGTCAATCCAAGTATGGAAACTGCTATAGTAGCAAATGATGAAAGCAAAGCCCAGCCCTTTGCAGTATTTTCTTTTTTAAGGAAAAATGCAGCAACGCCGCTCAACAATGGAATTAATATAAGAAGTAATGAGATCATATGGAGTCTTCCAAAGCACCCTTTAGGGGGTTTGGGGGTTTACTTTTTAATAAAAAATTGATACAACAATAAAAGCAGTATTGACAAAACCATCAACAACACATAACTGCCAACTTGCCCGCTTTGCAATAATCTTAATTGACGGCTGCTATAATTCACTGCTCTGCCTACACCATTTACAATACCATCTATTACAAATCTTTCGAAAAAATTATTCAGAAATCCTGCAAGCTTATTCAAGGGATTTGCAATGATCTTATCGTACAGTTCATCCACATACCATTTATTCTCTAATACTTTTCCAAATCCTTTTTGCTCTTTTGGCTGGTAATTTTTAAATCGGAACCAGGTAAAGATTATTGTTGCTACGACCAAAACGCCTGACAAGACCATTAAGAAGAATTCAGTTGAACGACTTACCGGTTCATGATTTGTTGCAATAACAGAAGAAAGAAATGGAGTCAACTTATCTCCACCTTTTACAAACACTTCAGGAATTCCTACAAACCCACCGATCGCTGCTAACACTGCAAGAACTATCAAAGGAACTGTCATCAATGCAGGGCTTTCATGCAGATGATGTTCCTGTTCTTGTGTGCCTCTGAATTTTCCAGTAAATGTGATAAACAGCAAACGGAACATGTAGTAGGTTGTAAGCAGCGCTGTAAATAATGAGATAGAATAAAGGATCAGAATTTTCCCTCTTTCATCATGTTCAAAAGCTGCTAATAATATTGCATCCTTTGAAAAGAAACCACTAAATGGCGGAATACCCGTAATAGCAAGACAACCTATTAAAAATGTGAAGAAAGTAATTTTTAATTTTTTACTTAAACCTCCCATGTTACGTATATCCTGCTCACCTCCCATTGCATGTATGACGCTACCACTTCCCAAAAACAACAATGCTTTAAAGAATGCGTGTGTCATTACATGAAATACTGCAGCTGTATAGGCTCCAACTCCTAAAGCCAAAAACATATATCCTAACTGGCTAACTGTGGAATAGGCCAATACTTTCTTAATATCGTTTTGTTTTAAAGCAATTGTTGCCGCAAGCAATGCTGTAGCTAAACCGATATATGCAACAATGTTTTGTGTTACCTCACTTAATGAATAGAGCAGGTTACTTCTTGCGATCATGTAAATACCAGCTGTTACCATCGTTGCAGCGTGGATCAATGCTGACACAGGTGTTGGACCTGCCATGGCATCAGGCAACCATGTGTATAATGGTATCTGTGCACTTTTACCCGTGGCCCCTACAAAAAGCAAAAGAGTAATGATCGTTGCTGATGGTGCAAGTTTGTGTAAGCCTTCCGCAGAAAACACATCCCCAAAATTTACCGAACCGACTTTTGCAATGATCATGAAAATGGCGATCAGGAAAGCAAGGTCGCCAATGCGGTTCATCACAAAAGCTTTGCGTGCCGCATAATTATATTCAGTGTTTTTAAACCAATAACCGATAAGCAGGTAAGAGCAAAGACCAACACCTTCCCAACCAATAAAAAGAATAACAAAGTTGCCGCCCATTACAAGCAGCAGCATAGAAAACACAAAAAGATTCAGGTAAGAAAAATAGCGGGCAAAATGTTCTTTGCTTTCATGATGCATGTAAGATGCTGAGTAAACATGGATCAAAAAGCCTACACCGGTAATTATTAAAAGAAATAAAGATGACAGTGCATCGATCTGGAATGAAAATGGAATTTTTAAACTGCCGGCCGAGATAAAATTGAAATAATTAACGACACCAGAATTACCTTCCTTTACCTGGAAAAATATCCAAACACTTATCAAAAATGAAAAAAGAATAACACCACTTCCAATTATCCCGGTGAGTGATCTGGATAAATATTTCCGACCCAATCCGATGATCAAAAAACCGATCAACGGAAAAAGAGGAATTAAATAAGAAAATTCTAAAACATTCTTCATTTGCTCATCAATGTTTCAACCTGTTCAAAAAGTTTATATCCACCGAATGAATATTCCGGTACATCATTACAATGATCGCCAGTCCGACACTTACTTCAGCTGCAGCAACTACCATTATAAAAAACACAAATAGCTGCCCATCGCTTCCTGCTGATGCATTCACTGCCGCATTTTTTAAATGATGCATTTTAGAAAATGCTACCAGCAACAAATTCACAGCATTCAGCATAAGCTCAATGCACATGAATATGATGATCGCATTCCGGCGTGTAAGCACTCCCACTATTCCTATACAGAAAAGTGCAAGAGATAAGTATATATAATAATCGATCTGCATATAAAAAGCTTTTAGCTACTAGCTGTTAGCTAAAAGCTAACGGCCAACAGCTTTTCTTATTCCTTCTTTCCAATTACCACCGCTCCTACCATAGCGCTTAAAAATAAAATGCTACTTATTTCAAACGGCACTACGTATTCATTAAACAATACTTTTCCCAAATTTTCTATTAAACCAATATCACCAGTTCTTGTTTCTGCAAACTGATTTGCTAAATCAGCTTTCTTTAATGCTGCTATTAACACTAATAATAAACTTCCTCCTGCAACTGCCCCAGCTAATTTCAACCAACGATTTTTTTTCGGCTCTGTTTCTTTTTTCAGATCCATCAGCATTAATACATACAGAAACAGCACCATGATGGCGCCGGCATATACTATAATATTTACAATGGCAAGAAACTGAGCATTAAGAAGTAGATAATGACCAGAGATAGCAAAGAATACGATGATCAGCCAGATAACGCTGTGCATTGGATTTTTACTGGTAATAACCATCAATGCACTGAACAATGCAACTACAGAAAGTATCCAGAATAGTATTGGAGTAACACCCATTTCTTATAAACAGTTATTCTTCAAATCAACAATTATTAATTAATAACTATTAATTATTAATTTTTTTTCTTTCACCCAATGCCTTTGCATACGCTTCAGGATTTTCTTTAGGATGAGGGATCAACAGATCTTCTTTTTTATAAATAAACCCTTCCCGTGAATAATTTGCCTGCGCAAAAGTCTGCGATAAATAGATCGCATCTTTGGGGCAAGCTTCCTCACACAATCCACAGAATATGCAACGCAGCATATTGATCTCATACTTTGCTGCATATTTTTCTTCACGGTATAAATGCTCTTCCGTTGGCAAGCGTTCTGCCGCTTCCATTGTGATTGCTTCAGCGGGGCAAGCAACTGCACATAAACCACAAGCTGTGCAGCGTTCACGGCCTTCTTCATCACGATTCAAAATTTGTAAGCCACGGAATACAGCACTAAAACTTCTTTTTTGCTCCGGGTAATTGATCGTTGCCTTCTTTTTAAAAATATGCCGGAAGGTGATCATCATACCTTTCAGGATATTCCACAGGTAAATTCTTTCCAACGCCGTCATGGGCCTCCGATCCACCAATTTTGACCTGTTTGTTAATGCCTGCATATTATCATTTCAAAAGTTCGCAAATATATATTTTATTAAGTCCGAAAGTCTGATGTCCGAAAGTCAGAAAGTTTTTATGATCTCTATTAATTTTCTTTCGGTCTTTCTGACTTTCCTGTCTTTCAGACTTTTATTTATTTCAACAACAAGATCACCACCGCCGTTATCACCATATTCAACAATGAAAGTGGGATCAATGCTTTCCATCCCAAATTCATCAATTGATCATAACGGAATCTTGGGATCGTCCAGCGTATCCACATAAATACAAATACAAAGAATAAAGCTTTTGTCATTAATACCCCGAAACCAATTAATCCAACCCACCATGCATGTCCCCAATTCGCTTCATTCACAAATGGAATATCATAACCACCAAAGAATAAGGTTGACATTACAACACCACTAATGAACATATTAATGTATTCAGCAAATAAATAAAAACCGAGTTTCATGGAAGAATATTCCTGGTGATAACCAAAGTTCAACTCATTCTCAGCTTCGGGAAGATCAAATGGCGTACGGTTGCACTCAGCTAATGCACAAATAAAAAATATAATAAAGCCAAGTGGCTGATACATGATGTTCCAGTTGAACATTCCTTCAGCTTGCTGACTAACGATCACACTTAATCTTAATGAGCCGGTCAGCATTAATAATGCGATCAATGCAAGACCCATCGCTAATTCATAACTTATCATTTGCGAAGCGCCACGAATAGCAGCGAGTAATGAAAATTTATTATTCGAAGCCCAACCGCCGATCATGATCCCATAAACACCAAGACTTACCACCCCAAAAACATAAAGCATCCCAATATTAATATCTGCGATCTGCAGATTTATATCCCTGCCAAATAAATTAACCGAAGGCGCCCATGGAATAACAGCACTTGTCATCAGCGCAGTTATCATGGCAAGTGCAGGGCCTGTTATAAAAAGAAATTTAGAAGAAGCACTAGGAATGATTTCTTCTTTCATGAAAAGTTTTAAACCATCTGCAACCGGTTGTAATAATCCAAATGGTCCAGCCCTGTTTGGACCCAAACGATCCTGAATCACTGCAGCAATTTTTCTTTCGGCCCATGTTGCATACATAGCAATAACAAGTGATACAGTTACCACAGCTAAGATCAAAATTGATTTCTCCAATAAAATTCCCCAATCGATCATTCTTAATTATTAATTACGATTCATTATTAAATGTCTTACTTGTCGCCGGTCCTTCAATTTTACTCAGATCAACATCCGGATCATTGACGCCACTTATACTATGAATATCCATCAACAAGTTTGGCGATTTACCTCCCATTACGTCTGCAATTGTTTCCTTCGGCATTTGTAAACCTGGATATTTTCCCTGGCCGATCACAGAATGCCTGCTCACATTCTTTAATCCCTCTATCTCCCAATCATATTTATGCTTTTTATGAAAACGACAATCATTGCAGATCCAACCCGGTTTACCATCATAAGTTTCTACCTCGCCCCATTGATCTTTTCTTGCCGTAACTCTTAATACATCATCACCACGAAGCCACAAGGTTACTTTGCCGCAACACTTATCACAATTGCGATGCGCATCCATTGGTTTAGTAAACCATACACGGTTCTTAAATCTGAATGTTCTGTCGGTTAAAGCACCGACAGGGCATACATCGATCATATTTCCTGAAAAATCATTATCGATCGCTTTTGATATATAAGTTGAAATTTCAGAATGATCACCACGATCCAGAACACCATGCACACGATGATCAGTCAATTGATCAGCAACATACGTGCAGCGATAACAAAGGATGCAACGTGTCATGTGTAGCTGTATGTATGGTCCGATATCTTCTTTATCAAATGTTCTTCTTTTAAAATCATATCTCGTTCCTTCCTTACCATGTTCATAAGAAAGATCTTGCAGATCACACTCACCGGCCTGGTCACATATCGGGCAATCAAGTGGATGATTGATCAATAAAAATTCAACAACTCCATTCCTGGCATCAAGTACTCTTTCACTCGTTATACTTTTTACTACCATTCCATCCATTACGTTGGTACGACAACTTGCTACCAGCTTTGGCATTGGTCTCGGATCAGCTGCAGAGCCAGCCGCAACCTCAACTAAACAAGTGCGACATTTACCACCACTACCTTTCAAATGCGTATAATAACACATAGCAGGTGGAGTTACATCACCACCAATTTTCCGTGCAGCCTGCAATACAGTTGTACCCGGATCCACATCAATAGTGATGTTATCAATAGTTACTTTAAATAATTTTTTTTCTTCAGCCATTTTAAAAAGTCAAAACTAAAAAGTTAAAAGTTAAAACTGTTTACTCTTTAATATTTTGTTTTAGAGTTATAATTGATCTGCCCAATATTTTGGAAATTTCATCGGCTTCAGTAATTAACTGGTTTGTTTCCTTCTTATCAACTTCCAACGTATCGCGAATCAAACAAAGCCAATATTTCGTTTCATTTGCTGAACGCAATGCAATAGAAAAGAAGCTGATAAGATTTTTCTTTGAATTCCCCGATTTACCCTCTATAACATTTGCTCCTATCGAAGTAGCACTTCTTAGAAGCTGATCTATTATTGGGTAATGAATTCTTTTAAACTCATATCTATTTATAAAAAGAACTACACTTTTCGAAAACTCGTAACACCTGATTTTGATATCATATGTTTTATTCGAGTCGCTCAATTTTTAAGTTTTAAGTTTTCACTTTTAACTTATTGGAACTTCTAACGGCTTGGCATAATTCGCCAAACCATAATTTTTTCTCAAGCATTCTTCGGGATTCAATACATGCCATTCAAATTCATCTCTGAAATGACGAATAGCTGCGGCAACAGGCCATGCTGCTGCGTCACCCAATGGACAAATTGTATTGCCTTCTATCTTTCTTTGTATATCCCACAACAGATCTATATCACTCATCTTCCCTTTACCATTATCAATGTTCAATAGAATTTTTTCCATCCAACCTGTTCCTTCACGACATGGAGAACATTGACCACAACTTTCATGACGATAAAATCTTGCCAGTGTGTAAGTATGTTTTACCACGCATTGATCTTCATCCATCACTATAAAGCCACCACTACCCATCATTGAACCTGTTGCAAAACCACCATCAGCCAAACTTTCATAGGTCATCATTCTCTTTTCACCTTTGGCTGTCTTCAATAATAAGTTAGCGGGCAAGATCGGAACGGATGATCCACCAGGAATACAAGCTTTTAATCTTTTACCATTTGCAATTCCACCACAATATTCATCACTATAAATAAATTCTTCTACAGAAATATTCATTTCAAGTTCATACACACCTGGCTTATTAATATTGCCACAAGCTGAAATAAGTTTAGTTCCTGTTGATTTACCAATACCGATCTTCGAATATTCATCTCCGCCATCATTCACGATCGGCACAACCGCAGCTATCGTTTCTACATTATTAACAACGGTTGGACAATCCCACAAACCCTTTACGGCTGGAAAGGGAGGTTTAATTCTTGGATTCCCTCTCTTACCTTCGAGTGATTCAAGCAAGGCTGTTTCTTCACCGCATATATAAGCACCGGCGCCACGCTGCACATAGATCTCACAATCAAAGCCGCTGCCTAAAATATTTTTCCCAAGAAATCCATTATTCTTTGCTTCAGTAATAGCTTGTTCAAGTATATCAACTATCCATGCAAACTCACCACGTATGTATATATATGAGCGATTTGATCCAATAGCATAAGATGAAGTAATAATTCCTTCAATTAATAAATGCGGAATGAACTCCATTAAATAGCGATCCTTAAAAGTTCCCGGTTCAGATTCATCAGCATTGACAACAAGATAACGTGGCACACCCGCAGGCTTTGCAAGAAAACCCCATTTCATACCTGTAGGAAATCCGGCACCACCACGACCACGCAAACCACTTTTCTTCACTTCGTCAGTTACCTGGTCTGGCGTCATTGTCTTCAATGCTTTTTCAACACTACGATAACCGCCATTCTTGCGATACGCATCGTAGTAACGTATACCTTCAACACCAATTTTGTCTAATAATAATTTTCTTCCCATCTTACTTGCGAGGCGAAGCCGAAGCAAACCCCTCAAAATTTATTTTTAATCAACTTAATTTTGTACTCTGCCTTGCTATCAACTGCCAACCCTTTTTTGTCTTTATCCAAAACTGCATTATATGTAACGTCAGTTTAAATTCCGTTCCATTTACTACTCCTTCTGCATTTGTATTCGTTTTCACAGTCGCATATTCCTTATTAATAACAATTATCGCCGAACTGTTATTCTCAATTTTACTATAAGTCAACTTCCCACTCGTAAAATCATTCAATATATCACTCTTGCTTTGTATCCATCCGTTTGAATGACCATAGCTGAGATCCTTATGCAAAACTGAATTTAAAATAGTTTCATCTTTTTGTAAAAGAGCTTTATCCAATTGCTGCATTGCATTCTTTAACCCAACACTATCGATCTGCGTAAAAGAACTTTTTGCGATCAACAAAAACAAAACAAAAAGAACTGTTGCAGGCTTTCGCATTATTAATTCTTAATTTTTAATTATTAATTGCCGCCTTACTCCTGCATTCTTCAATGATCGTATCAACTTTTTCTTTTGTCAAATGCTCCCGGTAATTTTTTCCCAACTGCATCATTGGCGCATATCCACAAGCCCCGAGACATTCAACTGTTTTTAAAGTAAACATTCCATCCGATGTTGTTTCGCCAGGTTTTATTCCCAGCTTTTCAAAAATGTACTTTATGATATTATCACTCCCGTTCAGCATACACGGACCGGTTTGACAAACTTCGAACAGATATCTGCCAACCGGTTTTAAATTGTACATGCTATAAAAAGTGGCCACTTCATATACTTCGATCGGCTCCAGGTTTAAAACAGAAGCAACATAATCCATTGTTTCAGCACTTAACCATCCGCCAAACTCTTCCTGCGCCAAATGCAATACAGGTATCAAGGCACTTTTTTGTTTGCCTTCAGGATAACGCTGAATGATCTGTTCAACTTCTTTAAGCTTCTGATCGTTAAATTTTATCATACAAGTCAAAACTTAAAACTTAAAAGTTAAAAGTGATTTTTTGACTTTTAACTTTTGACTTTTTAATTACTTATGCGTCCAATTCTCCCGCAATCAAATTCAAACTACTCAATGTTATAATTGCATCACTCATCATGCTTCCTTTGGTCATCTCTTCATAAGCCTGGTAATAGATAAAACATGGACGACGAAAATGCAAACGATACGGCGTACGTCCACCATCACTTATTAAATAATAACCTACTTCACCATTAGCACCTTCTACACAATTGTATACCTCACCGGCAGGAATATCTATTTCACCCATGATGATCTTAAAATGCCAGATCAATGCTTCCATCTTTGTATACACATCTTCTTTCTCTGGCAAATAATACTCGGGAACATCCGCATGAAAAACTTCCGCTTCAGCTCCTTTGAATTCTTTTACTTTTCTATATGATTGTTCAA
>Ga0193693_1000111_pt1 | contig 12117 bp, 15 predicted proteins | sample L3a2metaG_FD_144916 | JGI IMG/M metagenome (GOLD analysis project Ga0193693, IMG submission 144916) | Soil microbial communities from a riparian zone of the East river system, Colorado, United States - L3a2 | ecosystem: Environmental > Terrestrial > Soil > Riparian zone | place: USA: East River...
CATATGACGGCACGAGATCCCCTCTTCGCAAAGTTTGGTTCGAGTGCTAGGCTCCGCAATGGGCGTTTCATATTGAAAACATACGACTCCTGTCCAGAAATAGAATGAACGAATACCTGTCCTAGTACGAACCGTTAGGCAGGGAGAGAGAACTGGAACTCGAATAGTCACCGTCCATTGAAGCGGTGCCAATGAAGTCCGCAGTGGCATCGATACACATGTCGACGACGGATGCTGTGTGAGGTTTAAATGTCTTGATACGCTGGCCCGTCAAGTCCAGGATATGTGCAAACCCATTGTGCGTACCGAGAGCCTACATAGCGATGTCAGCGGAGACCATTGCATAGGAATAACATCTCACTAGGTACTTGTTGGATACGACAAGAGCAGAAGCAGAATCCTTCTTGAGTAGGTCTTGAAATGCACCGCCAAACCGCTCATACTTTAACGCTGGTTCCTCGTCCTCGTCCTCATCCTCATCCGAGTCTTCTTCATCCTCTCTCTCTCCATTGTCATCTTCATCGCCTTCATCCTCGTCCACTTCATACTCTGTTCCATCACTTTCACTTCGATGCGCACTTCCCGTTGTGCTCACAGCATCTTCGTGGTCGAGCTTAGGTTGAATTTCAGGATGTAATGGTACAGTTTGGGGCATGGGTTGCACATCAGGAGCAACGCTAGCATGATCGGCCACTCCGTTATCGGAGACGTAGTCTTCGGGATGTGGTGTGACAGAACTTGGCCGGTCAGTGTCCGGTGCGGCCATGGCGGATTCTTCCTGAGAGCGAGCATGGTCCCCCATGCCTATGTCTGTGTCTTCTTTGAGGCCATTTGTGTGAGTTGGGCCATGACCGGCCGTCGACATGAGCTGTGCGTGAGTCCAATGGGGGTGTTCGAATACTGTTCGAATGAACGCGTCCTAGTGGCTCGCTTACGCAACCGCGACTCGGACTGGCCTCTGCTGAGTATGGTCGCACAGCACGAGCAGAGAATATCTCAATCCTCGTCAGTGTATCACGGTTAAGACGTTGCGTACTATGTTTTCTCAATATCCTTCCAATTCCATTGTTCACGCAGAATACCGTGTTTTGGTCTGAGTGCTCTTTGTATGTCCCGTCCTCCTGCACCCCTCTGCTTGCTTAGCTTATAGCCTCAAGTCTTCGCGTCGGCGGTATTCCCCCCTCGTCTGCGTGCTCAGACATTTACACCCCCGTTTGTGTTACGAGTCGGTTTTGGCGCAATATTTGCCGGTGCTGGCTATGTGTTGTCTACAGGCGACTCGAACAATGGGAGTGGCATTGCTTCAGGTATCTACACTTTGAACCATCCAACCTCATTGTTCCGCACGTTGACTTTGTACTGCAGCCTGGTCACTTAACTACTTTATTATCGAGCAGTTCTCACTAGGGCTTCAACGGTCGCTTCGTCTCCCGCGCAGCAGGCTCTCTCTTGCTCTTTCAGGTGCTACAGCTGCGACGGGCATATTGTATGGGACGGAGCATTTCTTTCTCAGCGATGAGGAGTCCGAGCTGGAATAAATGACGTACCGAGAGTGAGATGCCAGCCTCTCTGTTACAGTTGAATTCCTACTACGACACAATTCTTTATACTTTATACAGGATTCGATCCTCTCATATCTCTTACAGCCCAGTCCATTCAAAACCCAACCTAATTGTCCTTGTCGCATTCAATGGCAGCTCTTGCGAGCTAGTAGCGATATAGATGGTATAGCTGCGATTCTCCACAACCCAATTTTCCGAGTTCTCGCTCCATGACGATACCGCATATTTGTCTAAGCGTAGCCCTACGGAACGCCTTGCACCGGCCTCCAAGGACATTTTTAAGAATTTCTTCAATGTGAGCGGAGGACGTGATAGCGCCGAGTTCGAAGGCCACGAAATATACAATTGGGTAATCATAGAGCCAGCTATACTTCCAGTGTTCCACACTGTGAATCTGACTATCACATCAATATTGTTCTCTCTTCAAGTTGTGCTCGGTTCTGACACTTCTAGATCCGATCATTGGAAGGTTGTATAGGACAAAACCGTGTTTGTGAAGCCATTGGCAATGAAGACCAAAACGTCCCGAAATCTACACACCCGAAGGCAATCCAGAGGATGATACACTTAGTATGATAATGCTTGTATTCCTCCAAGTGGCCGCCAAAGCCATAGCGCACTATTTCTGTAAGCTCCCCGTATTCGAGAAAACTGCAAATAAAACTTACTGGAAGGCACATTACGGATGAAGAAATGGGTGCCACGGACACCTCAGTATGCAAATGTATAAGGCCCTGAGTGGCAGGCTAGACAGTGGCTCGTACCATCCGGGCCATCACTAACCTGTCTTTAGTCAAGTAGCATGAATATGTCGGTGCAGTAAGAGTCTTACGGGCTGGTACAGTTATGCCAGGCCGTTCGATCGAAGCTGTGTGCCATGGTCCATTCCCTGCGATTAGATTTACAGCGTCTTCCGGGGTGATTTGTCAAGGATTTCATTGATCTCGACGTTGGCAATGTCTGAAGGAGGCATGGACTATTGGTATTGGTACGTGCCCAGTCACGATCGTCGTAGTACGCTACTTAATAAGGAATAGAGAACGGCGTTCACTTCCAACTCCCACGAATATATCCCGATGTTCACCGTCTGCCATTACAACGTTTTGGCCAGGATGTGTTGAATGGGTAGCTATAAGTCATGAGCGAGATATGGTGGTGGTTAAGCAATTTCCCTGCGGAGCGGGCAGGTTTAAACGTACCCTCAATTCAGAGAAATCTCCTCAGTTTCCCCAACATCCTCGTCACCATCATCAGGACTCGTTGGTACACGTTCTTTCTCAATAGGCGGCGGCGGCGGCACTTCCACGGTTGAATTTGATGGGGCGACTACATCAACTGCGGTCAACTCAGCTTCCTCCGCGTCGGCGGGGGCATGTGACGTGTCTCTCGTGCCAGCACTTGCAGCTTGTTGACCAAACAAGGCCGTATCTAACTCAGGAGGCCCAGAGGCTGAGGGGAACTTAAATTCCCGGTCCATGGTTCCATGTCTGACCCGCGGCGGGCCTCTAGTCCTTGTGGGTTTCGTTTGCGACGACGCGTCTTGTTGTTCACCCCCATCCCCTCCCTCCTCTGGTGTTGGATCAAAGGTTTTGCGCACCGCTTTCGACGGGGAATCGGACCGGCTTGGAAGCGTAGGGCCGGGAGACGTAGTTGTCCTGGATGGCGCGGGCATTGAGGCACGATTCGCTGTTTTCGCCGCTTGAGCACTCTGGGGGAGTGATGCCTGTGACATCGACTGTGGGCGCGTGAATGGTGGCGAGTTCATTGGAGTGGACTGAGTGGTGCCAAGATAGAATGCTGATATAGGTACCATCCTACGGACTCAATTGATGAAAACGTTCGCTATGATGAAGTAAACGCAGCTCACTTCTTCTCAGCATAGCAAGATAGAATCCACTGAGGTTGAACAATCGGTATACTCAGCTGAAGCGCCCGTTGATACTCAACTCCTGGAGCGCTAGAGATACTACCAGAGGTCTGCGCGCCAGTTGGCGTAGCAGCGGGGGTGGTACAAACGAAGTGGGTCGTGTCAATCTGGATCTTATCACTCCACTTTGCATGCATCTCTTGCAATGCAAGCTTCGCATTCTCCAGTGATACGGAATCCTGGACGTTTCCAAAGCACACTGATATGCCAGATGTATCGGTCATGGTGTGAGTCCGGACGCGAATGAGATTTGACTGGAAAACCCCAGCTGTCGTACGCATGACAAGACGAAATGAGTAGTCGGTATTGATATCGAGGCCTGACAGCTTTGTCGAAGTGTTCTGAAGAGGAGATGGTATGGCCGCAAGGCGTTGACCGTTCTTGTAAATATCAAGAGATCGCAGGGAAGCCGTTGCTAATTCAAGTGACGGCCATTCCAGTGTCACCGACGTTTGTGTAACATTGCGAAGCTGTGTTTACTGAATAAGTAGTGCTTCGCTAGAGGAATAGAGAACTGACGTTGATCTGTGGGGCTTTTGGCGTTCTTTCACCGAATTCTTCCAAAATATTGCTCTGCAGTTCCCAGAAGTCGCGATCTCGTTTATGTTCTTCAGCGACATTTTGGGTGACGGAGATGTTCACAATTGAACCAGTCGTCGCGCCAGGCGGGAGGAGGAGAGAAGGAAACTCGATTAGGTGGGCACGTTCTCCCAAGAGAATCTACGTGGGACAGTCTCAAAAAGTGAGAGTTGAAAGAGGGAACAGAGGGTAGTCGACATACGGCCATGCCCGCGTCTGCAATGCCAGTTCACTCCATCAGGTTCGCAACGCAATAACGAGGGGCGCACCCAGTTTCCCAACAGTAAACATAAAGCTTTCCGGCGACTTGACCAACATCTTGGATACGAAAGTCTGAGGACCTCAAATGGCGGTGATGCGCGGTGCTCAGTCCCGAGCCAGTCCCGGGCCGCTGGCCAGGTCCTGTCACGGTGGCGAGACTGGCCTCCAGCTCAAAGCCCCCTGCGTTCATGACCAATTAAAATGAATGTGTTATATTCGTTATTGTGGCGGTATTTTGCTTTTTATTGTCAAGGAAACACATGTATTGAGGGTGCAGAGTCCTCGTAACGTACAGAACTCCATTCAAATCAACACACTGGACTCGGCCTCTATCTACCTTGACCTGTCCACCAGTTAACCAAGTCGAGCCTTTTTCCGACTATGACCGCCATGGCCCACACTTACACTGGCAAAGCTTGTCACACTTCCGTGGGTTTGCCCTTGCAAGTGCTGCGGCTGTGTAAATTGCGCAGGCAAATGCTGTGCATGTGTGGCTTGAGCAGGCATCATGGACGGAGCCTCGTCGAGTGTGATCCGACGCTGAGGAGGAAGCTGCGAGGGAGTGTTGAGCTGATGTTGGAACACGCTGGGGAATGATTGTCAATTTCAATGCAAACCGCGAGACAAACCAGACGGACTTGAACGTGGGCCGTGGATCTTCCTGGAACCAGCTATGGGATAGGGCGTCTCTAGCTTTCATTCTCTTGTCAGGGTCATAAATGAACAGCTTGCTAAGAAAATTGACGGCAGTAGGTGGCAGAGAGCGTTGTTTACACCAGGCGTCAAGACGATTTGGGGAGCTGTCAAATCGGAGCTTTCAAGATTTTAAACCCCCGAGGACGGCAAGAGGTTTACCCATCCAATCGCTTGACGTTATGATACTCAGGCGTATTCTTCATTCCCGACCATTCCCGTTCTGCAGCATCGAGAAGATGTACTGACGTGTGTAGAAGAATTGGGAGATCGTCACTTACCATCGGGTTTCCCGAGTACTTCAATGACCTTGAGGAGCTGGTCCTTCTGAAACGGTACATTTTTCTTCGAATCAAGCTTTGCCTCTTCGCCCTTAAAAATGGGACGAAGGCTGGCCAACTCAGCCATAACACAGCCTACAGCCCAGCAGTCAACTGCTTTATGATAATGTTTGGATCCCATAAGAAGCTCCGGTGAACGATACCAGATGGTGACCACTACTTTGTCCCCCGCAAAAAGTGGTTGTAGAGGTTGGTACGTCAGACGAGCGAGACCAAGATCTCCGATTTTGACTATCCCAGTGGATGTGATGAGTATATTAGCAGGTTTGAGATCCCGATGCAGTATATGGGAGTCATGAAGGTATTGAAGACCATTAAGGAGTTGGTAGATGAGGGATTTGAGCAAGTCATGAGGTATGTGTGAGCGAAGAGTCTGCGAATAGTGATGAATCACTTGCTAGCGCTTAGATCAGTGACACTCTAAGGACCGTCAATGAAACGCTCACTAGGAAGTCATGCTCCGCGTACTCAAACACCATGTAGATGGACTTATCTTCCAATATAACTTCTTTGAGGGCAACAATGTTTTCATGGCATATCTCCCTGTTGAGCTGTATTACGCTGGGTTTAATGCCGACAACGAGACAAACGCAATATACCCACCGCAATTTCACGAATTGCGCTCTGGCTGATGCCAGTGTACGTCGCTATATCTCCATCTTTGTCGGGTTTAAATTTCTTGATGGCATGGAGTCTGCCATCCTCGTCCTTGCTCTGCGCTTTGTAAACCCGCCCATACGTTCCAGAGGAGATGAAGCCAAGAATGGTGTATTTGAGTGTGACACTACGATGAGCTTCATCACGCTTGGCACGGTATATTCGCATCACATCATGTTGTATTGCCTGAGACCAGTCGTCAACCATGAGAAGAAGATGTAGATGGTCGTGCCAGTGACGAGTGTGCCACACTGTCAGGCGACACTCCCGACGGAATGGCAAAACTGTGGGAAAGCAGTCGTTGCCCGGTCCGGGCTCTACTCCGGTCCGGGGCATGTGTGTCGTGACTTCAACTCGAAGTTGCCGTCGACCCTCCCACTCACCAGGCAAACCTTCATACACATGCCTCGACGCCGAGTATCCTACTATTATGATCGTCAGTCCCGAACTACTCTTTCCAAATACTGGCTGACTATTGTTGCAGCCGACGTTGGATCGTACTCGTATGGCCTGGGTCACCCAATGAAGCCCCTCCGTATGCGAATAACCCATGAATTGCTCACTGCGTACGACATGTTAGATAAAATGGATGTCCTGGTAAGTGGCTTTTTTTTTTCTTACGATTTTTTGAAGACAGGGACAGAGAGCAGAGCGTGCAACTCCTGAAACAATGTCATCCTTCCATACCGATGAATACATTCATTTCCTTGCTAGGGTTTCCCCTGATACAGCAGAGGAACTAACTTATAATGGAACGAGATGTAAGCTATACTTTAATTGTGACTGAAACTGGCTGTTGATGCCAGTCCTGAAGTTCTTGTTGGTGATGACAATCCCGCCTTCGAAGGGGTGTTCGAGTTCTGCTCTATCTCTGCCGGCGGTACCATAGGCAAGTTTCTAACCATATATTCCGCCACCAACCCACCCGACTCACACTTCTGCCAGCTGCCGCAAAAAGAATCACATCAGGTGCCGCAGACATTTCGATCAATTGGGCAGGCGGCCTTCATCACGCTAAAAAGAGGGAAGCGTCTGGCTTCTGTTACATCAATGACATCGTGCTCGGAATCCTTGAACTTTTGCGAACATACCCAAGGGTGTTGTACATTGACATTGATTGTCATCATGGAGACGGTGTCGAGGAAGCATTCTATACAACTGACCGCGTCATGACTGTTAGTTTCCATAAATTCGGGGAATATTTTCCCGGAACTGGGACACAGGAGGACCGAGGGCGGGGAAAGGGAATGGGATACGCTATCAACGTCCCGCTGAAAGATGGTCTTAATGATGACTCCTTCAGAAGCATATACGAGCCGGTAAGCAAAGCCATTCGCAATGCAGTGGATTCAGTGGGAGTAATTGTTAGTCTTAGGTCGTCGCCCATGCGGTGGAAATGTTTCAACCTTCTGTGATCGTTCTTCAATGTGGGGCCGACTCTCTCGCTGGTGACAAGTTAGGGTGTTTTAATGTCACCATGCAGGGGCACGCCCATTGCGTTCGATTTGTTCGCGACATGAACATCCCATTCATACTGCTCGGCGGCGGCGGATACACCGTGAAGAATACCTCGCGAACGTGGGTATACGAGACTGCGTGCGCTCTCGGGATTGAGAACGACATTGACCTCAATCTTCCGTGGAACGAGTTTTTCGATTGGTTTGGACCCCGATACAGACTCGAGGTCGGAGAGAACAATATGGAAGACACAAACCTGAAGGATGGGTCTTTGGATAGAGTGAGGTATGTTAGTAAGCTTGGTCTTTGCATGGTTTCTCAATCAGGGTAGAGAGGCAGCTCTACAACAGCTTTCGGAGCTGCAAGCTTCTCCCTCAGTCGGTCTTCACGATGTTCCTCGCGAGAGCGTCGGGCAGCATCTCGGGCTGATGGCAGACAACGGAACATTGTCAAGGGATGAGTTGGACGAAAAGCTCGCTCGTAAGCTACCAACTCTACTACTGATACTTGTCAAGAGCAGGCGGCGCTAACCCGTCCTCAGAACACGCACGTTATGTGTATCTGATGCAGGAGGCGGATACACGTGAACCTGACTCTGACGATTCTGAGGACATCGAGTCTCTTCGATACGATTCTGCTGATTCCAGTGCCAGCCGGAGTCGCCAGGGACGGCTGCAACGTTCAAGACAGAAAAAACGGATGAACATCATGTCAAACGAATGGTACGACGTACCTCAAATGAATCATTTCGGTCACTATGATCGAGGCAACGGCGAAACTGTCGGTAACGTCAAGTCGAGTAGATTGAGATTCTTCGACAGCAAAATTCAATGGGACGTCGATGCAAGGAAGGTTGTCGCCGACAGCGACATTCATGTAAGTGTGAAGAACCTCATGAAAAAGGGTGGATCCAAGCACGATGTAGTAGAGTTGGAGGAAGACGGGGGCTAGAAATCATGACTAGGGATGACATCTGTTCATTGCTCTTGACCCAAGAAATTCACGAACCGTCACTTTCACGTGATGCGTGACTTTTATGTAGCCCTGTACTGAGTAACATACAGTGTACTCGCGTTCTTGTAACACTCTATTCCTCTCTCCGGAGTTCCCTTTTGTCCCTGGCATCTGAGTCCAACATGCCGACTCCTCTGGAAATCAGGCGTCAAGAGAATAAAGCCAGGAACGAGAAGTTGCTCGACGATTTAATGGACCGACCCAATAAAGAAAAAAACGCCAATGCTAAAGTCAAGAGAAATTCAGGACACAAAAGTACCCCTCAGAAGCGCGTACCACCAGCTTCTGATGGCGAAATGGAGGTATCTCGTCCGACTAAACTGGCGCGATTGGAGACTTCAAAATCCGGCCTCCGCCGCAGCTCAAGGAATGTGGGGAAGACGTCTCCTGACTATCAGGCCGAGTCTCAGACCCAGCTACCCCGTCCGGTCGCGAAGAAGATAGGCGCGGACTACGATAGGGATCCAAATCGGAGGTCTGGAAAGCGAATACATGACCCGTACGACTGGTACAGACAGTAGATTGGAAAGATCCGGCTGACAAAACATGTGACGCAGTAAGACATTCGGCCACATTCCGGGCATTCCAATTGGGACTTGGTGGGAGAGCCGGTATGCTGACTACATGTTGCTGTTCTCGTGCTGACTAACAGTGAGACAGAGAAGATTGTAGCAATGACGCTGTTCATGCGTACGCGGGGAATTCATAGCTTTTGTATCATGACCTGATGATGTTACAGCCCGTGGGTTGCAGGAATATCCGGCTCCCCTGAGGGGGCCTATTCCATCGCGCTCTCAGGGGGGTACGAAGACGACGTAGACTTTGGAGACGGTTTGTAGGTGCTTACGATATAGGTGAAGTCAACTTGTCTGACGTTGGTCTAGCACCTTCACCGGATCTGGTATAATACCGACTTTCTTGCATTCACATCCTCATTAAGGATATATCAGGTGGACGAGCTCTTAAGGGGACGAAAGCAAATCCCAAGAATGTGCGTCTCCATTGATCCGACGAGACGAAATCGAATAACTGATGGCAAGTCTATACATTCAGCTGCGGACTGCACCACAGAGCGCAGATCAGAGCTTCGAACACTCGTTCAACAAAGCGTTGAAGGTAGCGTTTTCAGGCGTGATTTTTATCCGGTACTCTGATCACCACGTAGATATCGTCAGAGACCGGAAAACCAGTCCGAGTCATCCGTGGCTTCAGACTGGATTCGCCGTACGCTCCCTCAGAAGGGTACGAGTTGACCTTTTTCGCATTAGCGCTGACAATCAATACAGAATACAGCTACAGATACGACGGACTTTATGTCGTTACGAAAGTAAGGTCTTCTGTACCACCGGTAATACTTCATTCACCTGCATTGGCAGGCATGGACGGATACAGGATTGAATGATGGTGGTTTCCTAGTCTGCAAGTTCGTTTTTATAGTAAGTTCACAAGGCTTTCGAAGACCACGCCCTTATTTTTTTTCCAGCGAGTACCAGGGCAGCCTCCTTTGCTGGAGCGTACAGAAGATATGGATGATGGTGATGATGGTGTCGATAATGACGACGCCGCTGTAGCTCCAAAGGAAGACACGTCCGATTAGGTCGCCCAACCCTTCATTTTGTCGTCTTGGTCGTACTGCTATGTGGTGTGTTATTTCGGTTTGCCCTCGAATCTAGATGCTTCATAGCTATAGTTGTATATAAGGTATGCTTATTTGGATTGAATTTGATGGAACTGTGACATGCTGTGTGATCTATGGACGTTGTGTGGATAGCCATACGATTTGAATGTTCCAGGATTCTCGAGAATCAGCACTGCCCCGCTAGGCAGATACATGAATGATCCTGGCCCAGCGCTGGGCCGGATCCAGAACACGTGGGTGAACAATGAGATAAACTTTAAACAGCTTGAAAACACTTATTACAGTACAGGCAATGACAAGCAGATCATTAATTGTACCCGTGACATTGATGGAAAAGCACCGATGTCAGTTGCGGAACTCACAGGCTTGGTCGGACGGATCATGAACTTGATGTATAGGGTCCACCTGTTTGACAAATTTCACCCGCCTTGAATTGCCTTCGGCCTTGGTGATCTGCTTGATATGAACCATTCTCTGTTTTGGGTTCGGAGAGGGCATTCGCCATTAGCATACAATAGTCGTACACTGAACATGAATCTGTCTACGCCTTTCTGTAGGGTGTAATATATCTTGTAGCATACTATCCAAACCTAGGCGTTACCGTGCGGCAGGATGTGTGATCGAGTGAAAGATAAGCAATAGACTTTCCCCGCTTATCCTCTTGAACCATACGATAATCTATCGCATATCCAAGGGTGGGATCCAATCAGGGACGTTATCCCAAGAAAATTGTGAGGCCGCGAAGGCTGCGCGCACATATTCCGGCAGTAGTGAGGAATAATTTGCCGGTAGTAAAGAGTCGTACGGATCTGAACCTGGCCTGTACGTCGACTTCGCATTTGCGAAATCAGGGGCAGTAGACTTTGCATAAGGCTTCGGTGCACCCGTGGGGCCACCCTGTGATACTGGCGGCAGAGCTTGGCTAAAGGCTGATTGTTGAGCTGGTGCTGTACCGAAGACAGAACTTGGTTGACTGAAAGCGGAAGCGGCGGTAGGCTGACCAAATACCGACGTCGATTGACTGGATGTTGAGGTACTTGGCGTAGGCTGGCCGAATGCTGATGACGTAGGCGGAGTTGAGGTTACCGTAGATGTTTGGGAGAATGCTGTAGTAGAAGCTGGAGGTTGCCCAAAGGCAGAGGGTGTATTATTCGTATCATTGAAAGGAGACGTCTGCCCAAATCCGGAGCCTGACGTTGAGCCAAAGGGGCTGGGCCTTGCGAAGGCTGAATTTGGGGAGGAAGCATTGGTGGCGCCGAATATTGACGGTCCTGGTTGCTGCCCGCCACCAGAGCTGCCAAATGCAGTCTGCCCGAAAACTGATCCAGGAGAGGTAGTTGGGTTGGCTGCGGCAGTTGCGAATGCTGATGGGCCTGGTCCAGCAAAAGCAGAAAAACCTCCACTTTTCGTAGCTGCGCCACCAAGAGCGGGCTTGGCCATGGACGACTGTCCGAAGGAAGGAGTCTGGCCAAAGGCAGAGGCACCAAAAGCAGGTGTCCCAAAGGCAGAAGTTCCTTGTTGCTGGCCAAATGCTGACGTTGAACCAGAACCCGGCGCGCCGAAGACCGGAGGCTGTCCAACAGGGAACGCGGTTGATGTACCGGATGGTGTTTCTGTTCCAAGACTATGTCTCTTCGCGGCTTCGAAAGCGCCTTTAATGTCATTGCGCACATTCAAGAACACCTGGTCGGCATTTGCGAAGGCATTTTGCTCATGTTGAAGCTTTCTCACATGGTCAACGAATCGTTTGATTGAACGCAACGAGAAAGCGCACATATTCACTGATATTTCCGTTTCGCATGGCAGTGACCGCCTTGAAACGAAGCTCTTCAGATGATTCATCGAGTGGCGGCAAAAGATTTTTCTCGTGCTTTGCGGGTCCATAGGATGACAGTGGCCATGATGGTTTATCTGCTTGAAAATCGAAATCTTTTGTGATGGTTTCGAGACTGTGAGACCAGCCGTCAGTCAGCCTGATAACAAGGA
>Ga0193693_1000112_pt1 | contig 12104 bp, 11 predicted proteins | sample L3a2metaG_FD_144916 | JGI IMG/M metagenome (GOLD analysis project Ga0193693, IMG submission 144916) | Soil microbial communities from a riparian zone of the East river system, Colorado, United States - L3a2 | ecosystem: Environmental > Terrestrial > Soil > Riparian zone | place: USA: East River...
GCCTCCAGTGTCAAAATTTGGCGCACGGCGGATTGGCAACTGGAGGCTGAGGTTCGAAAACCTTTTGAGGATTCTCCCGGGAGTACCTTTTTTCGACGACTCAGGTATGTTAGACAAGTCTTCGAAGACAGCATTAATCATTGGATCTAGTTGGTCTCCGGATGGAGCCCATATCACCGCTTCAAATGCCACCAATAACAAGGGATTCGTATTTATTGCCGCCGTTATTGCTCGCAACAGCTGGACTTCGGAAATTAGCCTCGTTGGACATGAAAACACTGTGGAAGTAGCTGTAAGTATTTGCACAGTGGTCATCACGGCAGTAAACCTTAAGTCATTTCACAAGGCATATAATCCACACATATTCCTCCGTAATCCAGCTGCTCCAGTTGCCACCTCCAACATCTGCTCGGTTGTCGCCCTTGGTGCGGATGACCGCTCGGTGTCCATTTGGCAAACAAAATCCGCTAGGCCAATAATCGTGGCCAAGGAAGTTTTCGAAAGACAAATTATGGACCTCAGTTGGTGAGAATTTTGAGCTTTGTATCAATGTCGCGTTAATGGTGCTCAGGTCTTGGGACGGCTTAACATTATATGCTGTATCCTCCGATGGTACGCTTGCAGCGTTTTGCTTTGACCCTGACGAACTCGAAGGAATTGCGCCGCATTCCATTCAGCAACAGTATCTACAGAAATTCGGCTTCACACTTCCCCCTCTCCCTGAAGGCTGGTCGCACACGAATCTTCAGACGTCGTCATCCGGACACCGGATGACCCCTCCACCCTCACCTAATCGATTATCTCATCCGCCTCACGGCCTGAACGGTTTCGGAGCTCCATCGACTAATACTGGTCACGAAGTTGTCAATACCCTGATCGCAAAGCGAAACACCAAGAGGAGGACGCAACAGCAATCGTCGGGGCCTCGTGGGGTTTCAACTTCCGCTGCTGTGTATGCAAATTCTTCGGCATACCATGATTCACTCTCCCAGGCACATTCTCGCACACATCATGTAACCCCCGCTATCAGTCCGGGTCTAATCCCGGAGACATCTCAGCACCCCACATCATCTCGTTCTTCAGACCGGCATTCCGACCATATCCCTCCCGATATGGTTACGGACGTTCTCATTGACTCACTGTGCGCTACAAGCTCCGCTGGTGCAAAGCGAAAGTCGTCTGTTCTAGACATGCCCGAAGATAGACCCACCAAGGCCCGCACTCTAGGTGGCGATCGTGTTAAAGACAGCAATCTGAACATCATAAAAGAAATATGCTCACCCATCAATCAAAGAACTGTCATGCATAGCGTTTCTGAAACAGAGAGGAAACCCGTTTTTTCTGCGCCTCCGGTGCTGACATATTTGTCCCTCAAAGTCACGGATGCTGGAGATGATATGCTGGAGTGCAAGAATGCCGAAAGCGGAGGTAAAGATGTTTTGATTTGTCTTCTTGTGTTCTATGAGTTCATCTTCCTGGGCTTAAGATCTAACAGAAGTCAGCTATGTCAGTGGGAAAATCGTCTGCTGGCTTGACTATCTGCCCTCTCCCGGTGTCATTTTGGCGGCCACCAGCACCTTCTGCGCAGTGGGAATGTTAGACGGAACTTTGAATTTGTACTCTCCTACTGGCCGAAGGTGATGAGGCTTATCCAGTCTGATACTCGTCTGTGACTCACCCGCATAACGCATCGGCAGGCTCATGCCAATACTTACCCTTGATGGGACTCCAACATTCCTATCTGCTGCAAAATCGTCTCTCGTCGCTATAACATCTACTGGGATTTTATATTCCTGGTATGAATCGAGCTCGGCGTGTTCCACATTCATGCCAACAATGTTTTGCAGGGATATCAAGAAGGGTCTTGCAAATTTTGCGCCGACGTCAATCCGGCCATTGCTATTGTCATCGAGTGGCTCCGCTGGTGGACCAACGATAACTATCGCATCTCTTGTAGCTCGACCCAACGGTAGCCCGATAATCAGCGCGACATCTGGAGTGGCGTACTCGTTTGACAGTAATTTTTGCTCGTTCGTGAAGTTGTCTGAACCATGGTGGGCCGAAGGGTCCGACGCCTGGTCAAGTCGACCTCGGAACAGTAGCTCGCAACAAGCTGTGGTGGCATCGATCGAGAGCGCAATCTCGGAACGTATTAACCCGTCTCCTGGTACGACCCAACGCCCAACGTGGTGGACGAGCGCTCTGACCCTTGGTCATCTCGAGTCCAAGTTACACGCGGCACGTGTCCTTGACAGCAGCGTTGAATACAAGCAAACATTACTGGTGTACGCCAAGAAAATTGCTGATGAAGGATTCAGGAATAAGGCCGAAGAACTGATTAAAGATCTGTTTGGTCCCATTTATTGGTTTGCGCTTTCCTCCACCATAGGAATATCGACTCTGACACGGGATTCAGGCGACCCGGCGTAAGCAAGGAAGATGTTTGGAACCCAGTCCTTCTCGGACATTGGAAGCGAGACCTCCTTAAGGAAGTTTTACAAGTATTCAGTAGGCAGCACCTTCCCCCAGCTGTGAGTTCCGATGTCATTGAATATGTTCCCAGCTCGTAGCAAAACTCTAGCCAAGCTAGGGATGGACTGGCAAGAAATGCTCAAGAGGGCTACGATGAGCGACGACTGACAACCTCTTTGGGGGTTTTTTTTCAAAACCATTACAGTTTAGTGCACCTGGAGTACAGAATAATTTGTGTATTGTAGCTAATTGTCGTTGAGTTGTGTTTCAGTCGGCGGGGATCGGGTTTACTGTGGGGGTGGGGCAGTGCTCACGAGCTCGATAATTGGCCTGTCATAACGTAGAATCTCGGAACGAGTGAATTACAAAGGGATCGGAGAAATACGTGAGAGTTGCACACAAGTAAGTGGCATCGTAACTTGGCCAGACTGCTTTCTCCGTAGATCTGGACTCGATGACATCACCGCCCTTTTTCATCACCCTTTTTTTTGACTATATAAGTCCCGGGATCTCAGCCAGGTTTCTTCCTTCGCTCCCCCACCAAACCCGCCCGTGGAACTAGTCGATAAAGTCACGCAAAGTACACAACAGGTCTACGCTCGCCATGGTTCAGGGAACAATGAAGGCTTTGTGGTATGAAGCCGTATGTCTGATTGCATCGATCTATCTTTATCGAAAGTTGATTTGACCGCATACAGCCACGGAAATTCGTTATCAAGGATGTTCCAGTCCCACAGATTAAGGACGACGAGGTCCTCCTTAAAGGCTCGTTGGCATCGTCATTGTTGGTCTTCCATCTGACACGCTCACCGATGTTGCTACTTTCTAGTGCACAGCTGCGGTTTGTATTGTCGCTTTGCCTGATATCACCGGCATCGCTGATTATTTTATCGCACACCACAGGTGTCTGTGGTACCGATGGGCACATCCACGAGGGTGAATTCATCTCAACTTTTCCCGTACGTGATCGTCTTGGCTTCGATCTCACGACTATATAATCCACCTATTCACGTGGCCGCATTTTCCCTTCCAACAGCTCATACCCGGTCACGAAGCCGTTGGCTCTGTTGTTGAGCTCGGAAAGAATGTAAAAGGCTTTGCTCTTGGCGACCGATGCGTGGCCGATGTCGGCATAACTGTAAGATCGAAACATGATCTCACGACTTTGCTGATGGTCGTTAGTGCGACAACTGCTTTTATTGTCGCAGGGGTCAATCCCTCCTGTGTGAAAACTTCCGCGCACGCGGAGTTAGTTCGGAAGGGGGTTTTGAGGAATACATAACCTAGTGCGCCTCGGATCTTATCTCTGACATGGAGAGGTTCTTATCCTGAAATAGTCCGCAGAATAAACTATACAAGATCCACAACCTCACTGACGAAGAGGCGACGCTTCTTGAACCTGCTGCATGTGCCATTCACGGACTCGATAAATTAAATGCGCCTGTTGGCGTCGAGGTCCTCCTGATTGGCGCAGGACCTACCGGTCTCATCCTCGCCCAATTACTCAAACTGAATGGGGCAAGGAAGGTCACACTCGCTGCAAACAAAGGCATCAAGACGGAGATTGCTAAGAAGCTCAATGCTGCGGACGAGTACATTGAGCTCGATCGACAAAACCCGGAGGCCCAATGGGCCAAGATCAAAGAAGATAACCCTTATGGTTTTGATGTCGTTGTTGAGGCCACAGGAGTTGAAAAGCTAGCTAACGAGGCGATCAACTACGTGCGCCGTGGAGGGACATTGATGGTATATGGCGTGTACGAGAATAAAGCACGTGTTCACTGGCCGCCTTCCAAGATCTTTGGTGATGAGATACGGGTGCGCCTCTCACGATTTTGTGTTGGATTCGAGTGTTGTTGAAATTCCATTATAGATCATTGGTTCATTCTCTCAGACATTTTGCTTCCCCCGTGCGGTGGCTTACCTGGACAGCAAGAAAGTCCGGGTCGATGGCATGGTAAACGAACTCGTACGACTGCTTGAGGTGTGCTGACAGGTCGTTACCTCTGCAGGTGACGGACATATTCAAACTAGAGGATTACCAACTTGCCCTAGACAAGATGAACAGCAGGGGGGCTCTCAAGATTGCCATCAAGCCTTGAAAGTTGAAGGTTGAGTATGAATACCAGCTGCCGCGTGTCCCACGTTTGTCGCAGTAAGTGTAAGCCTGTTGTAACGATTCTTCCCACGCATGTGGTGGGTCTGTCTGTGAGAAGCAATTCGGATGATGTATTGTAAAGTGTCCATCGTACGCGTGTTTTGCAGTGAAAGCTCATCCACAAGATGAGAGATGTTTCTCGTGGAACGACTCGGAGCGTGCCTTGGGCCAGTGGCAACAACTTCCAAATCAGAGACACTCACTCGGTGTAACAGTATAAAGCTTAGCGGGGAATCACAGGAGACTGCTAGAGGCAGAAGACAACAGGTGTAGGTGCACGGACAACTGACAAGGTAGTAATCCACGCATTGAAGTGACAGTGTCCCAGCACTGCCCAGCAGGCTTTAGTCAGGGTCGTGGGTAGATATCAGGTTGGTCATGCCGCCAGTTATCTGAATTCGCTGACATTGTAACAGGACTCGGATATAACATGTCAGACGACCTGTGTCGAGGAACAGTTCCAGACCGACTTCTTTGGCCCGTCTTTTAGACGGTACATAATTTGTAGCAGTTCGTCACCTCCTGTGTGCGGACGTAGGCAGCGCCTGGAGGACTCACTAGAAGTTCATACTTTCGAGTTGAAAGCATTGTCCATATATACTAGAGATAACATGGATCGGACTTGCGTTCAGTTGCGTATAAGCTGACCATCTCCGGTCCGGTCAATTCTGACCCAACTTTTACCATTTGGCCAACTGTCTTACCCTCAGTATCCCGTTTTTCATACCACTTCACGGACATGGCTCTAAATGCTTCGGCACGTATAACTACCCGTCTGAGTAACCTTCCTTCTATAACCTTACCCACGGATTATCCCCGGCCTTCCGCTGCGCATCGCGTTGTCGAGGCAATCTATGCGGTCGAACTCTCGGAGCAAACGTCGCTCAGCTTGCTAAAACTCGCCTTGCATAACGAGAATTTCTCTGAGGACAAGGAAGACCTAACCGAGTCCGGTCGGCCCTCAGCATTCCATCTACTCCTTTCCGGATTCGCCGTCCTTCTGCATCGCTACACCGGTGATACTGATCTTGTCATCGGCTCCTCTTCCGCATCTGCAAAGTATCCTCTCATTCTTCGAATGTCTGTCGATCCAAGCGATCCGTTCTGGGCCGTCGTCAAAAATGTCCAGCAGGCCGAGCGCGAAGCTGAACAAGATTGTCTTCCTTACGAGAGTGTGGTGCGAGCTCTCGGAAAAGATAAAGACGACGTCCCAGAATCATCCAGATCCATTTTTCGCGTCAGATTCTTTGATGAAACTGACGCTGAGAAGGAGAACTTTGTCCAGTCTACCAGTCTCACTTCCGATATTACATTTTTTGTCACTCGCCCCCCGGCTTCTATTCATGAATCCGTCGCGCCTCGTATAGCCCTGCGCATAGTGTACAACTCGCTCCTCTTCACCCGAACCCGTATCTCTTACATCGTTGATCAGCTCTCTGCCCTTCTCCGTAGGGCCGCTCCTTATCCTCTGTCACCCATCGGGTCCATTTCTCTCTTGACATCAACACAACGAGCCAGCCTACCTGATCCAACTGAAGACTTGAATTGGTGCGATTGGAAAGGTGCCATCACCGATGCGTTTTCCCAAAACGCTCGTCGCTTTCCTCAACGTCCTTGCATTGTACAAAGCATTCCTGCCGCTCACCTGGACGAACCTCAAGCGCGAGAATATTTCTCCTATGGAACAATACATCGAGCATCCAATATACTTGCGCACCACCTCATGGCCGGCGGTGTTAAACCAGGCGATATAGTCATGGTGTACGCGCATCGCAGCGTCGACTTGGTCGTTGCAGTTATCGGAGTGCTGAAGGTGGGAGCAGCCTTTTCAGTTATTGGTACGTCTCGGACATCTAGCAAGCTCGCAAGTCGCCAAGTGATGCTTTGTAGATCCCGCGTATCCTCCTTCGCGCCAGATTATTTACCTTCGTGTCGCCCAACCCCGAGGTTTAATTGTACTCAAAGGTGCCGGGGTCATCAACCCGACGGTTCGAAATTTCATTGCTTCCGAACTTCAAGTTTGCGTCGATGTACCTGCATTGGAATTACGTACAGATGGCGCCATCGTTGGGGGTCCCGGTGGTGATGGCTTGGATGTTCTCCTGCCCCAATACCCCATGGGAGAGTCCGATCCGGACATAGTCCTTGGGCCAGATAGCATTGCCACTCTGTCTTTTACGAGTGGGAGTACCGGGATTCCCAAGGGAGTCAAAGGTCGACATCATAGCTTGACCCACTTCTTTCCATGGATGGGCCACAAATTCAACATTGGACAAACTTCAAAATTTACGATGCTTAGTGGTATCGCCCACGACCCTATTCAGCGGGATAGTGAGATTTGCCAGTAACTTCTTGTGTTTTTCGTACTTATTTTACCACGTCAGTGTTTACTCCTCTGTTCTTCGGGGCCGAGCTTCATGTTCCAACATTTGATGACATTAACACTCCTGGGCGGCTGGCAGATTGGATGGCAAATAGCGAAGTAACTGTAACCCATTTAACGCCAGCTATGGGGCAGCTTCTATCAGCTCAAGCTAACTGCCAAATTCCTTCTCTCCTCAATGCCTTTTTCGTTGGGGATGTCTTGACCAAACGTGACTGCACTCGCCTACAATCGTTGGCAGCTAATGTGCGCATCATAAATATGTATGGGACGACGGAGACCCAGCGCGCTGTATCCTACTTCGCCATACCGAGCATTTCAAAAGACTCTACGTTCCTGGCGACACAAAAAGACATCATGCCCGCTGGTCAAGGCATGCAAAATGTTCAGCTCCTTATTGTGAATAGAAACGACAGGAATGTCCCTTCCGCCATTGGAGAGATCGGGGAGATTTATGTACGCTCAGGAGGACTAGCAGAAGGGTACTCGGATACAGCCGCCACAGCCGAGAAGTTCGTCGTCAACTGGTTCTCCACGACAACCGAGCGACGTGACACACTGCTTCAACCAGCCAACGGGGCCCTCCCCGGCCCGGAGATAGGACATTGGAAAGGAATTCGCGACCGAATGTATCGATCTGGGGACCTCGGCCGTTACATGCCGAATGGCACTGTGGAATGCACCGGGCGTGCTGACGATCAAGTTAAAATAAGGGGCTTCCGTATAGAACTAGGGGAAATTGATACACACCTCAGCCAGCATCCCCTTGTGAGGGAGAACGTCACGCTGGTTCGAAGAGACAAAGACGAGGAGAAGGTTCTGGTTAGCTACTTTGTGCCGCTCGAAGGCACCGATCTCGATGGTTTCACTAGCGATCACCCCGACGAAGGAGACATTTTTGGCGGTATTCGCAAGTATAAGCGCCTCATCAAGGACATCAGGGAATATCTCAAGAAGAAACTCTCCAGTTACAGTATACCAACTTGTATGTTTCCACACCTGTTTCGGCATGAACACTTAATGGACATCATTTAGTGTTCGTTCCGCTAAAGAAATTGCCGCTAAATCCTAATGGGAAGATTGACAAACCAGCACTTCCTTTCCCCGACACGGCGCAGGTCATTACTTATGCTACGCGACCTCAAGTAGGTGATCGTGCTGCTAGTCCGACTGAGGAAACCATGCGGATTATATGGTCCCGAATTCTCCCATCTGCACCATCCCCGATTCCATTCGATGAAAACTTTTTCGACCTTGGCGGTCATTCCATTCTTGCCACGCGGCTTATTTTCGAGATTCGAAAAACATTTGTCGTAAATGCTCCCCTCGGTTTGATATTTGACGAGCCCACCATTGCGGGGTTATCCAAAGCGATAGACTCCCTACGTAACGCTGATCTTGGTCTCACTGGTGCCCCGGACTTGGCGAATCCCGTGGTCCAAAATGACACAGAAGAAACACCCGTAAGGGGCCCTCCAGCCAATTACAGTCAAGACTTTGAATCTCTTCGCTCGATGCTACGGCCGTTTTACCCTCAACCTACCTTCCATGCTACTGGGGGCAGCGTTACTGTATTCCTGACTGGCGCCACTGGGTTCCTCGGTGCATTCATTCTGCGCGGTCTCCTCTCACATGAGAGGATCAAAAAAGTCATCTGCATTGTCCGTTCAACGACGGATGCGAAGGCGGCCAAGCGCCTAATGCAAAGCGCTAGCGATCGTGGCGTGTGGGATGAGCGTTGGATTCGGACTGGGCGATTAGAAGTGCTTTGTGGTGACTTGGATAAAGAAGCATTTGGTCTACACCCTCGCGAGTGGGACCGCATTATCGGAGAAGCGGACGTGGTACTTCACAACGGAGCCTTGGTAAGCAGCATATCAACTTTTCTGTCTCCGAATTTCCTTGATTCATTCACTTCTGAAAAGGTTCACTGGGTGTATCCTTACGAGAGACTGCATTCTGCTAACGTCCTAGGTACCTTGAAGGCGATCGAATTTGCGTGCCAAGGAAGACCAAAGCAATTCATTTTTGTGTCGAGCACTTCTGCAATTGACACAGAATATTACATTCGCCTCTCCGAGTCCCTGTTACAAGAAAGAAAAGGCGGCATCTCCGAAGACGACATTTTGGAAGGTTCTCGTACAGGCCTCAAGACAGGATATGGCCAATCTAAGTGGGTGTCTGAGAAATTGTTGTTTGAGGCAGGGAAACGGGGCCTGTGTGGTTACATCGTTCGTCCGGGTTATATTGTCGGAGATGCAGAAACTGCCGGTGCGTTGTGTGTCAGATCCGTTCATTGTGTGTTTTGGCTTAAATCACCCAACCCTCAGTCACCAACACCGACGACTTTATCTGGCGCCTCACGAAGGGATGTATTCAACTTGGTCTTGTCCCTGATATCAACAATACTATCAACATGGTCCCAGTCAATCACGTGGCCTTCTGTATCACACTAGCCGCGGTATCTCCCAACCCTGGGCTCACTGTGCTTCATGTACGAGCACGCCCTCTTCCCACATACAACGCCATCTTTTCTTCTCTTTCCCGATATGGTTTCTCTTGCGAACGATGCGAATACCTTGTCTGGAGACGCAAGCTGGAACAGCACGTCATGGAAGTCCAAGACAATGCATTGTTCCCTCTACTTCACTTCGTATTGGATGATTTACCCACCAGCACAAAGTCTCCTGACCTTGACGATCTGAATATGCGTGCCCTGCTCGAAGGTCACGAGGACAAAGGAGACAGAACCGTGTCAGACGGGTTGGTGGCCAAATACCTCTCCTGGCTTATACTTGTCGAGTTTCTGCCCAAGCCTTCACTACCTGGAGCAGATCTTCTTCCAGAGTTAGGTAATAGTTCCGTTAGAAAAGCGTTAGGGCGTAGCGGAGCTTAGAAAAGTTTCTCTACATCGTACAATGTGATCTCCTACATTTGCGTGACTGGCTGCCTTCAAGGATCTCTACCTATCCCGTCGAACACTCATGTACTCATGGTCCAATATCAGCAAGTGACTCGTAGTGGGTCATCACTGTAACAACATCATCTCCCGTTAGATATTTATGTTTAGCTAGTAACTGCGGCCAGCCAAACAGAAAGTATCAGAAGCATCCTGATGTGAATTGGAAAACGAACCAATAGCCATACGCGCACACCCTTGCACCCTGCTGTTTCCATTATGGTGAACTTGAAAGCTTCCAAGAATTCTATCACCGTTTTGCGAGGGTCGAGTAGATACTGACTTTTCAACAGATTAGCACATGATGGCAATTTAAGGATAATGGTTTAGGCACCGTCGATTCAAAAAGATCCACCGATTCCACAGTGCCTGCATTGCCTTCTCCTCGTCCCTTACATCATCAATTTCAAAGAGTTCCTCATCCCGCTCTAAAAGCGACCAGGATGTCAAGCCGTATTTGGAGATAGGATCTTTCGCAATGACATCAAAAAGACGGGGGCCACAAGGGCGACAGGAAAGGCCTAGTAAGCTATCATTGTCGTCGTCCACACTTGAAGAGAGACGAAGACGAGTCCCAAGGGCTCCGAGCGGATCCCGAGCACTCGAGGCCCCTGCGGGAGAATCTCCAAATGTGTAGGGAAAGAGAGAAGCCGTGCGAGATGCGAGAGTCGGCGAACGTTCTGTTTCGAATTTGAAGACGGGGATCGGGCCTTCTATGGGTGTGGGTGTGGTCTCACGCGCAGCCGCTTGAGGCGTTTTGTGATCTGTCTCCAACACCCGGGAAGCGTTAATGGGTGACGAAGCACGTACGGAAGGGTGAGAAGATGAAGAGCTGCATTATACAATCGGCAGATGATCAGATGTAACCAGTTGATTCACTCACCGCGATGATTCAGCCTCTTCCCATTCGTCATCCAGCACCTCCGAGTCGTCTCCAGAAAGCTCCAACACAAGTTCCCAGCTCTGTAGACATGAGCAGGTAACAAAAATTGTCATGGAGGCCACTACTGACCCCGATTTTCCTTTCTCGCCAACTTGTCTCCACGTCACGGTGGTCCCATTTCAGATGTGCTTCCAGCATTTCCCTTGTAATAAGACGCCCTAAGATGTCACACAGGGGACAAACTAACTGATCTAGGGTTAGTTTCACTTTGTGGACCGCATATTCCGTCACTTCATCGTCCCACTCATTTTCTGAGACGTCTATGGGCATCTTGTAAAGAATGGTTAATGAATGCGTTTGGGACGAAACGGGGTCCACAGCAAGATTCATCAATTTGCAACGTCGAAGAAAGCTGGTCCGGACATTACGTCGAAGAAAAAGCAGACGTCTCTTCTTGGCGACGGTAATTGTCGACAATGAGAGAGCTCCAAATGCCGCAATCATAGTCTTCCACACAGCGTCATCATCATCAGCCCTAGCTGGTCCAAGCGCGCGACCGTGACCTGCTGGGACATTACTTGCAGGTTTCGGTGTAATTTCATCCTCGTCGCTACCTTCCAGACGCCCGTTAAACGCGACTTGCAGTGTATGAACATATGCTCACTTGATTGAGTGACTAGCTCATAATGTTTTTTCGATGAGGTGCCTCCGAAAACAATGTTTGCATAAAGAGCGCTATTGACCTGGCTATACCTACATATGAGACCATCTTTAGTACAACATCAAAGAAAATGAGGCACTTTCTATGCTGGTTCGGCAGCAAAAGGTCGCGTCTTATGCTTGATGATGCTTGGGTTACTGCCCTGGTCCGTCTGGCCCGACTTTTGGCCCCTGTGTCATGATCCAGAAGTCGGCTCGACGAGCTCATATCTCTCGGCCTCCTAGGCCCATGATCAATACGAGAGTCGCCAACGTTCTTGTGTGGAGCGGGTTTGAGTCGGCGTCGCTCAGGCTCAAGCTGAGAGAATCCAGTGACAGGAGGTTTGGCTCCACGATGGAAACCCGCCACACCAGCTATTGCGTACGGACGCGACGTGATCAGAATCCGCGATGCTATACAAAAAGTCAGTCGCTTGGGGAAGACTGAAAGAACTCGAATAGGACCGCTTTGAGTTTTGCGCGCTCCCTTTGAGTCAGGCGCAGTATCATGGCCCGGAGACGCCTATGGCACGATTAGACTGAAACGGCC
>Ga0193693_1000114_pt1 | contig 12032 bp, 13 predicted proteins | sample L3a2metaG_FD_144916 | JGI IMG/M metagenome (GOLD analysis project Ga0193693, IMG submission 144916) | Soil microbial communities from a riparian zone of the East river system, Colorado, United States - L3a2 | ecosystem: Environmental > Terrestrial > Soil > Riparian zone | place: USA: East River...
AAGAATGGATAGCACGACACAGATATTGTGTCGAAGGGGGCCTGCACCCAGTGACTAATGCCAGTTAACATCCAAGACTTACAGATCTGATTCCCAGAATCTCAAAGGGGTCGTATATCTTATTATCTATCTTTGTAGTGGTGACCTTGTATGCCAACAGACTAAACCCAACCCAACCCAAGATAATAAGAAGGCTTCTGCAGAGAGGGTTAATCGTAGCTAGTGGAATGAGCAGAGTTATACACACTTAATTGTGAATTTAGGTCGGAGAAAAGTGCCCTTCTCGTGTTTAAGGATCCGTGTACGCTTTTCATCGCATGCGGAGCACTCGCAAGCGGTCGAGGGTATTTCCACTTCTGGGGATGATGCGCCACGTTGGTCAGAGAGCAGACTATACAAGATACCACGTACGTACTCGGGACTAAGGATATCTGCGAGAATGTGACCGGAACCAGGACCATAAAGAGGACGGTGATTATAAAGAAGAGGGCCATGTGGCCCGTTTCGTCGTAAGTGTAGCTCGCCATAGCGGGCGTGAAATATTGCAAGTAGGCCTGCTAGTGTACAGACTGGTCGCCGCCAGGGTTTGTTTGGATGATGGAAATTGAAGGAAAGGACAAGCGCAGCGCTTGACCAGTAGATACGCTTGCGCTGACGTTTAGGGATAGCAAGAGCGGAGCGTCGCAAACAACGAAGAAGGTGGGGGAATGAAAGGCACTGACTTTGATGATACGTGTAAGTTACTGGCGGCTGCTTATGTCATCCCTGTGCCCCTCATGCGAATACGCATCCTGTCCGAGTTCGAGCAAAAGAATCTGCCCGTAATCAGGTCTTGGTTCAACGTTGACAGAGAGAACACAGTAACATCGCTCAAACTCAGCTTATGCGCATCAGTCGCTGCCCTCCGCGATGCTCATGCCCGTGCTGAAGAGCTCATACTCACCCTCGATGATTTTGAGCTACTTGACGACTCCCCAATCGACATTCTCCGGGACGGTGACCTTATCTGGTACGGGGTGCATATGTATCTTTTATCACTCAATTGACGGTTGTAACAGCTTGCGTCGTCGTACGCATCTACCCAAGCGCAGGGCAGAATTTACTGAAGACACTCCGCGGAAAAAGCGCCGACCGTTACCCGTTACCAATAGCGCAGCAGGTGGCCGCTCCTCAGTTGGGGGCGCTGGTCTAAACGGTTTTATTTTTCAGGCACCTGGGCATCTTGGTAGGGGCCGGTCAACAAAGTCGTCATCTTCGTCATCATCATCAGACACGAGCTCGGATACCTCTTCCGATGACACGTCTTCAAACTCACAGTCTGCCTCAGAGTCTACCTCAGGATCGAGTTCTGATTCACACTCAGACTCAGATTCAGAATCAACTAGCTCGTCATCGTCTGATAACCTCGTTTGTCGTGTTCCTCCTCGTCGTCCACCGTCGTTTGGACACGAAAGGAAGCCATCTCAACCGAGGTACGTGACGTCTACGCTGTCGGGAATTTATCCATCAGCTGCGTTCGTCCCACAGGCCTGTCCCAGTGCCACCCGGATTTGGGAAGCCGCAGACCCATAAACGCAATGAACGTCGCCAGAAGAAGCGCCTCGCGGAGCGTGGGAGTAATGCTGTCCCGCCAGTGCCAGCAGGCGGCTCAAATGGGATAGCCCTCGGCGTTGCGAAGTCTGTCCACTCCCCAAAACCGGCGACGATGATGATGTCTTTCAAGAATAAAAATAAGCGGCGCGACTTCAAGAATACAATCGGCATGCCATCTCACATCACCTTTCAAGACAATGGAGTCGCTCCGAGTCCGCCACCGACACTGGTACCTCCTAGCGAGAGGGACCAGCTACCTCCGAGGTTGTTTGTGACGAGTGTGGACGTCGAAGAGCATATGTGGCCAAGGAGAAACGACCAAAACTGGAATTCGAAACAGAAGAAAACGCAGAGAGAATCATACGGACAGGCGGTGGATGAGGCTGATATCACTCTTGATTATAGTAAGACCCCCGAGGAAGATAGGACAGCATCTGCCTCGACGCTTGATTACACAGCGCTCGAGAACGCGTGGGTGAATGCACCACCAATAGAAGAAAAGGCCATACTTCCGTTTGGATGTGTTGTCGGGTGGCAGGTGCGTCAATCCCTCGCGCTTCTCGATGAATAATTTCTTAAATGGTATAGGAGCTTGGAATAAATCCGACGGAGCTCACACCAGAAATGATGGTGTTTCTTGCACGAGTAGTTTCAGGCGGCGAAGGCGGTGCAGTTGTTGTGAGGCTTCGTCGTCCAGGATCAGGTATAGCGTCGTTTGCCGGCGGAGATTCGACGGATGAAGAAGAAGAGGAAGAGTTTTCCTGGGACAAAATTCTAGAGACGCACTGGAGGCTTGTCTCCAATTGAACATTTCGACCCCTGCCAGAAGAGAATAGAAGGTCAGGAGGTGGGTCAAGGCCTTCCCATTTATATTTTCAGGCAGATCATGCTTTCATCATAAGTATGAGTTGGTATGTGTCTACTAATAATACAAACAGTCAGCATCTAAATTTACATTTCGAACGCCTGACAAGGCCAGATAGATGTTATTAGAGACCTAGGATGTACTGTAATGCAGAAAGTCTCGTTTGCACGTCCAAGGTCATTGGGAATGATCTAAGGAGAGTAGAAGGTAGACATGGTCATTTTTATGGGCTAGGTGACTCTGAGGATGCGAAATTATCGACTTCGGATGAGGAGGTCGAGGACCATGGTGAGACAGCATCGTCCACCATGATGCCCGAGATGCGGTTAACGATAGAGTCAGGGTAGTGCCTGGCATTTCGTGAATAGGCGTTAAACAAAACGACGTGGGTGCATACCGTTCCTGGACCCGCCTAATGAGTAAACTTGCATGATCGTGGTTACCATTTCCGAGCTCTGCGCGAACCATTGCTTCCCAAGTTGATGGCTAAGAGAGTACATTAGCATAGATTAATAGATTTACTCTTGCGAAACTTACCTCGCGATATACGAGCTCATTGGGCGAAATGCGCGGCAAAACCGAGGTATCATGCGGCGCATGGTTATGTGGTGCAGCGACACCAACTGGGGGATCTGCCAAGGACTCGAACACCCTCCGTGCCTCCTCAATACTTCCCGCTGCGGCATAACCCCTAATAAGAAGGTTGGCGATGTAAGCCGTCATGTGTACCCCGGATTGTTGGAGGCGCTCCAGGTACGCGGGGACAAGATCTGTGCGGCGCAGGGTTACGAACACATTGATAAGGGCTTCAAATGCAACGGCGTCCGGAAGGCGGGCCCGACTTGTTAGGGTGCTGGGATGCTTTTCGATTGAGTTGAATACAGCCATTGCCTTGTCAAGGTCCTTGCCGACGCAGCCGTGAGCATTGATGAGTGCAGCCCAGTGCGACCCTTGCACAGTTACACTCTCATCTTTGACGAGCTGGGCGAAAGTCTTCTCCATAGCCTTGATATCAATCGGTGCGATTGTGCCATAACAGTCAAGGAGAAGCTAGATTAATTTGGGGGTCAGCGCGTTCACACGAGATCGAAGGACGATCATGCCTTGTATGAATGCGCAGTTGGCTTGATCCCAGCGCTGATCATACGATTGTAGTAGTGTAAGAAGCGGGCGCGATTCGGTTTGGTCTGAACATAGAACTGCATCATGGTGTTATACGGAGGGACGCGGGGACGGAAATTACGCTGCGCGGTCATTTCGTCGAAGAGTGTTTCGGCTGAGGTGTTGTCACCGACGCGGCAGCAGGCGGCAATGACTGCGCCATATGTGATTGACGACGGAACGATACCGGACGACTTCATTTTGTGGAACAATTCCAGTGCGTGATCCGCCTTGCGTGCCTTGGCGAGCTTCGAGATCATAGTATTGTAGAGGAAAATGTTGGGCTGCACCCCGCGCGCCTGTGATTCGCGGAAGTACTCGAGCGCCCGCGCCGTGTCGTCTGTCGTATCTTTGACACACTGAATCAGTGCGCCATACGCGTCTGCGGTCGGCGTTAAATCCTGTTGAAGTAGGCGCAGGCGATGCGCATCCGCTGACAACCCATCGCCAGCATGACCTCTTGCAATTATCATGGAGTTTTCAACGGCGGCCCAACCAACCGACTGCGCGGTCTCGGTATCATGCAGAAGCGAGATGATGTTCTGAGCAATGCCGTACAAATGGTCGACTTTAGCCGTCTCGCCGGCGCGACCAAGACCTTCGATGAGGCGACCGACAACTTCCAGACTCGGGAAAGTGCCCAACGCTGCGCCACGCTCGAATCGTCGAAAAGCCGCGACAGCGGCGCCATCTCTTCCACGGCGCATATTCAGTTCGTCAACGTAACGCCCGTGGTAGTCATCGATTCTCATCGTCCCAACTTCGATTGAAGCTGCGTTCGGAGTAGGTTGAGGTAAAGGTAGACTCGCTGGTTGAACGTGAGTAAAGGTCTTGGGGCTGTCAAGTAAGGCAGAGAAGCCAGGGCCAAAATTTTCCATGAGTGCGGTGGTCTCCACAATCCCATTCTGGTCGATGACCGGACAAATGAGTTTGTGCATCACCGCCTCTGAAATGTGACTGGGGTCGACGCTGAAGCGCGCCATATCCGTGAGAAGTAAAAGGGCCAGGGAGCCATTACCGTCCTGGGTCTTGCGGTCCCCATATGTGCCGACTGAGAACGCCAACACTTCCCAATCTTGAGCGGTAAGCTCGGTGAGTCGGTCCTGACGCTCTTCAGCAAGAATGTATGCACTCAAGACCGCCTGAGCAAGTCGTTGCGTAATGTGTATTCCCCGATTCGCCCAAGCCTTTGCGATGCGCAACACGGAGAGGAGGGGGAGCGGACGGAGGACATGCTTGTCGAAAAGCACCATATCCGAGACCGAGTGAATGAAATCGGGTCTCTCATCACGCAGGGCGTCATGGGGTGCCCTTACAGGCCAGGTTACCCCATCTGTACGGAACGCGGAGAGCTGCTCAATAAGATCAATGGCTTTGTCGATATGGCCAAAACTTGCACACATCCCGATGAGTTCCCGTATGACCTCATGCCCATTCACATCCGAAAGGACAGACGCCCAGTCTTCACGTGGACCGAGGGCGGAGAGGGCTTGGTCTAGATGAGCAACCGCTTTTTCTACGCTGACTTTGTGTGATTGTAGATGTTGAATATTGGCAAAGTATGCAATACGGCGCATAAAGTTTGGGATCTGACCAGGACTATCCAAACGAGCGGCGTAGCGCGCATACAGGTGGTTAGTATCATCGACACGACCCAATTCGCAGAGTTGATTGAGGACATGTCGCCAGAAGTCGATGGTAGGCTGTGGTGGTTCCAGAGTTGGGGTCCATTCGCCTTCCGTATGCTTGCCTTCGTCGATCAGTCGCTCGAACCACGAAACAGCGATAGTAGGGTAACGCATCAGAAGGAAGCCACGCACGATGCCGATGTAGGTAGACATCGCCGGTGCGGGAATATCCTTTGGGCCAAATTCTACTCCAGCTTCTGTGTCGAGCATCTCACCAAGCAGGTCCAAGGCAGCACCAGGGTTGGCTGCACGCAGGTATGCATTAATCATGCTGTTCCAAACACGGATGTGCCCCGCTCGTGCTGACATCGGCTTCGCTTCGTGCCATCCGATTTTGCCTTGAGAACAAACTTTCCGGAATTCATCAAATACGACACGTGCGCCTTCGATGTCGTTGACTGACGTGTATACGTCGAGAAGATGGGCATAGATAGAGGCGGAGGGTCTGGGAATACCGCGCCTCTCGAGATGAGTGAACAAGCGAATGGCTTCCTTGACGTTCTGGTGGTGTGCACACGAGTGGAGAAGGGCGATATACAGGGATGCCGGGAGGATTAACTTGCGGTTTGCCGAGGTGGCGTTGAAGAGGCGCAACGCAGAAGGGAAATTCTGTTCTCCACGGAGGGCCTCGAGGCGTCGTTGGTCAACGAAGTTCTCGGCATCATCGGAGAGACCCAATGCATGACGCTTCTCAATGCGCTTGGAGATGGCTTGGACGTGCCAGTAGACTTCCTCATCACGCGTAGTGAGCACGTTGATGAGTGTCGCGTAGGTACGCGCATTTGGCTGGATGGAACGAGTTACCATGTCATTGTAGGTCTGCAGAATCTCCGTTGGTTGCTCATTATGCTTGCGAAGAGCGGCGAGCTTGTCAAGGACGTCGTTCCAGTTATCGACAGTAGACTCGTAGTTGGGTTGTCGTAACGTCAAGAGTTCTGCACGTACTTCGAACGGGTCCAGAAGCTGCGAATCCGTAAAGGCCGTGGATGCTGATGTAGCAGGTCGTGGAGGTAAAAGAGACTTGGGGCGAAGTTCTGGAGAGAGAACAGATTGCGGATGGGCTGAGTCCGTCGGGTCAATGGATGGAGCGGGACGGGATGACAGGGAGATATCATCGGGAAGACTGGAGACGGAAACCGTAGAAGCTGTGGAGTTGCGACGGACAAGGCGCGGGGTAGGAGGTCGCAAAGTAGTTTCTGCACCCTCAAGATCTAGAACACGTTGGGGACGATACGACCCCACAAAAGCGTGATGAAAACGCGCATGTTGCTGGACAGCCCGCAAAACGCCAAAACTTTTTGCACGCTCAGCAGTCGCGATAGCGTCAGACCCGAGCGAGAAACTTTGACTACGGCTGCGCTGTTTACGCGCAACGCGTGTTGACTGGTCGACAGTTGGGGTAAGTGTGGGTCTGGACTCATCGGTGTCATCTTGGTAGGTTACACCCGTGTCCGTGAACGATGTATTTGCCTGGGCTACAGAACGGCTCGGCTGCTGAATGGGTATAAGAGAACGAACATGAAACGGCGCCAAGCCAAGGGACGATGACTCACTTTGTAGCCCGAGTAAAACCTACTACCGGGGTGGAATTTAGCCCCTCCGCCTGCACCAGCATGTCCGTTACCCCAACTTGAAGAACCAGTGCTGTTATTCCAAGAGGCTAAACTGGATGTCGAAGATGGGTTTGTGCCAGTTTGAAAACCGAGGACATTCCGGAGTGTATGACCGGCTTGATTCTGTGCCGCAGCAACGGCACGGCTCGTGTGGTGGAAAATGTGACTAGCTACCTGCGGTAGCATACTCAAGTGGGCTTGTCAGAAGCTGCCCAAGTTGATAGAGGGAAGTGATGATGAAGGGACGGTGGCCCTATGGGGCCAGACGCGAAAACTTAGTAGCGAAATTGTCAAGTTGTCAGAGTCAGATGAAAGTCCCACTGCCGTTGCCGCTTTGACACGTCGACCTGATAACTCCCCATAATTGGCTGATAAATAAATAAATGCTAACAATCTCCAGCTCGAGTGCCCGAGTCGAGCCAAGCTGCAAACGACGTCTACAACAACACCATGGTCTGTCTCTTTCCACACACTTTTTTTTAGACCCAACTGACGACTTTCCCATCCACCGGTGTCCCATCCCAGTCTGCGCTGTTCAACTTCCAGTCCCTCTTGCTCGTCATCCTCCTGCTCATCTGTACATGCACGTACATCCGTGCCGTTGCGCCGCGCCTCATTGACAGTAACAAGCAGGGGTACGTGCCTTCCGCTTTTCTTTGCAATGCGGCTTTTTCTTCCTTTTCCTTCCACCGAATGCCCGTACCGCTTCGGGCAATTTTTCGAATCATGTGGGCATCAGCTTATCGTGTTTTCCTGTGTGCCAATTGTTGCCCGTACTAGAATCCTTGGTATTTTCTTTATGTCCGCGCGAATCGGTGAGTCTCGTCATCCCTCATATACTCAGACTTCATCCCTGACCGACCAACCGAAATCCGTGCTTGTTCCTTGTGCAGGAGAACGGTTATCACCTTATGTAGCTTTGGCGTGCATAGCAATGGCCGTACGCATGATACTTTCATGATGATTTCTCCGCTATATATCCATTAGTCTAATCGAGCCTCCTTCCCGCCCTTGTAATGGTAGTCGTCGTCGTCCGTTAACAGCCGCCTTATTATCCAAAACACCACCAAGATACCCAGCGCAAAGAAACTTAACGTTGTCCAAGGGTGCTCCCTCACCATACTCTCTATAGCAAGCATGTTGTTGTTGATGTACTAGACAACGATGAGAATCTGTTTCTCGCGCGAAGCTTAAGGGTCTTACCCTGATTATACGTTCAACAATATTCTCAGAATGTCGGACATTCAAGGTGCCCTTCATCGCGTCGCCTAATGCCGGGAGTATAATTGCATCGTCAAGCGTCAAGCGACTACCAGTCCTAGTTGAATCAAAGTACACCAATTGCTGCGACACGAATATTAGCACTCGATCGAATTGCATGTTATGTATAGACAAACTTACTGAATGATCTACAATGACAACCTGTGTTGCACTCTTAATACCATACATGCTTTTGAGCCAACTTGTCCATCGTTCTTGATTCATCCAAACAAACACGACCTGTCGCGCTCCCTGCGCTGGTGTATACTGAGTGGCACCAGTCCTACGCCATTGGGCGGCGAGCCTGCGAACCGTCTCGACAATCCGATCGCGCTCGATGCCAGAGGTAGGAACAGAAACCAGGACAACGAGTGGCTTGCTCTCTGCTTTCATCACCTCCTGGAACGATCCCTCGCTGAGTTCCATGGCTAACGGCAATTGGTGGGTTCGTAACCATTTGGAAAGTTCTTCGACACTTGTCTGAGCGTTAAACTCAAGATGAGCTGCAGCACTGGCATCGCCATCTTTCAACGCGATCAACGAAAAATCAGGGGTGATGGGGAGAGCAAAATGAGCAAAGAGTTCTGGGGCACTAGAAATGTATAGAGGAGGTGATCCCAACAATGGACGCGCGGCTTGTGTGAGACTAGGCTGCTACATGTTGAGCGAGGTGGTACGGTTAAAGTAATAGATATGAGCTCACGGGAAGTGAGATGCCGGGCGCATGCAGGGCGATATACGATGTTGAGTTATCCTTTACAACTTGCCCTAAATCCGGATATTCTAACTCCAGGAATACTCTTCTTTCCAAGTCAACAATATTCTTCGTAGGTGGTGTTCGAGAACTCACGGTTTCACTGCTCTCTCAGCCCAATTCTTCATTGCTGCCAGTTTGCGAGTACCTGAGTACTCGGACTTCTTTCCAGATTCAGGGTAGAAAAACAACATTGGAAAGCCAGTCACGCCTTCCGAAGAGCAAAGCAACTTGTGATCTTCACAGTCTACTTCCGCGACAGTAACTTGACGTTGAAGCTCCTTGGCGAGTTTTTCCCAAATCGGTGCTAATTTTTTGCAATGTCCGCACCTGTTGGAACACGCGACCTGGTTAATGTCCATTCGGAGCTTCCCCGATAAGATGGAAACGCCTACCATGGTGCGAAAAATTTTACAAAGACGTCGCCGCCCGCAACAATGCCTGCAAAGGTCTCGGGGGTAAGAGCGAGTACCTCTCCATGAGGATTCCGCTCATTGTGTGAAGTTTGTAAGTCACTCTCAGGAAGCTCTGACAATGCCGCATCATCGGAGGGCTTGGGCACACCCGTATGTTCTTCGATGAAGTATTTGATACGTTCATAGTCGCGCACGCCCTCGAACGTAACTTGGCGCGCGCCATCATGATACAGTTGCATTTCAGGATAACCTGTGACGCCATTATCATTGCAAAGGTCTGTGGGCGTTTCAAATTCAGACAAAGGAACAGAGCCCCTAGAAACGAAAGTGGACGTGCCACCATTGACAACACAGTTCACTTGCGCGAGATTAACGCTTGATCCATCATAATAATCGACAAGCTCATCCCATGTTGGTGCAAACTCCCGACAATGGGGGCAGTAAGGGGAAAAGTGTTCAACGAGCCTGGGGTCGCCTAAATTAGTCCGAAGCAGTGGCCAAACGTCGATGCACTCACCAATAGCCCTTTGCGATAGTCCTGCCGAAGTTGTCTGATGTCAGCACTTTGTGTTCTGCGCTCTTCGCTGGGAGAGCAAATGCAAGAGATGCAATAAGTAGCAAGAAGGAGAAGGGTTGCATAAAGCCTGTGATTGGATACGCGGGGGAGCGACAGTTTTGTAAGCGAGAGTGAGAGGTATCGTGGGAAGATTCGCCAATGGAAAGCTTCGATTATCCACAGTTCTCCTCGACTGTTCACGTTGCGCTTTTCAATCATGTCGCAAACGCAGCAAAGCTTAAGGCCCGCATCGTACGTGCGAGCACCTTGGAAGGAACGGAGGGACAAGTGGAGCGTGAGGCGGTCAATTTTGCTTTCGTCGATGCCCGGCTAGTGCGTCATAAAAGTCGTTCATCATCCCGCACAGTGTGATTGAGACCTGCTGCGCGCACTGCGCAGATAACGAGCACCTTACACATTCAGACGGCTATTACGCAGGCTATGCTGGCCGCAGCGCAAAATACTTTGAGGACTAAGACAGTGCACTCAGAGGTCATATGGGCGTTGAATCCGAGCAATAACGTGAGCCAGCATAGCATGTCTCTGTCTTTGCGAAGCATCGAGTGATTGTCCCTAGATTACGGAAGCTTTACGTCGCTACGGCGTTTCTGACGATATCAATGCACTTCTCGTCATTCGAATCGATCCCCTCGACCTCTCGGATGTCAGGAGCAGAATGAGTGCAGTAGTTGAAGGCACACAAGTGCCCATTTCGCAACTCACGGGTTTGACAGATTGGATCGCTGTGAAAAAGGTGGGTGGGCCTATCTTTATCCTTGGTCTGCTCTCAATTTGCGTGCTGGCAGTACAACAAATTAAACGCGGACGCCGTTATCAGGGAAGCACAGAATGACCCGATTCGTGAACATCGCTTAATCGATAACATTGTCATAAGCCTCGTAGCGATGAAGAGCGTTGCCACGTGATTTTGACCAGAGCCTGCAGAACGAGCACTCCTGCCTCGTCCAATTGATAACGCTGGCTCCAAAAACTCTTGCTTCTGAATTGATCGCATGTAGCCGCATTGCATAAGCTAGCGAGCATTCTGCAACCCAACGCACTAACATCATAGTTCATCCTTCCGAGATACTGTCTCGTCCTCTAGAGGCAAGCACAACGCAGGCGTTGTCCCGGTGAACAGGTACTCACACTTCTCTAGTTCAGTTACCGTCAGTAGAATATTCTCCGTCCCACAAGTCAGGTCAAGCTGCGAGCGATTGTTAGGGCCGCAGAAGTCTAGGTAGCTGAACTACGGTACCTTTACGCTGCGCTCTGGCCCGTTCCAACACCTTGCGCCGTGACTGTACACCTGTGTGGAGTAATATATCACGGAGCCTTCTACTAGACCAGGAGAGGGATTCCACGACGCGAATTTCCTATTCCCATGAATGAGTTGAGATGAGCACATCAGACTCGTTTGAAGATTCCGCACCCGAGACTGAACGATGATCCCCCATGATTTGGGACTTGTCTCGCCTCTTCGAATAGACAAACCTCATATACGTAGCTAGAAACTTGATGAGATGAGAACACATTTTTTGAGACGAAACCTTACTCTCCAGTATCCTTTGTTAGACATGTGTTATGCAGTTTCTTCCATTCGCCCTGTGCACCATATACGGTAGGGTCAAACAGATCCACCAACTCCTCTCTGACGTTTTCCAAATGCTTTTGCGCATGATTGAGGCCATGCTCAGCATTGTTGAGTTTCTCTCGCGCTTTGGAAGCCTCTGTTATAACTCAATTCAGAAAACGCACATGACTCATGATGACTAGTCCAACCCGAGGATGCGGTGGAAGAGCCTTTGACAATACCGAAGATTTGTAACCAAGATACGAGGGTATCGCGAACGACCTCATATTGTGGGATTAGAAAATCAGGGAGGTACTCATGAATGTCGTGTGCTTTAAGGGGAATCAGCTATTCACGGGTCACATAAGTCTGTAAGGTCCTTACTAGGGGAAACAGAAGCCGGCTCATCAACGTATGAGTCATGCTCTAGGAGCAGCGACATGTGGTCGACGTTGAGGAGTTCATCGAGTTCTTGTTCGAGTTCTTGCGCAGACCATTCGCCTTCCTCTAACTCTTCCTTGGCCTCGCCAGCTTGAGATGTTGCTCCATCTTC
>Ga0193693_1000115_pt1 | contig 11940 bp, 8 predicted proteins | sample L3a2metaG_FD_144916 | JGI IMG/M metagenome (GOLD analysis project Ga0193693, IMG submission 144916) | Soil microbial communities from a riparian zone of the East river system, Colorado, United States - L3a2 | ecosystem: Environmental > Terrestrial > Soil > Riparian zone | place: USA: East River...
TATATACTTATAAAATATATTTATATTTTACTATACAATTGTGTATAGTGTTAGTAAAGGTTAAGTTTTTACTTAACCCTGAGGGAAATTAGTTTTTTTATTATTGCCTTGTCATGTTACTTACTTTTTTATTAATAATTATTATTTTTATTATTATTTTTCACATGTTATTATCTTTTTTATTATTAATATATATATTAGGAAAATTAACAGGTATGTTTAATTTTTTTTATAACTTATATATGAACTTACCTGGCTTTATTAATATATATAATCATTCTATTAAATTTATATACACTTGCTGAAGATGAATTGAACCAAAAGAGATTAAGAATAAATATAATAATTTAATTATTCTTAAATCAGATATCTCTTTATTAGTATTGGTTCCCCTAATACTTACTGATATTAGTACTATAACCGATAAACTACCCCTGGTACTTGATGGTATTAATACTATAGCCCAGAAACTACCCGTTGTACTTGATGATATTAATACTATAACCAATAAACTACCCATTATATTAAAGGATCCTAATAACATAACTAAAATACCGATTGAGCACAAAGCAGATATGTTACAATGAGTAGAAAGTTTTTTTCATGCTATTAGAATGAAATCTTTAGCCTTAGAAATACTTTCTACTCAATCAAGTGGTTTACAATTAGCTTCAGGTGATCCTTATGTACCTAAGGTTATAGGTTCTATTGTTGGTGAAGTCAAGTTACCGATTATTGGTTCTACTTGAGGTAGTCCTTTAGACTATCATTGGGGTTTATTTAAGTCCTATGGTCTTTTGGTATATTTAAATAAATTTAAATTCTTAGTTTTACCTATATTAGTACCTTTTGTTGCTAGTATGGTTGGTATAATGTTTAATTTAATAGGTCGTTTTATGAGTTCTTTTTTATTAAGTCATCTTAATACTATAATAAGTAACTGTATTTTATATTTAATAAATATGTTAGAATTGATTTTTTATATTATAAGTATGTTACCTTATTTAGGTTCAAGATTTTATGCTATATTTATTTACATATTAAATTTAATTTTTAATTATATAAATTCTTTAATGCTTTTATTTAAATCTTTTAAAATAAAATTATTTAATAATATTAATACTATAAACATTTATATTTTAAATAAACTTAACTTATTTTTTATAAATTTAAAAAAATACTTACCTATTTATTCTATAATGTACATATATAATCAACCAAAATTTCTAAAGATTGCATTTATATATATAATAAGAAATATTAGTATAAGATCACTATTTTTAGGCTTTATAAATGTTATTAAATCTATATATCATATTTATTTATTTAATTTAAATTTAAAACATTTAATCGATCAATATATAATGTATATTAATTACATTGAATTATGTTTTAAATCAGGAAAGTTTTTACCTTTAATTGAGTATAAACGTTATATGGCCTGGCTAAATGCTCTTGACTCAAATACCGATGATCTAAAAGCATTATTAAAAGAGAAAACGGATTTATTAAATTTATTAAGAACATTAGTATCTGAAAACTTGTATATTTGTGGGCATGGTAGCCCTTATGATCCTAATAAAATATTAGCTATACAAGTGTCTGCTCGCGCACGAGCTCTATTAGGTTTAAATCTCCTAGAACAACACTGTTTACGTTTGGCAGCCATTTATCAAGAGCTAGGGAATTACACGGTACACGAACAAACATTATATAATCTTTGTCATAATGCTGTAACAACATTAAAAGCAATTAACCCTAATTATGATGCTAGTGATATACTTAATATATTAAATGAATTATTACAAGTTCAAATAGAAAAAAGCCGCCTAATCGGTTTTAGCCATGATGTAAATGAGTTTTTTATAATAGCAGTAAATGAAGATGGTACTTTAGAGTACATTTTTTTTTAGTAAATTATATTTACTGCCTATTCCTGACTTGTATTCACATTAATATGTTTTCATTTAATTTTTATAAGCTTTCATTTAATTTTAATTAAGAATACAATCTAAATTTATCCAAATTTCACTTTATGTTATTAATTAAAATTAATTTATCCAAATTTCACTTTATGTTATTAATTAAAATTAATTTATTAATTAAAATAAATTTCGCATTTGATATTGCCTAAAATTAATCTAAATATTTATTATTTTTATATTGAATAGTGCTTTTTGCATTAAAAAATAAAAGTAAACAACGTAAATATATACTTATAAAATATATTTATATTTTACTATACAATTGTGTATAGTGTTAGTAAAGGTTAAGTTTTTACTTAACCCTGAGGGAAATTAGTTTTTTTATTATTGCCTTGTCATGTTACTTACTCTTTTATTAATAACACCTCTGTTAGGTATATTTACCATATCTACAGGTATGTCTTATGAATTATCATCTTTGGATATTAACCGTGTAAAAACAATAGCTTTAAGTACGTCTATAATTAATCTGTTTATCTCTTTAATAATTTTTATATTATTTGATTTTAGTAGCAATCAATTTCAATTTGTTCAAGAATATCATGAGATAAGTTCATTTGATTTTTATTTAGGTTTAGATGGTTTATCTATATATTTCGTCATGTTGACAACTATAATAACACCGATTGCATTATTAAGTAATTGAAATTCTATTAGCGAAAATATAAGATCTTATGTAATAATAATTTTATTATTAGAAACACTATTATTAGCAGTTTTTTTAGTATTAGATATTTTGTTGTTTTATATTTTTTTTGAAAGTATATTACCGCCTTTATTTATATTAATTGGTTTATTTGGATCTAGTAATAAAGTAAGAGCCAGTTTTTATTTGTTTTTATATACACTATTCGGATCATTATTCTTATTATTATCTATATTAGCGATGTCTTCAATAATGGGAACAACTGATTTTGATGCTTTATATAAAACGAATTTTAATTATTCTACCCAATTATTTTTATTTTATGGTATATTTATAGCATTTGCTGTAAAAACTCCTACTATATTTTTAAACACTTGATTATTAAAAGCTCACGTTGAATCACCTTTAGGTGGTAGTATTATACTAGCGGCTATTGTTTTAAAATTAAGCTTATATGGTATATTTAGACTTATATTGCCTTTATTACCTAAAGCCTCATTAGATTATACATATATTATATACCTTATAGGTGTTATAACTATTATATATGCTAGTTTTAGTACTTTAAGAACAATAGATGTTAAAGAACTTATTGCTTATAGTTCTGTATCACATGCTGCAGTTTATCTTATAGGTGTGTTTAGTAATACTATTCAAGGAATAGAAGGTGGTATAGCTTTAGGTTTAGCCCACGGTTTTGTTTCAAGTGGTTTATTTATTTGTGCTGGTGGTGTATTATATGATAGATCTGGTACTAGATTAATTAGTTACTATAGAGGTATTGCTCAAGTAATGCCTTTATTTTCTATTTTATTCTTTATTTTATCTTTAGGTAATTGTGGAGTTCCTCTTACTTTAAATTTTGTAGGAGAATTTATGTCTCTTTATGGTGTATTTGAAAGATTACCTTTATTGGGTGTTTTTGCAAGTTCATCTATAGTTTTCTCCGCTGCATATACTATATATATGTTTAATAGAATAGCTTTTGCTGGATCATTTAGTAAATTTTTTGAAGCCAATATAAGTGATGTTAACAAACGTGAATTTTTTATTTTATTTACACTAGTTATATTCCCTGTAGTATTAGGTATATACCCTGCTCCTGTGCTAGATGGTTTACACTATTCAGTATCATCATTAATATATAATAACTAAAGTTAACTATATAATTAAATCTTAATTAAAAACCCTACTAAAAATAATATATAGGTTTTTAGAGTCTAGAAAATTTATTAAAGTTAACTTTAGATTTATTCTAATTAATTTAAGGACTATAAAGTTTTTATTATTTTAATAAATAATAATGTAAAAATAATTATAACATTGAAACTATATAACTAAAAAAAAATGCCACAATTAGTTCCGTTTTATTTTATAAATCAAGTAACTTTTGCTTTCATATTACTTGTAATAATGATTTATGTATTTTCAAAATACATTTTACCAAGATTTGTTCGTTTATTTATTTCTCGTATATTTATAAGTAAATTATAATAAAAAAAGAGTTTTTTTTATTATTTTAAAGAAAAAAAAAGTTTAGGATATATTTCAATAAAAATTAAAACTAAAAATATAAACATATATGATTAATTTTTTTTATACAGCAATACCAAGTCCTTTAGATCAATTTGAAATTAGAAATTTATTAAGTTTGGATGCTCCAATACTAGCTAATTTACATATATCATTAACTAACATAGGTTTATATTTAACAATAGGTGCAATATTAGTTTTAACATTAAATGTTTTAGCAACTAATTACAATAAAGTTGTAAGTAATAACTGATCTATAAGTCAAGAAACAATATATGCTACTATACATAGTATAGTAACAAATCAAATAAACCCAACAAAAGGACAAGTATATTTTCCATTTATATATACTTTATTTATATTTATTTTAGTAAATAATTTAATAGGTATGATTCCTTATAGTTTTGCGTCAACAAGTCATTTTATTTTTACATTTGCTCTTAGTTTTACTGTAGTATTGGGTGCAACTATATTAGGGTTCCAGAAGCATGGTTTAGAATTTTTTTCTTTATTAGTGCCAGCTGGTTGTCCTTTAGCTTTATTACCTTTATTAGTTTTAATAGAGTTTATATCATATTTATCAAGAAATGTTTCTTTAGGTCTTAGATTAGGTGCTAATATACTTTCGGGACACATGTTATTAAATATCTTAGCAGGTTTTACTTATAATATAATGACAAGCGGATTTATATTCTTTTTCTTAGGATTAATACCTTTAGCTTTTATTATCGCATTTTCTGGTTTAGAGTTAGGTATCGCTTTTATACAAGCTCAAGTTTTTGTAGTTTTAACTAGTAGTTATATTAAAGATGCTTTAGATTTACATTAATAACCAATGTATATTATAAAAATAGTATCGTTGTATATAAAAGTACGAATATATTAAATATAAACTTAAAATAACATCGGTGTGTTTAAATCTTGTTTTTTGTAAATAACTTATATGAAAAAAAAATATAGATATAATTTGATTATTTTTATACCTGCTCTTTCTTCAATCTCTTAATTATAAGAAGCGCTAAAAACTAATATATTTTTTTTCATATATATTTGGTATATAATTATTGGATTGATAATATTTATCGAGCAGATACAAGATTTTTAATAAAAAAAAAGGGATTTTTGTGTTACTAAGAGTATAATATTATATTAAAATATAGTATAGGAAAGTCAGGTGCTTGTTAAGCCGAAACATATAAGAAATGTTTGTTAAGTTAAAATTTGAGTATTAAACAGAAAATAATAAACTTATTTCTATAGTATTAATTATAGCTAAATGTATTTAAATATTTATTTTTATACAGTATGATAATGTTAACGAACTTTCAAGCTCTAGGTTAAGCCTTAATATAGACTAATAACTAATACAGGACCCCGCTTAATTGTATCCAAAAATAAAAAAAGATAATTTAAATAAAAAAAAATCGAGATATCTGATAAAATTAGCAGTTTAAGGGTTATTAGTAATAGTATAGATAATAAAAATAAATTATTTATGTATTTATACTAATAAATGAATTGAGTTTGATGATGGCTCTGAATGAACGCTGTCCAAGTGCTTGACACATGCTAATCGTACGTCTAATTTAATAAATAGCATATACTATTAATTTCATTAGAAGTGGTGTACAGGTGAGTATATAATGTTTTGGCTGCCTTAAAGTAGGGTTAACAAATACCTTATGACTTCTTCTTCAAAAGTAGATATATAAAGAACAAAGGAAAGAAATTTCCGCTTTAAGAAGACAATAAACATTTCGGATAGGTAGTAGTTAAAGTAATGGTTTAACTAGCCGATTATTCCGTAGTCGAGGCTGAGAGGTCGATCGATCACATTGGGTCTGAAAAAACCCCAATACGTATAGTACAGCAGTGGGGAATATTGGTCAATAGCCTAACGGCTGAACCAGCAACTTGGGGGAATGTATAGCTTCGGCTAATTATACTTGGCTGTATAATCCATTATAAATAATTAAAGTTATTTATGATAGATTATTCAATTTATCCTTAATAGGTTTATGCTACTAAAAATGGCGTAGTAAAATTAATTTGCTACTTTTATATTAAGAGAAATTATTCTCGTAGACAAGTATAAGATCGATTTTATCGAGTAAAGTTCTAGAGAAGAAAAAAATTGATGATGACTAACTTTTTTTCTATATGTCTTGACCAAATTACGTGCCAGCAGTCGCGGTAATACGTAAAAGACTAGTGTTATTCATCTTTAATAGGTTTAAAGGGTACCTAGACGGTATAATTAGTCTTAAACAAGAAACGGTTATGCTAGAGTTATATATGAGAAGGGGAGTATTTATGGAGTAGAGTTGAAATTTTTTGATCCCATGACGACTGGTAACGGCGAAAGCAACCTTTTATCTAATAACTGACGTTGAGGGACGAAGGCTTGGGGCACGACCAGGATTAGATACCCTATTAGTCCAAGCAGAGAATGATGAATGCCATAGATTAGATGTTAATTTAGTCTATAAATGAAAGTGTAAGCATTTCACCTCAAGAGTAATGTGGCAACGCAGGAACTGAAATCATTAGACCGTTTCTGAAACCAGTAGTGAAGTATGTTATTTAATTCGTAAGTACGCGAAAAACCTTACCACAACTTGAATATTATCTTTAAGATATTACAAGCGTTGCACGGCTGTCTTCAGTTAATGTCGTGAGATATTGGTTAATTCCATTAAATTAACGGAAACCCTTGCTTTATTTGGGTATAAAGCAGAACACCTGTACAAGGGTTATGGTAATAGGGGCCAAGACAAGTCATCATGGCCTAAATGTTGTGGGCTATAGACGTGCCACACGTACCTATACAAAATGATGCAAAAATATAAATTTGAGCTAATCTAATTAAAGTAGGATAAAATATGGATTGTAGTCTGAAATTCGACTACATGAAAAAGGAATTACTAGTAATCGTGAATCACCACGTCACGGTGGATTTAATCTCAGATAGGTACTAACTACTCGTCAGACGCTGAAAAAAGTATGTGCAATAAGTTTGGTCTTTTATTTATTTTTTTCTAGATAATTGCTTCTAGTTTCTTTTGTGAAGGATCTTCGTATGCGTGATTTTAATTGGTGTTAAGTCGAAATATGGTTCGTGTAGTGGAAATTGCACGGGATTTATTAATGTAAACAATAATATATATATATAAATGTCATCTCTAGAGACCTTCTCTCTCTAGAATTCATTTTTATATATAAAGGAAACTACCATAGTTGGTAAGATGGGTTGAGCTGTAAACTCAATAGTAATATACTTTTAAGAGTTCGAATCTCTTGTTTCCTAGTCCGAGATTGTTGTTTTAGACTATTTAAATCAGGAGGCACAATTAAACTGGTTTAGCTGTGATTTTTCAAACTATTTATTTTCGTCCAACTTGCTCAACATAACCAACATATAATAAGATAATCTTAAGTCCAATAAGCTTAAGACGTGAGCCTTTTGCTTACCGCCTTTACTTATATTAATTTTATACCCACTAACATAACCAAATATATTTTTAATATCTATTATCGTTTTTACTACATCTATAACGACAATAGTTTAATGATAAAAGGATTATCTTCTAAGTAGTCTTTTAGGGTTCAAATCTTGCATTCCCCGTCTATATAATAGAATTTATATGTTCTTTTCTTACAAGGGTGTAAAAAGTTTATAGGCGTGTTTACTTAATGGTAAAGTGTTGTGTTTCGGCCACAAAGATACAAGTTCAAGTCTTGTACACGTCTTCTATAAATTACAACCTTTTTAACTACTTTTTTAGGTTACTATAAATTTAATACTCTCATTAGCTTAATTGGTAGAGCGCTATATCTAAAATATCTAAGTAGTCTAAGTTCGAATCTTAGATGAGGGCAAGCGGTGAATCCCGTACATGTATATCTTGGTGGTTTGGAATATATTTTTTCTTTTACCTCTTTTATATTTTTTTGATTACTACTAATTAATTTATATGTGACTCGCTGGACTTTAGATTAAATCTAGAGATAAGGATAATAGGATTTAAATTAAATATCAGAACGTTATTCATTCTGATATATATATTTTCAGAGATGTTTAACTCTGCCGATTTAAATCAAAATCACCGTAATAATAACTACGTAAATGTTATATTAATCAGGAAATAAATAAAAAAAAAACAATATAAAATCATCTAAAGTAACAGTGGGTATTGATACCCGTTACTTTAGAGGGTTATTTTTAATAAACAATGATCTATTTATTAAAAGAACCTCGCCCCTATAGCTCAATGGAAGAGCGAAATACTGTTAATATTTTGATAGATGTTCAATTCATCTTGAGGGCTGGCTATAAAAAGGTTTTAGACGTATTAACTAATTACAATTATGTTAGGGTCGCCTGTACAATATTTAAATATTGTACACTAAACTTTTTATTATTTTAACTGCTTTTTCCTCAGTATTGTTAATATATTATATATTCTTTTATATTAAATATTTTATTAACATTGGTGGTTATTTTATCTTTTTCATATAGAAAGGGTTAGTATAAACTTTATAATTTTTACATATATGTATTCTTTTATAAAGTTTATATTTTTTTCTTATTGCAAAATGATGAGGTATTGTTTTATATTTTTTATGTATAATTTGTTTCTTTTAAATGAAATATATACTAATGGTTATAGGGTAGAAGTTTTAGATATTGTTTCATTAGTTGCTGTTTTATGTAGTATATTGGTAATTATTAGTAAAAATCCAATTGTTTCTGTGTTATTTTTAATCGGTTTATTTTTGAGTATAGCGAGTTATCTTATGATATTAGGTTTAAATTTTATTGGTCTTTCTTACTTATTAGTATACGTAGGTGCAGTATCTATTTTATTTCTTTTTATTTTAATGTTAATAAATGTTAGAATAAGTGAATTATTAAGTAATACTAGAAATAGTATACCTTTAGCTATTTTTATTACTATTTCATTTAATTATCCTGTATATCAAATATTACCCTATAGTATTGCTTCATTTAATAGTTATACTGTGGATTTAAATAATACATTAAACGATATATGATATAATAATTATAGCGACTTTTTTATTAAATTGTTTAATTTAAATGGAGCTAAATTAGATAATGGTGAAATATCTTTTGTTACTAGTAAGATATGAGATGGTAATTTAGCTGAAACTAGTCATATTACAAGTATAGGTAATATTATGTATACTAGTTATAGTATATGGTTAATATTAACTTCTATTATATTATTATTAGCCATGGTGGGGGCTATCGTTATAACTATAAAACAAAAAAACTAAAATTAAAAATAATTTAAATAATATGTTTAGAGAAAGTAGTCTCTTTTATAAAAAAAAAATAAATAATAACATGAATAAAAATGAATTAAATCCTAATTGAGTAACAGAATTCTCTGATGGTGAATAACCATTTTCAGTATTTATTAGCAAAAATAATAAAAGTAGTACAAGTTGACAAATAATTCCAGCGTTTGCTATAGAACTAAAAGATAAAGATATACCTTTATTACTTAGATAACATTGTCTCTTTTTTTTTTTACAAAATAATAAACATGAAAAAAATAAAATATAACAAGACCATTTTTTTTTATTTGAAAATGAAGATATTTGTATACCACACAATAAAGTTAAACCTATTAAAATTTATAATGATTCTTTGTTAAATAAGTTTAATGCTTTAGAAGATAACCAAAGTAAAAGTGCTGTTTATAGATGGCTTCATAATACTAACAAAAGTTATGTAGGAAGTTATAAAGACTTATCTGGTAGACTTAAAGACTATGATATAAATTACCTAAAAAGAAAAGTACTAACTAGTAATAGTCGTATATATAGAGCTCTATTAGAGGATGGATCTGAAAGCTTTACTTTAGAAATACTAAAATATTGTGATAAAAATATTAGATTTGAGCGAGAACAATATTATATGGATTTATTAAAACCATAATATAATATACAAAGTATAGCAGGAATAGTTCTATCTTCGTCTGGTAGTTCTACAACCGTGATTAATAAAAAAAAAATGGTTCTATAAAAACTTATTGTTCTATACGCTGCAGCAAAAGATGTTAATATTAAGTATTCTACAATAAGATATCCTGTAAATAAGGATAAGTTATTAAAAAATACCTATTTAATTACATCAAAAAAGCAAGGTTGCCATTGATAAGGCGATATTTTTACTAAAAATTGTGTGTAAACACTTGACAGTTAGACTTTGTACCTATCCGACATAGATTTTGTTAGTGTAGACTCGGTGACTCGGTAGAAGCTATTATTATAATTATAAAACAAACAAAAAAAAAATGAATAAAATTTTTATATTATATTAATAATATTAATATAATTAGGGTTAGTATCCTAATTGGTAAGGAGTTTTCTTGTCGAGAAAAAATATGCCGGATCGTAGCCGGCTTGACCCGTTAAATTAAAATATAATTAAAGGGATTAGCTTAATGGTAGAGCAACCGTTTTACACACGGTAGGTTAGGTGTTCAAGTCACCTATTCCTTAACCTTTTTATGTGATGTTTATGTAATAAATATATCATATCTCCCGTTTTTTACAACCTAAATTATATACCTAAGGTATGCACACAATTATAACTAACTATTTATTATTATTTGTTTAATTAAAAATAGGGAAATTTATTATGATCGTAGTATATTTGTTGAAAGTAAAAAAAGAATGACTAACTTAACAAGAAGTAGGTTTCAAGCTCATCCTTTTCATTTAGTGTCACCCTCACCGTGACCTTTATATACTTGTATTGCATTATTAACATTAACAACTAGCGGAGTATTAACAATGCATGGTTTTAGTAATGCAAATTTATTCTTAACTTCAGCTTTTGTATCGGTTATACTTTCTATGTCTTTCTGATGACGAGATGTTATAAGTGAAGGAACTTATTTAGGTAATCATACATTGGCTGTGCAAAAAGGATTAAATATGGGTGTTGCTTTATTTATAGTATCCGAAGCATTATTCTTCTTAGCTATATTTTGAGCATTTTTTCATTCAGCTTTATCTCCAACAGTAGAATTGGGAGCTCAATGACCTCCTATGGGTATAGAAGCTATCAATCCTTTTGAATTACCCTTGTTAAATACAGTTATATTATTATCATCAGGTGTTACAGTTACTTACGCTCATCATTCTTTAATTCAAGGTAATAGAGCAGGAACTTTATACGGTTTAGTGGCAACAGTAATACTAGCCGTTGTATTTACAGCCTGTCAAGGTGTAGAATACAATGTGTCATCATTTACTATAAGTGACGGAGCATTTGGTACATGTTTTTATTTTGGTACCGGATTTCACGGGTTACACGTAATGATAGGTACAGCATTTATTGCCGTAGGATTGTGACGTGTACTCGCTTATCATTCCACGGAAAACCATCATTTAGGCTTGGAATCAAGCATATTGTACTGACACTTTGTTGACGTAGTTTGATTATTCTTATTTATCTCCATATATTACTGGGGTTCTTAAATCTGCTAGGCATATTTATAGTTTTATTATCTTTAAGCTATTATCCTCTAAAGGATAATAAGCCTTTTTTGTTCGTTTATGTGATAAAGTACATTATTGTATATTTATTGTTTGATATATTTTCCGTTCTTTACCTTTAGGAATACAATTAATTATACTTTTTAGATTATATTTAATACTTTCTGGTTTATTCTTCGAATTCTTACCTTTTACCTTACATGCCACACCAAATCCTATGAGTTTATCCTATATTCTTAATAG